>OGOM01000154.1_pt1 | contig 71262 bp, 93 predicted proteins | sample 1552681 | NCBI WGS metagenome assembly OGOM01 (sample SAMEA2580188, study PRJEB22360) | human gut metagenome | biome: human gut; feature: human-associated habitat; material: faeces | place: Denmark | collected 2008/2010 | reverse complement strand
CCGGCCTTGAGCTTGGAATTCCGGAAAGACTGGTATTCCGTCAGCCATTCCCGGGACCGGGACTTGGTATCCGTATTATCGGAGAAGTGACCGAAGAAAAAGTACGCATCGTACAGGATGCAGATTTCATCTATCGTGAAGAAGTCGACAAAGCAGCCGCCGACTACAAGAAAGAACATGGAGAAGAACCATCCTGGATGCCGAACCAGTACTTCGCAGCGCTTACCAACATGCGAAGTGTAGGGGTTATGGGCGACTTCAGAACTTATGATTATGCAGTTGCACTTCGTGCAGTCAAGACTATCGACTTTATGACAGCAGAGTCCGCAGAGATTCCATATGCAGTGCTGAATAAGGTAATGAACCGTATTATTAATGAGGTTAGAGGAGTTAATCGCGTATTCTATGATCTGACCAGTAAGCCACCGGGAACGATCGAGTTTGAATAATGAGCAAAATCCCAGAAATCCTTTATTTACAAGGATTTCCGGGATTTTATTTTTGTCCGTGATGCTACGGTGATGTTAATGGGGAGAAAGTGTCTTATTTTTGGGGATTTTTTGTTATTATATGATACTGTACGTTTCATACGTTTTTATCTTCTACATTATCATTTGTGGCTCTTACTTCATTGAGAGCGTCAGCAAGCTTCCTGTCTTTTCCTGGGTACAAATGAGCATAAACTTTCCAGGTTGTTTCCGGTGATTCATGTCCAAGCCGGTCCGAAATCTCTTTGATAGAAAACTTCATGTCAATCAGCATACTTGCGTGGGAATGGCGAAGATCATGGATCCTGATCTCTGGAAGACCAGATCTGGCAGTTGCACGTTTAAATTCTGACCGCATTCCGGACTTCTGGAAGTAGAAGATGCGTTCATCCGGCTCTATGGCCATACTTGCAACATAGTCTTGAAGCTCTTTGTACAACGATTGAGGAATATTCACGACACGTTTGCTCTTTTCAGTTTTTGGTGTCTGGAAGTATTGTTCGCCTTTTATCACCACAAAGTTCTTATTAATGGATACGGAGCAGTCCGGCAGGATATCCGCCGAAGTAATGGCTAGAACTTCTGCAGACCGAAGCCCGCCATAGAACATGAGGCTGAATGCCATCCTGTATGCGCTTTTCTTTTCAAATGTCAGGAAGTAATCGAACTGTTCTCTTGTCCAGATGTTCATTTCATCTGCACTGCTTTTCCCGATCGCACCGGCCGCAAGGCACGGGTTACTCCGTAGCTTATAGTATTTGACGGCATAATTCATGATAGCGGACAGCTGATTATTGATAGTCTTCAGATACGTCTGAGAATAAGGGTTCCCCTTTTCGTCCCTGTAATTAATCATGGCATCTTGCCATCGATGAATTACAATTGGAGTAATGTCACCGATCTTCATATCTTTAAAGAATGGCAGCAGTTTCATATCAATCAGATATTGTTTATTTTCCAGAGTGGTCAGCTTCAGCCGGGAGCTGCAGTCTTGCATATAGTTCTTGATCAGAGCAGAAAACAGGATATCTGGATCCTTTGCGCCTTGTGCCAGAAAGTCACGTTCCCATTCTACAGCGTCTTTTTTGGTAGAGAAACCTCTTTTACATTTATGTTGGCGCTTGCCAAGCCAATCTTCATAGTAAAAATTGGCATACCATTTTGTCTTTCCATCTTTGGTGAAATACTTATAAGCCGGCATCTGAATCCTCCATTATTAAACAAATGTGTCAAACAAATGTAATCAACAAATGTTTGACAAAAATGTTGAATATAGATATAATGTACTTAACAAGAGAGCCGTTGGTCAGCGTACACCTGACCGCCGGATAAAACAATAGCTAAAAATAGCGCCTTATCTTACCAGGACGAGGGCGCTATTTTTTATGCATTAAATTGATAACAAGAGTTACAACTGCACAAAGCATAATTACAAAAGTAAATAAATCACCATATGTAACCATCAGCACCAGCCTCCTTTCACAAAAGTGTCCGGCGGCTGACATAACACCCCAACGGTTCCCCAGTTAAATATACTATTCTGTTTTTTCTTCTTCCATCTTCTCCATCATTCCCAAAAAGATACGTTTTCCCTTCTTGGATAACTGACGGTACCGCAGGATGATATCCTGTTCGTCTTCTGAAGCAATGGCACAGCTGTATTCAGAATTACCCACAAGGTAATCCATAGAGGTGTCGAGGGCTTTTGACAGGCTTGCAGTGGCATCTATTCCAGGAACAGTCTTTCCGGCCAGAATGTCACAGCAGGTTTCCTCTGTCAGCGTTGATTTTTTGATCAGGTCCGGAAGGCTCATCTGCAACTGAGCCAAACGGGCTTTTGTTCTTGCTTGCACTGCGGAAACTTCTTTCGGATCCGCAACAGCATATCTTGAAGTAGTCCGGCCAAGAATGTAATCTGCTGGCACACCGAAGCATGCAGCACTGCGATTAACAAATTCTGTTGACGGGAAAGAGTAACCTCTTTCGACATTCGATACTACTTGGCCAGAAAAACCTATTGCTTTTCCAAGTTCGGACTGACGCAGATTAGCCTCAGCCCGCAATTCTTTTATTCGTTCACCAATTGTCATAAAAACTATTCCTCTTATTAATATCTGCCACCGCGTTGGATTCCAATATCAGAAATCTTATCGTTATCAATTATGAAACCTATATCTTCTGATACCTTATATGAAACCGACTTGCCTGAATTCGGTTCTGGCTTTGGAATTATTTTTCCACAAAATTCAGCACCTTCAAATAGTACGACTACGGATACTGCGCTGCTATCAATAGAAGAAATAGTACTTTCGATATCCTCTGGATCAGCAGCTTCAATCTGGGCATTGTACATCTCAACCAGTTTCTTTTGAGCGTCGGTAGCGGTGGCGTCATCATAGCCCACCTGTACTGAAAAATATTTGGAATCATACGCTGAAAATAAATTCGAAATTGTATCACCAATTTTTATGCCACGAAATGTTTTGCTATCAGGATAAGCAGAGGCCATTATATGATCTTCTGAATCAGGTATCTCAATAGGAGCGTCATTTTTATCGTATAATTTAAAATCTTCCAGTGAAAACCATTTTTCCTGATTCTCATATTGTGAAAGCAGTTCTTTGGCAACTCCTTCTGGCTTATATTCCCCTGTTTTGTAGTCTTTAATTTCAAACGCGGTTGCATCAGCAGAAACCGGATTGACCCAATAATAAATCAGATCATCACCGCTACTGTGGATATTCGTTATAGAAGAGCAACTCCAAGTATTGTCTTTTGTATAGTAGCAGACCGCCTCCATGGCTACGCCATCTGCTGATAAAATTACTTGTGCAACTGTTTGAGAATCTTCTTTTTTCTCTAAATCGTAAGAGGAAACTTTTTTAACACCCATATCATTCAACGACTCGGAAATTGCATCAGATAATTGGGAAGCATCTCCAGAAACGTATTTTTGATCGATATTAATGCCATAATCGGATGCTGCGAACACAGGGATAGTATTGGCAAAAATCAATGAGCAGGTAAGTGCAATCATTTTCTTTTTCATAGTCATTTCCCCCTTTTGCTTCGGTACCACTCGAAGCTTATTATTTTGCTTTCTTAAGAGGCTCGGCAGCATCTTCTTCCTGTCGTTTTAAACATTTTATGTACCCCTTTAATTCACCTCGAAATTCCAACTGCGCATCATGCGGAAGTTGGTGAAATAGTTTTAAAATATCTTGATCCTCTTGGGATATAGAAATGGATTTTTCACCAAGCAATATATAGTCAGTTGATACGCCGAAATATTTTGCTAGCTTAACAACGACATCACAAGAAGGCTTACTTCCTTTTTTCCAATCCGAGACAGAAGAATTGGAAATTTCCAAATCAGAAGTGAGCTTTTTGGCCGTAATTCCGTTTTCTTTTAATAATGCAAGGATTCTATCTAACATGAAACCTACCTTTCAATAAAAATTGGAAATATCCAAATAAAAGTATTGACAAATTGGAAATATCCAATTATTATTAAAAATGTAATAAACAAATGTTTAATGCAAAACAAAAAAAGAGAGAGTTACATCGATAAATCGGAGAGCAATGCTTTATTGTTTTCTTCAATCATGGCCGCCACAGCAATGATAAGAGCCTCAGCAGATGCTTCCGACATAACAGTGTTTCCGGCAGGAATACCGTTTCTTAATAATTCAGAAAGAATCCGGCGGTTTTCGTCACCATAACGTTTAAGCCCAATTCTTCTGAGATTATCAATCCAATTATCCATGATAACTCCTTTCTGATTATTTTAATGCAATCGCAAACAAATGTAAACAACAAATGTAATAAACATTTGTTGAAAACGGAGGTGATATTTTGAAGCGAAAACTGTCTCCATGGTGCAAAGAAGTAAAGAAAACCCTAATTGACAGAGATATGTCTGTCACGGAATTATGCGGTGAAGTTGGGATGTGCAGGAACTATGTGACAACCACCATAAATGGAAGAATGTATGCACCTGCACTTGCTGAAAAAATCAGCAAGGCTCTGGATATCGATACAGAGTACACAATTTAATTATCATAACTTGATTATACAGCTTATAGAAGGAGAGAAAAATGTCGAAATTTGCTACGAAAGCAGCGGCTAATATGTTTTGCCAGGCACGATATGAGGCGGCAAAGTCAAATGAACGTCTGAGCAGCAGAGAAGGTGCTGCGGAAGAAATAGGAATCGACCGTACAAGGTTAGCCAGAATCGAACTTGGGAGCACAATACCATATCAGGAAGAGGTCCTTTTGATGGCTGACTGCTATAAGGCACCGGAATTGAAAGGAAATTATTGCCGGGAGATGTGCCCGCTTGGAAAGAACATGCCGAAGATCGAGAATGCAGGACTGGATAGAATCAGCTTGAGAATGCTTTCTTCTTTAAAGAAGATAAACGAGGCAAAGGAATCACTTCTTGATATTACGGCAGACGGAATTATCTCAGAAGAGGAAAAACCGGAACTAAAAAAAATCATTCAGACATTAGACGAAGTAAATGGGATCACGCAGAATCTGAAAAATTGGATTGAGAGAAATCTGGAATGAGGTGCTTGGTATGAAAAATGCAAACGGTGTAATCAAAAAACTTACATCTGCGGAACGTTCTTACTATACAGCCGCTGAGGTCAGAGAAATGATGGGTGTGAGCAGGGATACGGCATATCGCATGATACGTTCCCTTAGATCGGACCTGATAGCCGATGGACAGCTTGCCAAGGGGTATCCGTCAGGGAAAATCCCCAAAAAGGCATTTAACAAATTATATATGATTGAATGAAAGGGGTGGATACGATGGCTTTTTATAGAATCTGCCCGGATTGCGGAGCGTATCTGGATCCGGGAGAGCAGTGCAGTTGCCATGAAGAACGCCTGATCGAAATGGAAAGAAAAGAAAAAGCAACTGCATTTGTTGAAAAGATGATGAAAGAAGAAAAAAATGGCCAGCTTCGCCTGGCGGTATAGGAGGGAAAGATGTTAACACCAAAAGATCTTGAAAAATATCATCAGGCCGCAGGACGGATCCTGAATGCAATGGATAACAGCTCGGTGCCGATCAGCTGGCACGAAATGGACAGAATGGCATTGCAGAGTGTTATCGCAAAGGAATTGATTCTCATTGACAAGGAGGCAAGGAAATGAATGTATGCAAGGTGCCAGATATGTGCAAAGACATGGAATATAAGTATATCACAGAAGATTCCAAAACAAGGGTATATCTGTCCGTGGTGCGAAAATTCAATGAGGCAGAATATGAGAAATACTACATCCGCAAAAAGAAAGAGAAAGTGAGAAAGAGAATCCTTTTTATTGCAAGAGCTTTGAAGTATGCACTTCCAGTCCTGGCAAGCACGATTCTTTACAATATGCTTTCAAATAAACTTTATCTCGAAAGAGGAAGCCATGAAATTGGCTCAGAAATAGTTTTTGTTGGAATATTCGGCATCGCACTGTTTGGGTTTCTGAATTGGTTTATAGGAGGTGATGAACATTAAAAAGGTCTTGGATAATAAGGGGAAAGCGGAGTGTAGACGGCACCCACGATCCTATCCAAGACCAGTCAGAACTTTTAAAAACAGGTTATCGACCCTTTGTTTTTAAAGTCATTGTCATTTTATCACAAAAATAGGAGGTTATCAAGTAGATGAAAGAGGTTTTAGGAAGCTTGCCGGAAGTTATCACGGCATACAAAAATTACAATCTGCTGGTTCCTACAGCAACGGACGTACAGCTCAATCCATTCTACAAATTCCATGTAGAAGAGGTTCCAGTCGATCTGGGTGAGAACAGCGGAGACATTTTCAAGGTTGGTTCAGTTAAGACTGGGAAGCAGGATGAGAAAGGAAAGGATATCTGGGAAGATGTGTTTTCCTTATCTAAGCCATTACTCAACAAAATGGCTATGGCGGCCGGTATCCAGTTCAATCCCAAGGAAACCTATGGCGAACGCATTGACCGCGTTACATACCGTGCACAGGCTCAGGGCGCTATGCGCAAGGCTGACGGAACGGCCAGAACAGAAACCGATCAGAAGGTGATCTGTCTTGAGGACGAAGAAGAGAAGTATCGCATTGAGTTTGCGGATAAAGCTGCAAAAGGCATAACTGATGAAAAACAGGCACAGGCAGCTGCGGAAATCTTTTCTGGACAATGGGTGGAATCCAAAAATAAATGGGGAAAGAAATGCCAGGCTTTTGTGATTGCGAAAGAAGACAGGGATAGATACATTGATCGCTCCGTCATGGTAAACATGGCACTACTGAAAAAGACCTGGGCTGAAAAGGCTATGACTGGTGCGAAGCTTCGTGTTATAAGAGCTCTGCTTGGTGTAAAAGGTACATACACAAAGGCGGAATTGCTGAAAAATTTCGCTATCCCAACAGTTATCTTTTCACCTGATTTCTCGGATCCGCAGGTCAGACAGGCAATGCTGACACAAGGCATGAACTCTGTAAATAATATGTTTGGTACACCACAGATAGCAGTTAAGAGCGTGGATTTCGAATCTGAAAGCACAGTATTTACTCAGGACGATCTGGATAATCCGGCATATGCTTCGGATACAGAGAGCGAAGATGATTATCCATCAATGCAGGAGCCGGATATTGCTCCCGAACCGGAGCCAGAACCAGAGCCGGATAGATCGGCAGATTTCCAGTGTTCCAGATGCGGTGAGATCATAAATGAAAGAGTTTACGAATATTCAATCAATAAATTCGGAGAGCCACTTTGCATTAAATGTCAGAGAGGAGGCGGACGCAGATGAAAATAATAAAGGTATCAACAGAACTGGAAATGTCCGTACATGAATTTCCAGAAGGAACCATGAGAGAACAGAATAAAGTCTTGTATGACTTGATCGGGAATGGCTGTGACCTTGTAGAACATGTAATGCCAAAGAGATTATACACAGAACTGAAAATGCCATCCAGCCCTGTTAAAGAACCAGGGAAGTGTGTGAGTATGCTGATCGATGAAGAGGGAAGACTGAAGCCGAACAAAGCAAATCTGATCGGAAGTTATCTTTACGAGTTTGATAAACATGGATGCCCCATTGTTGGAAATATTCTCTTTATCGGAGAAAAGATGGGAGATGATGGCGTTGAATTCTGCGGAATTAGCGAGGAGAACTTTTCACTTTTGGAAACAGAATTAAAGAACATGATCACAGCAATGAAGGCAACAGTAAAGGAGATGAGCAAATGAAAATACTTCATACTGCTGACTGGCATATTGGCCAGTTTAAAGGACCTGTAGTGGACGGAGTAAATCTCCGTTCGCAGGATACAGTAAAATGTTTGGAATATATGGTACAGGTAGCTATAGAAGAGAAACCGGATATCGTTTGTGTATCAGGAGATATCTTTCACCAGGAACAGGTTGGCCCCGTGAGGTATTCAGACGAAATGATTACGGCAACGAACATCATTACATCATTAGCACATTTTTCGAAGTATGTGATCGTGATGCGAGGCACTCCAAATCACGATGGAGCTGCTCAGTTTAGAGTTCTTGAACGGATGCTGCTTAATATTAGCAATGTAGATGTTGTTACAGAACCAGGAGTAATAAAGACTCCATGGGCAGACATTGCCTGCCTGCCGGGATTTGACAAACAGGAGTTCAGAGCAAAATTCCCTGGTTTATCTGCAGACGAAGAAAATCTTGCATGGACGAAATATATTTCAGATATGGTTTTTGCATTGAGAGCAGAGTGTGAAAAGACACCGATTCTCATGGCACATTATACGGTTCCTGGTTGCAACATGGAATCAGGGCAGACCTCCTTCTTCACAAACTTTGAGCCGGTCATTCCAAGAGAAGCTTTAATGGCCGCAAGATATGAGGCGGTGCTTCTTGGCCATATCCATCGCCCGCAAATCATTGAAGGACTTGACAATGTATTCTATTCCGGAGCGATCAATGCAATGAATTTTAATGATGAAGGACAGGATCGTGGATTCTGGATTCATGAATTTAATGAGAAAGGCACTCTGGTAAAAGGACATAAATGCACTACTCCATACAGACAGTTCCACACTATCACCTGGGATCCTGATGAAGCTGGCGACTATATCCGTGAAGGAGCTATGTATCTTCACAGAACAGGCATTTCAGAAGATGTGACGGATAAGATAGTCCGGGTGCGGTATTCCTGCACATCTGAGCAGAAAAAGGCGCTCAACATTCCGCTACTGCAAAAGAACCTGTATGAGCTTGGTGCATTCTATGTGGCAGATATTGAAGCAGAAAGCACCATTGACATCACGAACCGCGGGCTTCTCTCGGAGGAAAGCGACCCAAGGTTGAATCTGAAAAAATGGTTGGAGGAAAAGACATTTAAGAATCCAGACAAAATCGTGGAGCTTGCCGAGCCAATCATAGCAGAAGCCATGAAACAGAGTACCACTGCAGAGATTCACGGTGTGTTTAAGCCGGTATCTATTTCGGTAAGGAATTACAGAAACTACAAGGAAGAAAGTTTTGATTTTTCAGACATTTCATTTTGCACGATCAATGGAGTAAACGGTGCAGGAAAGAGCAGCCTTTTCATGGATGCTATTGTGGATTGCCTGTTTGAAGAAACCCGTGAGGGCGACTGCAAGGCGTGGATCCGAGGTACAGAGGATGCAAGAAGCGGTTCCATAGAATTTATTTTCGACATCGGAGAGAAACGATTCCGGGTAGTCCGCACCAGAACAAAATCCGGAAAACCAACACTGAACTTGTCGCAGTATCAGGAAGAAAGTGCTGACTGGATGAATCTGTCCAAGGAAAGAATCATTGACACACAGGCTGAAATCGAGAAGCTTCTTGGTATGGACAGCATGACATTTCGCAGCTGCGCATTGATCATGCAGGACCAGTATGGATTATTCTTGCAGGCGAAGAAAGATGAACGTATTGCTATCCTTGGAAATCTGCTCGGGCTTGGAATCTATGGAGTAATGGAACTGGATGCCAGAAAGAAGCTTGCGGATGCAAGAAAGGAGCTTGCTTCTAAAAAAGAAGCCGTTCGGATCAAGACTGACTTCATTAAGGCTCAGGGAAATCCAGAGGAAGAACTGGAGACAGTAGAAAAAGATATTCATAAAAAGCAGGAAGAACTTGAAAATCTGGATGAATCCAGAAGAAAACTGCTCGAACGTCAGGAAAAAATATCTGAGGCAGAGAAAGAAAGCGAAAAAGCGAGAAGTGAATTAAAAGAATGCTCCGAGGAATGCAGTGCCATGGAACATGACCTGGAATATTCAAAGCAGACGCTGACAGCGTGCAATAACCTTTTGGAAATGGCGGATGTGATACGGGAAAAAGCAAAACAGCATTCAGAATTATCTTTGCAGCTTTCTGGCGTAGAAAAGGACGTTATTAAATACAAAAATGCCAAAGAGACATTGAACGGTTACACCGAAGAGGCTGACCGTTACCAGAGACTTATTGATAAGAGCAAGTTCCGAAACGACCAGATACGCAATCAGATTTCGCAGTTGACATTTAAGATTCCAGACGATCTGGAAGAAAGCCTTGACACACTGGCAAAGCAAAGGGAAGAAATCGAGCACCAGCAGGAAAAAAGATACCTGTATTCTACGGCTCAAAACGAATTGCACGAAATTGATTCATCCTATTCGCAGAAGATATCAGGAGCGGAAAACCGACGGGATTATCGACAGAAAAGAATTACTGAGATAAGACAGCAGGAAGAATTCATGAAGAATTCTGGGTGCCTGGATATCGAGAGCGCAAGCTGCAGATTCCTGTCGAAAGCAGTCGAAGATGTCAAAAGCCTTCCGGTTGAGCTGGACAATCTAAAAAAATGCGAGGAAGAGATTGAGATATTAACATCTGAGCGCGACAAAAAAATAGCTGACAAGCAGGAAGAGATTGAAAGAATAGGATACGATCCTAAACGCCTCGCTATTCTGACCGCATCTGTAACAGAACTTTCCAAATATGAACGCATAAAGAAAGCTGTGGAGCAGAACAAACTCGAAATTGCCCGTTTAGAGGCCGAAAAGGAATCGAACGATAAAAATATAGGGCAGTGCGAGGAAAATCTGCTACAGGTCAAATCAAAGGCTTCTGAGATAACGGAAATAGTTAATAAATTGTCGGAATCAGTTAGCAGACAGGAACAGATCAAACAGCAGATGGCTCACCTGCAGACTTATGTAGAACAGGAAAAAGAACTTCCTGTTTACGAAGAAAGAAAGCAGCATGTTCTTGAAAGGATTGAGAGCATGGAAAAAGAGATGGAAAAACTTACTGACAGAAAATTCATTCTCTCTTCTCAGCTGACTGGTATGGATACCATGATAGAAAAAATGAAGGAAACATTTTCGACAGATATGGTAGAAGAAACAGACAGGCAGATTCGCAGTAACAAGGAAACTCTTGGAGAACTGCAGATCCAGAAGGGAGTACTCCTTGAACGTCTGGAAAATATCGATACCATGCGAGACGAAATCTCCATGCTGAATAATGGAATTGCTGTAGCCGCCGGCAGAGCGGACTGTTACGAAGCATTAAAGCAGGCGTTTTCACAGGACGGAGTTCCGCACCAGATCATCAGGAACATCATTCCTCATATCACAGATACTACGAACAATATTCTCGGCCAGATGACTGGTGGAACGATGGGAGTGGAATTTGTGATGGAACGTACCGTCAAAGGCAAGGACGGAGATAAGACAACGTTGGATGTTCTGATCAACGAATATGGCAAGACAACTCTTCCATATGCTTCCAAGAGCGGAGGCGAGAAGGTAAAAGCTTCTCTTGCCGTTATCCTTGCACTGTCCGAGATCAAGGCAACAGCGGCAGGAATACAGCTTGGAATGCTCTTTATTGATGAACCACCATTCCTTGATGATGAGGGCGCACAGGCTTATGTAGATGCCCTTGAGACGATCCGTGATCGGTATTCCGATGTGAAGATTATGGCAATCACTCATGACGATGCCATGAAAGCGAGATTTGGCCAGGCTGTGACAGTAATTAAAACAGATGATGGCTCAAAAGTAATCTACTAAGCGGAGGGACTTATGGCGAAAAGATATTATTGGTTAAAGCTTCCTGACGGATTTTTCCGTCAGAAGGCCATCAAAAAACTTCGGAAGATTGCCGGAGGAGACACCTACACAATTATTTACCTGAAAATGCTTCTTGTTGCAATGAAGCAGGATGGAAGACTTTACTTCGAGGGAGTAGAAGCAACATTCTATGACGAGCTTGCTCTGGACCTGGACGAAGAAGTTGAAAATGTAAGAGTGACGGTTATGTTTTTGATTCAGCAGGACCTCATGCAGCTGATTGACGAAACCGAATATTCACTGTCAGAATGCGCTAAAATGACGGGTTCTGAGAGTACAAGCGCAGCTCGTGTAAGGAAATATAGAAGCAAAGAAGCGTTACAATGTAACACTGATGTAACGGGCTGTAACGAAGTGAAACAAATCTGTAACGGAGAGATAGAGAAAGAGAAAGAGATAGAGTTAGATAAAGAGAAAGATAATAAAAACATTAGCTTGGAGCTTAAAGACTCCAAGCAGAACACGTTCATCTCTCTTCCTCTGGTTACAGGCTCAGGAAATTATGATGTGACATTTGATTATCTCAATTCACTGAGAGAACTGTTTCCGGCACTGGATGTTGAACAGGAGTTTAGATCAATGGCAGCATGGCTTGACAGTCACCCTCGTAATCGTAAGACACCTAGAGGAATCAAGAGATTTATCACTGGTTGGTTAGAACGTTCACAGAATTCAATGCCGGCATCCAGAACACCGCAAGCACCTGCAGCTACAAAGAACATGTCAACGAATCAGTATATGGAGGCAACGGCCGGCTGGTGCGAAGGGATGGGCGATTGAAGTGACACCTCAAGAATTTGATTTTATCAGAGCTTCAATCAAAAGTGCCTATCCAACATTTAATGTCATGCCAGACCAATACAGCATCCGCATGTGGTACCGCATGTTGGGTGACCTGGATTACAAACTTTGCGAAACAGCATTGATGGAACTGTTTGCCACTCATACATATCCGCCGCAGATATCTGAGATACGGGAGAAATGTGCAGAATATACAGTTCCACACCTCAAAGACCAGGGAGAGGCCTGGGGAGAAGTGCAGAAAGCCATTAGCCAGTATGGATATTATAGGCAGGAAGAAGCACTGGAAAGCCTGACGCCGATAGTCCGAGAAGCGGTAAAACGGCTTGGCTTCCGGGAGATATGTCTTGATGAGAACCAGGATGCTGTCCGAGCACATTTCTTCAAGATATATTCAACCCTGATCGAGCGCAAGACGAATGATGCAAAGCTTCCTCCGAGTATTCTGGAAGCGAAAAATAAATATATTGCACAGCTTACCACACACGAAAATGCGGCAATAGAACAACAGCACCGGGACCAGATAGCAGAAGAACCAGAACGTGCGACACCAGAGTATATAGATATGCTAATGCGGGAACACGGATTCAAGAGGTGACAGCATGGAATAGACAAAAAAACAAGAGAGAAGGTTAACCCTTCTCCCTTGTAACAACATCTGATATATCGCAGTCTAATGCATCACAGATTTTCTCTATCACCTTAAGTGATACGTATTCATTTTTTCCGAGTTGAGCGATTGCAGACGTTGTAAGACCTGCCTTGATCCGCAAATCTGTCTTGGTCATACCACGATCGATCAAGAGTTTCCATAGATTGTTATAATTTATAGCCATTACCAGCACCTCCTGACGATAGTATAACATTCTAATAATCTATATTCAAGAAAAAATATCTAAAAATTAGATTTATTATTGACAAGTTGGATATATAGAGTTAATATCTAAATAACAGATATTAACTCTGAAAAATAGATTGCTAGAAAGGAGAACATATGGCAAAAGTTGTAGCATTCAATACAAACAGACAGATGAATATTAATGCGAATCAGGAACGTCAGCTTAGTCGAAAATTTAGATGCCTTAGCAAAGAGCAAAAAATGGATGTGATTCATTTAGGGTTCGGATATTTTAGGCGGTTGGCATACATGGATCAGGATCAGATTTTCGAAGGAATGCTGAAAGCCTGTGATGGTGACTATGAGATTTTCGAAGAAGAAATTAGCAAGTTGCTTAAGGACGAAAAATTTTCAGCAATTTCAGGCGGGAGAGTGATATATGGCAAAGTTTGAAGATTTAAAAGGACAAAAATTTGGATATTGGACTGTTGTAGAGAGAGCGGAGAATCATCCGGCTGCAAGAAGCGCACAGTGGCTTTGCGAATGTGAATGTGGAACAAAGAAGATCATTCGAGCTTCTGCCTTAAAAAGTGGAAAAAGCAAATCGTGTGGTTGCCATAAGAATGACTACAACAAAATCCATGGAGGAAAAGGAACTCGTCTGTATGAGTGCTGGCGTCATATGAGATACCGGTGTGATAACAAAAATAATCAAGCTTACGAGATGTACGGTGCCAGAGGAATAAAGGTTTGCGATGAGTGGCAGGAATTTGGAACATTTAGAGATTGGGCACTTGAAAATGGGTATTCAGATAATCTGACTTTGGACAGAATTGACGTGAACGGAAATTATGAACCATCAAACTGCAGATGGGCGGATGCGGTTACTCAAATGAATAATCGGAGAAGTACCCCACATTACACAGTGGATGGGAGAAGCTTAACTATTTCGCAATGGTCCAGAGAAACTGGCATACCAAGAAGCACAATACTTAATCGTCTGAAAAGAGGAATGAGTTTTGAAGCTGCAATAGAGAAAGGAGAATATAAATGTCAGAACAGTTAAAACAGGAACTTGAAGCTGATACTGACCGTTTAGAGGCGGAAACGGTTGTAGGCAGTGAAACAATAGGGGAACAGGAAGAGAAACCAGCAGAGGGCAAATTAGAGGCCCAGGAAGACGATGAATCAAAGGAAGAGGATACAGTTCCAATGGGAAAAGCCTCTCTTGCTGATATTGTTTCCGGGATTCCAGCTCCGACAAAAGAAGAAGTTGAAGCGGCAGAAGCTGAAAATGCAAAGCCAGTAAAGCAGAAAGCTAGAGAAAAACTGGAAGCTGAAAAGAAAAAAGCAACCCAGAAGAATTTTGCGGATTCGGTCATTGCTTATCTGTTGAAAAGATGCGAAGAGGATCAGGGACTTGCTGAGGACGTAATGCAGGAGGGCAAGACCTGGAACAAGTGCTTTAACTATATTGTCGAACAGGCCAGAAAGCAGTCGAATGGCAGATCCACTGCAGTTGAAGACCAGGTTGTATATGAATGGGCAGAGGATTATTACCACAAATATGAAAAACCGGAAACCGCCAAAAAGGAAAAAGACAAAAAGCCTGCGACAACAAAAAAGACAGAAGCACCAGCTAAAAAAGTTACAGAAACCAAGAAAGATGTCCAGAAAACAAAGGATGATTCCAAGGTTTCTGAAAAGCCAGTGAAAAAAGATGCTGCTTCTAAGCAGCGGAAAGCTGAAAAAACAAGTACCAAAAGCAGCGAACTGTCTGGCCAGATGTCATTGTTTGATCTTCTGTAGGAGGCTGTCGCATGGAAAAGAGAAAATTAGCAAAGATTCCGAGGGAGGAAGCCTCTGATGAAATGGTCAGATTTGCGGAAAGAGCTGCAGGCACACACATCGTAACGACCAAAGATATAGAAAAAGATCTGTTGATGGTAACATTCTATCCAATCAGAAAATTGAAGAAAGGAAAAAAAGACGCTCAGTTAAGAACGTTTTTTTCCAAGAATGATTACATATCACAGGATCTGACCGTTGAAAAAGTGAAATGGCTGACTGCAGCTTATGACAGAATGTATGATATCAGCCTTTATGAACATCATTGGGATTACAAAGAAAGCACTGGCAGATGGACGCCGAATATGTTCTTCTGGACGGATGCAGATATTGATCGTATACGCAGCTTTTTCAAGGAATGGAGCACTGAGAAAGATGTAAAAGACTGGACAGCTGTGACACGTTTTCAGGACATGGTCAAACAGCGGCGACTGGATGAAAAACATGCCAAGGAGACAAATCCTATTGATACAGTCATGGGAACAGTCAAGGAAATTCCGGAAGGCTTCAAGAAATGGGTATCAGAAAAGGCAATGTCGTTCAGCAGATATCTTATCTACTCAGCAAGGTCAAAGAATGAGGCTCTGGTGCGTTGCACCCATTGCAATGAGGTTACATTGGTGGACAGAACGAAAATTCGATTGAGAAATAATGAAAAAGGGATATGTCCTCTTTGCGGGAGCCCGGTCACTATCAAGGCCAGAGGCAGGATGCCGATGCATATATGGGACGAAAGGATAGTTTCATTCATTGAGCCAAGAGAAGAGGGATTCCTGTGGCGGTATTTTACGGCACATAGAGAAGTAAAGCCGGATGGAAAGACAAATGATGGATTATTCGAGATTGTAAGGACATTTTACAAATTTGCACCGAACGGAACGCCATGCACCAGCAGTTATGAATACAGAGAGTATAAACAGACTGGTATTGTACGGTGGTGCACAGATGAAGGATACAGAGCACGTTCATACTGCACCTTATATCCCGGAAACCTGCCGGAAGCATGGAAAGATACTCCGATGAAATACTCGGCGCTGGAAATTTTGGCGGAGAATAGACCGAGTGAACAGATACATTATGCAAAGGCAATCAACAGATATAGGGAGTTTCCGCAGCTTGAATGGTTTATAAAAATGGGATTGTATAAACTGTCCGCGCATCTAATCAATGAGTATCACGATGGTGCCTTTGGATATGAAAGCCGGAATGGGGTCAGGGGACTTAGAAAAAATGGAAAAACAATATTTGGAATCCTTGGCCTTACAAAGGAGAACACACGAGTGCTGCAGTCTATTGATGGAAATATCGACGAGCTGAGATTATTGCAGGAAGCACAAAGTTCTGGATACAACCTGAAAGCGGAAGAATTGGAACGGTTCTATAAACTCTTTGGATGCAATACAACGTTGATACGGAAAGAAAACAGACATTCAACGATTCATAAGATCTGCAGATATATCGAGCGCGAAGGCTCCGATTATCGAGTAGGAGAGCGTGGAGGGCGTTGGAGATATTCTTATATGCAGCACAAAGAAAGACCGGATATCAGGGAAGAACGTTTGCAGAATTGTGCCAAGGACTGGTTGGATTATCTGGCTTGGTGTAAAGAACTGAAATATGACCTCACCAATATGTTCTTCTATTTCCCGAAGAATTTCAAAAAAGTTCATGACAGGACAGCTGCGGAATATCAGGCAGTACAAGATAAAAAGGCCGCAGAAAAGAAACGTCGGGAAGAAGAACGGATAAAGCGAGAGGCTGAGGTCATGAAAAAACTTCTGGAGGAAATGCTCAAAGAGAATGCCGGCATAGATAACGCTTTCCTGATAAAAGGAAAAGGATTGATATTGAGAGTGCCAAGAGATGCACAGGAAATCAAGAATGAAGGAGCTGCCCTTCACCATTGTGTTGGAACTTACGTTGACCGAGTGGCCAAAGGGCAGACACACATCTTCTTTGTGCGCAGAGTGGAAGAACCTGATACACCATATTTCACAATGGAATATAACAATGGTCACGTGATCCAGTGCAGGGGAAGCCACAACTGTGGGATGCCGGCATCGGTAAAAGCTTTCGTAGCTGCGTTTGAGAAGTTGATGAAAGAACGGGAAGAAAAGATGGAAAGGAAGTGCGGATAATGGCAAAACAGAGCATTAGAAGTATTCGAAAAGGAAGTGTTCAATGGAACGAAGAAGACCGATTGCAGATGGTTTCCATGCTGGCAAAAGCAGGATATGCAGTCCAGATTGTCAGAAAAGAAGTTCCCGGAGGCGAAAACAGAAAATCAGCTCAGTACGAATACGTGATTGAGTATGGAGAGAAGGTGGAGTGATGAAATTCATAGCACGAAAACCAGTCGTAAGAACGGAAGTTTACCGGAAATACGGATTCACATATGTGGAGCATAAGCCTTGTTATTGTCCTAGATGCAATCATGTGTTGAATGCGGGGCCGAACTTTCAACCGAAATACTGTAGCGAGTGTGGGCAGAAGATTGACTTCTCAGGAGTGAAGTGGGAAGAAGAAAAAATCCTTGAACATGCAGGAAGGAGGCTGGCCAATGAATAAGAGCGGCATCGAATGGTGCGATCATACATGGAATCCAATTACCGGTTGTCGGCATGGCTGTTCTTACTGCTACGCTGATAAGATGTCGCTCCGTTTTTGCGGAAACATGAAAAGAAATATGGTCCAGACAGATCAATATCGAATGGAGGGAGATCTGTTCGTCCTGGATAAACCATTCATGAATGAGGATGGAAAGCCTGTCATATATCCATTTGGGTTTGAACCGACATTACACATATACAGATATGACACACTGGACAAGCTGAAACAGGGGCAAAATATATTTGTTGGAGCAATGGCAGACATATTTGGAGAGTGGATTCCTGACAGTTGGATAGAGGATGTCCTTTACGCTTGTGCAAAACATCCTCAGCACAATTACCTGTTTCTCACAAAGAATCCGAAAAGGTACACCCAGTACGGTGTGCCTTCTGGGAAAGGGAATATGTGGTACGGAACAACTGTGACGAATAGTGAGGACATGGAACGGATATACCAGCTTCCAAACCTGTTAAACACTTTCGCCAGTATAGAGCCATTGCTCGAAGATATAGATGAAAACATTTCCGCATTGAAATATTTGAACTGGATAATCATCGGTGCCGAGACAGGACACAGGAAAGAGAAAGTGATTCCTGAATTCGAATGGATCAAGAGAATCGTTGTAGAAGCTGATTACAACGGGATACCGGTATTTATGAAAGACAGTCTGATTCCGATTGTTGGTGAGAAGAATATGCGCAGGGATTATCCGAAGGAGCTGCAGATTCGTAAAAGGAGCGAGAAAGTCAATAAAAAACTCAGTGGCAACTGTATGTTGTGTGGAAAGACAGAAGATAAAAACAAGATGGTTACCTTGACCGCAAGGGCAGTCAGGGGAGGCAGGGCGGCATCGTTTGGCCATATGTGTCATTCCTGTTTTGCGAAATGGCTGACTAGTCACAATATACCGGTGCCGGACCTGGAAAATAAAAAGGAGATTGAAGATGGCAAAGAGAAGCTGTAGAAGAACAACTGATGAAAACCTTATTCATAAAAAAGCTGTGGAAATGAGAAAGAAGACAGACGAACAGCTTGTGCATTATGTGGAAGATCGTGTGGAAAAAGCACGAAGTGAGGGCTTTAATTGTGGAAAAGCCAGTGTTCCAAAAACCGGAGAGGGAGCAAAGGAGTTTATCGCATTCCTTCAGCTGAATAAGATTCCGGGAATTGGAGCAGTAACAATAAACAAACTCATAAAGGTAGCGGAAGAAAATGGATACTTATAAGCGTTCAATAAGAGGTCTGCAGAGCAGATCTAACGGAGAACATTTTGAGGGAATGATACTTGCGGCATCCAGATTCTATGAAGAAAGAGGAATTGCAGCAGTTGATAAAACTCCGGAAGCATTTAAGGTACTGAAAGCAATGGACAGGAACAGAGGGCAGTTCATCTGCTGTTTCACTAAACAGGCTCAGCCTGATTTCAAAGGAATTCTCGTGGATTCAACCATGATCTTGTTCGATGCAAAGCATACGGATAAAGATAAGATTAGCAGGGACGTAGTAACCGCTGAACAGCAGGCGTGCTTTGAAAGGTATATGAAGCTTGGAGCAATGTGTTTTTTGGTTGTATCTCTGGAATTTAAAGAATTCTACCGGGTTCCGTGGGTGGTGTTCCGGGATATGAAGAAGATTTACGGACACAAGTATATGAACCGGGAGGAACTGGAACCTTACAGGATCAAATATTCAAACGGAGTGGTGAAGTACCTTGATGGTATTGTTCTCCGGGAAAGGAATGAAGATGAAAGTACAGAAGTATGAGATTGCCAGAGTTATTGACAAATTAAAAAGTATTGTGCAGAAGAATGACCAGTTTCCGGCTCTGGGAGGAATTCTGGTAAAGGACGGGTATTTAATCGCCTCCAACTCCGAGATTACAATGAAGGTCAAATTAGAGGCCTCAGAAGGCAGTTATTTTATTATTCCAATGAAAGCCTTTGACCTGATCAAAAATCTTCCAGATGGAGAAATCGACATCAGCGCAACCGACAAGAATGTGGTTATGATCAAGATAGGAGCTATTAAAAACAAATACCAGAGTTATCCTCCGGAAGAATTCAATTTTGATATTACAGAGGATCCGGAAGCGGATGGCGTGGAATTGAACGGTAAAAAAATCATGGAGGCTATAGGTCATGTTATTTATGCAGCAGCTGACGGCGGTGCGAATACACAGATGACCGGAATTTATTTCGAGGGTACAGACAGCGGAGTTTCCCTTGCCGCACTGGACGGGCATGTGGTTGCAGTAGATTCTGTTAAAGCAGAAGGCGCAAAGGACATGAAACTGATCGTACCGAAGACGACTGCCAAGAAGCTGATTTCCATGGGCGTAATCGATGATGTGACACTTACATACACCAAAAACAGTGCGGTATTCAAGTCTGCTGAATATACCATTTACACAAGACTGATTGAAGGAAAATACTTTGCTTATCAGAAAATGTTTACCGAAGGCGAGATTAATACATGTGCATCAAGAACTGCATTGATCGGCGCAATGACCAGGGCAAAGATGTGTACGGAAGAAAAGCAGCCGGCAGTATTCCAGATAGAAGACGATGTGCTGAATATCAGTATCCGGGATAAGCTGGCAGACTATCAGGAACAGGTACCGCTCCAGGAAACCGTATGCAAATCCATACGGTTGGGATTCGATTCAAGACTGGTTCTGGAAACATTGAAAGCCTTCACCTGTGACAATATTGCACTGGGTTTCACCAGCCCACGAACACCGATGATTGTGGAAGCAGAGGACAGCGACATGAAAGCCATGGTGCTTCCGGTTGCGATAAGGGAGGCATAAACATGATTGAGATCATATCAGTAAAAGATATCAAAGACGCAACACCAGAGGAACTTGCAAATCTTCGCCGGAAGGGACTTCTTCCGGCAGAAGAAACCAGAAGAATATCTGGGAGACCTCTCAGCCCGTATGAACGAACCAGAGCACAGGTGGCTGCTACTGGAAACAGATGGGCGATGGAAAACTTTATTGCCACGCACAGCTGAAAGGGGATGAAATAAATGAATTTGTATAGATATTATCAGCATGATGGATTCCGATGCGAAACTATAGTCGGAATTGTTAAAGCAAAAGACATGCAAGAGGCTGAAAAAATCGTAAAAAACCATTACGAAAAAGCATATCGAGGAGAATTCCAGCGCGATGGTTGGAAGCTGGAAGAAGTTGAGTTTTCCGATGATGGATGCAGCGAAATTTATTACGGGTGATTAATATGGCGAAGGCGTTATATAACTTATGCAAAAGGAATGGGACAGTGATGGAGTACTCCATCACTGGATCCGAAGTAGCTGAATTGATTAGCTGCAAAAAGCAGGATGTTTATAATTCTGCGAGCTACGGCCAGATGATCCGGAAAGAATTTTACGTTGAAGTTGTAGACCGGCCACTGAGCCGAACGAAAGATCTTACATTACTTTTGAAATATGACCGGGTTTGTAGAGAAATTCTTGAGAGGTGTGGGAAAATATGGATGCAGAAGAAACAAAACGATGGAAGGCGAAACAGCTCCGCTATAAAAAGCCGATAGTCCGGGATTTGAACTTGGACAAGATACAAGAGGATTTATGGAACATCATGGAGGAATGTGAAAATATTCGGTGGTATACAGATTCTGACGATGGAAACGATTCTCTTATTAATGCTTTGGCTGGAGATGAAGACGAAGCATATGAATTTAAAATGGCGTTTGCGGATCTGTGTGCTGAATGTGAAAGAATGCAAGAGGATTTGCGGGAAGAATGGATTCCGAATTGTTTCGATATGTTTTTCGTGGCTGCAGGTGCAGGGGAAAACTCCGGGGGACTACTTGGCTGGGATTCCTTTGAAGGAGATTATTTCGGAATTGACGGTACAGATGCTTGGGCTGAAGACGAAGCAAAGAAGAAAATGAAGGCAATAACAAAGGATGAATTAATAGCAGCGGCCAGACAGTGCTTTAAGGTTTATCAGTCGTATATAGGGTTACGGAATCGTTACGATTCCTTGAAAGCGGCTATAGATATCCTGAGAGATCAAAACACGGGATTTTTGCAAACCATTAAGGAAATTGAGCGTTTGTATGAAGCGGCGAGCAAAGAACAAGGTATAACCGCCAAATACAGTACGGAGTGGAAAGAATTTGAAAGATATACTGATGCGCTTCCGCAAGAGGCTTGGATTCAGTAGAAAGGAGTAGCATGAAAGTATACAAAGCAGTGCATGAGAGAGAAAACAAGTGTAAGGAATTGCACAAAGAGATGAATATGAATGTAGGCCCGACCAGACTGGTCCAGCCGGATTTTTACCTGTTGGTCGATGTGGATGACCTGCAGAAACAGGTGAATACCTTGGAAAATGAAGTTCATCGCATGAAAAGAGCAGAAGCAAGGAGGAAATGGCGTTATGGAAGAAAAAATCATTAAGATTATGCAATTGGTCCAGATAAAGAAAGACAATACAGTTGAATTTCCGGAAGAGGCTAGGAAACTGATTCGTGAGGTGGCAGAAAAATGCAGAAAATTGCCGGTTTATAAGGACAATACAGATAAAGTGGATACCTATAAGGATGGCATTACAGCAGGAGAGATATATTTGGATATGTGTCTGAAAATTGTTAATGCACCTACACAGATTCATAGGATGGTGACTCCTAAGATGATGCTCCCGCTCATTGATGATAAGTTGCAGGAGGAATTTAAAGAAACGGAGGCGAGAGAATGAGCCGGATAAAAAGCAGATTATCTGCATACCGTGATTATTTAAGACCGCTGGTAATGGAAGGCAAGCCAATGTCGTCAGAAGATGTTTTAGTTATGATTCAACAGCTACAGGATGATCTGAAGAAAGATGAAAGACCAAAACTTACAAAAATTGAGAAATGTTTTGTCGAATCTTTGAATGATAAATGGGATTACTTATGCAGAAATAGCAACGGAGAATTGGAAGCTGTTAAAAGAACATTCACTCTATTCGCTGTAAATTCTGAGAGCCTAAATTTAAAAGACGTAACAAAAGCCAAGTTTGATTTTATCGCAGATGACGGAAGAAGATGGTTAATTTCTGAATTGAAAGAATTTGAGGTGGAAGTATAAGCCGGGATGACTATGCTTTTCCGTGCGCCGGCTGTCTTTGCGACCATTGTGCGAACAATCTGTACAGTTCAGACCAAATGGCAGGAGAAGCAAAGATATTTTGCTATGTTTGCGAGGAATGTCGATACTATGATGGTGACTTAAAAAATAAAGATATGAGATGTAAGCAGTGCGAAAACTATATTGTGACAAATGAACATGCTGAACGTTTGAGAAAAAAGATAAAGGTGGTAAAGAAATGATAAAGATTAAGGAGAAACGTATGCAGAGTTATGTCCTTAGAGCCAGAAAAATGGTCCAAGAAGGAAAAAACAAAGAAGGGGCAGAAATGCTTAGTGAAGGCTTGAACTATTACAGTAAAAATATCATTAAAGCTCTTACGCCATATGCAACTGCAGACGCCGGAATTATTTCTATGGTCCTGCGTAATTTGGCAGATGATATTGAAAAAAATAATCCGGGAGCAAAGGAGCTTCGCATGTGGGCAGAAAACAACACTGTAAAACCTGAGCTGAAGGAAACGATTAAGATCAAGAAACCAAATCTGAAGTAGCAAAGCAGAACTTGCAGAAGAATGTGAGGTATAAAATGACAAGATCTGAAACAACAAAATTTCTTAGCAGATTGTTGGAAAAAAGCCGTTTTTCTGGTCCAGGTAAATACTGGGCTAGAGAAGTAAGCCTTGATTATGGCTACGCAGCAGGAAAGCCAAGAAGAATAGATTATATGCAATTTTCGCCGGAGAATCAGTGCTCCATATCTGCAATTGAGAAAGGCATATTTACTTGCTATGAAATCAAAAGTTGCCGGGCAGATATTTATAGTGGAAATGGATTGAATTTTATCGGTGAGAAAAATTATCTTGTAGTAACAATGGAGTGTTATAAAGACATTTTACCAGACCTCAGAAATGGAAACTTTGCAAGACATGTACGCGAGCACTTTCCAGAATGCTATGCGGAGATAGGCTGCATGGGAGTAATGGTTGCGGTTCCGCGTTGGAGAGAGGTTATGGAAGAATTCGAAAATCCAACACCGTTAGATGGAGATACGGAGAAATGGAAACTGTCAGTTGCTTTGAACTGTCATGCAGGCTCAAGAAAACGATCTATGACGGAACTGCTGTTCTGCATGCTGCGGAGCAAGCATTAAGATGAGGAATTAAGATGGCAATATTTCATAAAACATTGCAGTATCATGAAGATACAACAGAGAAAAGAGATATTTCACAGGAAGATATAGAATTTCTGAAGAAATTACAGCTTGAAATGAATACCCAGGATACAACAGGAACAGCGGATCCTCGCTTCTGGGTTATTAAAGGCAGCGAGAGAGTGGTCGACAATGAAGACCCCGATGAACTTGTCCTGCAAGTAGATGGAAGCACAGTTACAAGCACGACGGAAGAAACGGTGAAGTATCTCAATGATAACATCTTGCCAGACTGCAATATCGATAGAGAAAACTGCAAAATTGAAACAGGGTATACATGGGATTTTAAACTGACATACACGGAAGATGGAGAAGAAGAGTATGAGGACTTATCAACGCAAGAAGTGAATGAATTTCTTGCCAACAATGGATATGATGATGTCATGATAATTGGTATTTCAATCAGACCATTTATGTACCCAAACACGATGTTTCTTACAGAGAAAGAAGCCAGGGAACATCTTAAGAGAAATTATTATCATTACTCAGAAGACGCACATACATATTGCATGGTTGCGTGGAGATCCCCGGAAGTAGAAAAATTATGGAAGATATTACGGGAAACAAAATGGGATTGCAAAGACAAAGAGCTTGAAAGCCATGAAGAAAAGTACATTCTGCATTACTGTATTTCTCTCATGCAGGAGCTGGTCGGATGTTTCGAAGAATGGTACAGATGGGTACATGGAGAAAATGCAATAGAAGAGCTGAGTGAAGAAGAAAGGTTCTGCTATAACATGTCGTATTTCCATATTGTCCAGGAACTGTTTTTGTTTCGCACATCACATTCTGGAGGAACATCAACGAGGGCAAAATGCAGACAGTTTGGTGTTGATAGCAGTGAAAATGTCGAATTCAAATTCAGTGAGGAAGAAGATGGATAAATCAATAATAATGTTTGACACACCGGATTCTTGTGGAGAATGTTTCTGCCAGAAAGGGTATACAGTTTATGGTTATGCGTGTGGTCTCACAAATAGGATGAATAAAGATGCTCACTGTAGGCCGGGTTGGTGCCCGTTGATACCACTTCCGGAACGCCATATAGCTTCGAAAACTGCAACGGGGTATGAAATTGGATACGAAGATGGATGGAATGAGTGTCTTGAAAAAATAGTGGGAGGCGAGTAATTTGAAAAGCTTAGAAAAAATATTGGAAAATCGTTGCATTCGGAATCACAAAACAATGCTTCAGGCACATGAAGCAGAGATTGGACTTCCGGACTGTGGAATTTGTAGAGTGATATGGGAACACGTGAATGGTTATGAACACGTAGCAGCCTCCCCGCAAGATCCTGGTTCACAAAATAAATACCTTCTTCCAACATGGAACGATATGCGTGTATTAAAGGATATTTTCTTTGGGGATGAAGAAGTAGAATACAAGTTTAGAATAAAGAAGTATCAATATGCAAATTTAAATGGTGCTGAAGGCTGGCTACATTTATGGAGACCAATAGGGCGTGAAATTGATGAATCAGTAAAGCGAGAAGGTGAATAAATGAGAAGTGTATTATTTTATATTGCGGGAGCTGCTACAGTAGGAGCGTTTTTTACATTATGGTGCGCGGTAGCAGTACAAAGAGTGAGAAAAGAGAGTGAAGCATCCAAGTACGGAGAACTTTGTGCGAGGATCCAGAAACAGATCGATGAAACAAGAATGAGGATTTCTTCTGTGAAAATGCAGCTTCATATAGCAGATCATGCTCTGGATCAGGCATTGCTTCAGTGGAAGTATGAGTATTTGATGAAACAGGAACAATGGCTTGTCGAACTGATGTGCGGAAAAATAGAAGAAGAAAAGCAGGAGGAAAAGCAATGAAATGTAGTATTAGCACATATTATAAAATTTTAGACGCAGAGCTGTATGACTTTGATGATGGCTATATGCAGCTGAATGTCGATATTGATACAAAAAATATCGATCTTGAAGAATATGTAAGCATGCAGAAAAAGAGCATTGCGGGTATGTGCAATGTGCCGGAAGAAAAGGTAATTCCAATATCTCGATTAGAGTATGAAACATATACAGACGAGTAAAGAAAGGAAGCCCATATGTACAGTAAATGCCAGAAGTGTGGAAAGAAACTGACGGATCCGGAAAGCATCAAAAGGGGATATGGTCCGGAATGCTGGAATAGCCTAACTGCACATTATTACCGGAACCCTGTTGACTGGGAAAACTACAGAGTACCTGGGCAGATGAACATCGAGGATTTTTTGGATATGGGAGGTGGGGACAATGGCGATAAGAAAGATATGCCCTGAATGCGGGCAGCAGTACGGCACCAGACCAGCAGTGTCGAGAAAGGATAGGAAAACAGAAATATGTCCTGACTGTGGAACAAAGCAGGCACTTGACACCGTGAGGGACTTACTGGGACCGGGAATGACCGATCAACAATGGGAAGGATATAAAAGTGGATTTTTAAAAAGGTCGAGGGAGGGACAGCATGGACAGAACACTTTATAATGCCAGCGGGTGTAAGGATAAGACCGCTCATGATGCGATTTGTTCTGCATCAAAACCGCAGACACAGGTTTTCAGATCTGACTGGACGCGGAGAGACAACGAGGCAGATATGTTCGTAAAGATGGTGAAACGTCTGGCAAAAGGATTTAATTTTAAACTTTGCGACAGAATTCGATTTGAGGATCCGGAAACAGGAAAGAAATATTTGTGAGGTATGGCATGGACACAGAGAAAAAAGTACAATTCGTAGCACTGACAAAAGAGGAAATTGATGCAATGATTCAGCAGGCTGCCCTTGCCGGAGCGCAGGTTGCGTCTGATGCAATGATGGTAGGACAGAGAAAAAGCGAGAAGGAGAAGATTGATCGTCGTTTGCATAATACTGATTTACTCCTTAGAAATTACAGAACTTTAAAGGCGAGCTACGAAAATGCCGTCTACAAGTCCAAGGAAGGGGAGGTTACAGAGGTGCTGGAAGACATCATGACCATGAAAGATGATAAGGTCATAGTGGAGAGCATCAAAACTTCGGCCAAAAGAACTGCTATCATGGTGCAACATATTGACAAAATGCTTGATGTATACCGTATCTATTGTAGCAAATTATCGGAAAAAGATAAGAGACGCTATAAGATTATTAAAGCCCTTTACATATCAAAGACGCCAATGACAATTGCAGAAATTTCAAAAAAATTTTCGGTCAGCAAGGTCACTGTATATGAAGATATCAAAATTGCGAAAGAGCGCTTATCTTCGCTGTTTTTCGGAATTGACGGTCTGAAGTTTTTTTAATAAAATCAGAATAACGGAATCTGTTAACTTAACATTGACTTAATAACGAAAATGGTGTATGATATGCGAGTAAAATTTTAATCAAAAGCCATGAGCCACTGGGAAAAAACCAGTGGCTTTTTTAATGCAATCTTGGGAGGGAGGAAAGGATAGAAAGACGGGAATGCTCCTTTAAAATATTTTAGAGGAGATTACGCATGAATGGAGTAACAATATTATTTGTATATGCAGTTATCATGATCCTGGCAACAGTGATTCTGACAAAGAAAGAAAAAAATGTGGAACGCTTCTGTGTTGGAAGCCGTTCTGAAAACTGGCTGATGTCGGCTCTCAGCATTGCGGCAACGTGGATCTGGGCTCCGGCATTATTTGTATCAACTGAGAAAGCATATTCTACCGGCTGGGTTGGCCTGTTCTGGTTTCTGGTCCCGAATGCCCTTTGTCTGGTGATATTCATTCCCTTTGCAAAGAAAATCCGGAAGGAAATGCCAGAGGGAATGACACTGTCTGGTTACATGAAAGAAAAATACCAATCCGATGGAGTGAAAAGGGTTTACCTGTTTCAGCTGATCGGACTGTCTGTTCTGTCAACAGGAGTTCAGCTTCTTGCGGGAAGCCAGATTCTTAGTGCAGTAACAGGAATTTCGTTCAAAACCATGACTATTTTGCTCGCTTGTATAGCAATTTCCTATTCTCTGTTCTCTGGAATCAAAGCATCTATGCTTACAGATGCTATTCAAATGGTATTCATGCTTGTTGCATGTAGCCTATTTGTAATATTCGGAGTAAGAAATACAGGAACACAGGGCATTATACAGGGCCTGAGTGGTATATCAGGAGACTGCACAACGCTCTTTTCTGGAAAAGGAGTAGAGATTTTCTTAGCCTTTGGGCTTCCGACAACGATCGGACTTTTATCCGGGCCGTTTGGAGATCAGAGCTTCTGGCAGAGGGCATTTGCAGTAAAAAAAGAGAAGCTGGGAAGAGCGTTTCTTCTTGGAGCAGTTCTTTTTGCGGTGGTTCCACTGTCAATGGGAATTCTTGGATTTATGGGGACCGGTGCAGGATATCAGGCACAGAACCTTGGAATCATCAATTTTGAATTGATCCGCCACTTTTTCCCGTCCTGGGCAGTATTGCCGTTCCTTTTCATGATTGTTTCCGGCTTGCTGTCTACAGTGGATAGCAACCTGTGCGCAGTATCTTCGCTTACGACAGATATTGCAGGAGGAAAAGACATCAGGAAGACCAGATCTGCAATGGCAGTGCTTCTGATCGCTGGCATTCTGATTGCAAATATCCCGGGAATTACAGTGACACATCTGTTTTTGTTTTATGGCACACTGAGGGCGTCAACATTACTTCCAACAGTCATGACACTGAAAGGGGTAAGGCTGAATGCAAAAGGGATTATCGCAGGTGTGGTTACTGCACTGGCTGTAGGGCTTCCTGTATTCGCCTACGGCAGCGTTTTGAATAGTGGACCATATAAAACACTGGGAAGTTTGCTGACAGTCCTGTTGAGCGGAATTATCGCATTGGCTGCTTCCGGAAAGGAGAGACGCTATGCTCGGTAGAAAACAATCCGTTCGAAATAATGAAGACTGGAAGAATGCGCTTGATCACATTGAAGAGACGGTGTCAAAGAAAGAACTGGATTCCCTTGTGAAAAAGACAGTGAAAGACATCAAAGAGAAATGCAAAGGGAAAAAGGCAGCCTATGCATGGAGTGCGGGAAAAGACTCCCTGGTACTTGGAGAGATATGCGAGAAAGCCGGCATTGATCAGAGCGTCCTTGTAAGGTGCAATCTGGAATATCCGGCATTTATTGCATGGATAGAGCAGAATAAACCTTCTGGTCTTGAGGTTATCAATACCGGACAGGATATGGAATGGCTGAAAAAGCATCCGGATATGCTGTTCCCGGATAAAAGCAATAAGGCGGCACAATGGTTCCATATTGTACAGCACAGGGGACAGGCACGATATTATAAAGAGCATCAGTTGGAAATACTCCTGCTCGGACGCAGAAAGGCAGACGGCAATTATGTTGGAAAAGATAATATCTACACTAATTCAGCCGGAATCACCAGATACAGCCCTCTTGCAGAGTGGAGGCACGAAGATATCCTTGCATACATTCACTATTATGATGTGAAGCTCCCACCCATATATGACTGGGAGAAAGGATATTTATGCGGCACACATCCATGGCCTGCCAGACAGTACATGGAGACAGAACAGCAGGGCTGGAAAGAAGTTTACGACATTGATAAGACCATAGTTGAAAATGCGGCACAGCATTTCGATGGAGCCAGAGAATTTTTAAAAGCTATCAAATAGCCGGTTGCAGCCGGAAGCCATTGCCCTTCAGAAATGGAGGACAAAATGAAGGTTATTAAAAAGAGACTGGATGATCTTAAACATCCAGAGAAAAATGTCAGAATTCATTCTGAACAGCAAATCAGGGAACTGAAACGCTCCCTTGAGAAGTTTGGACAGACCAGAGCTCTTGTTGTGGATGAAAATAATGTGATTCTGATCGGGAACGGCTTATATGAGGCTATGGTGAGCCTTGGTTATCAGGAGGCATCCGTATATGTAAAAACGGAACTCTCTGAAAATGATAAAAAGAAGCTTATGATAGCCGACAATAAGACTTATGCTCTTGGAATTGATAATCTGGATACATTGAATGAGTTTCTTGAGGAATTGCAGGGCGATCTGGACATTCCGGGATACGATGAAGAAATATTACAGCAGATGGTCGCGGATGCAGACGAAGTAACTGAGAAAATCTCTGAATATGGAACATTGGACGAATCAGAGATCCAGAAGATAAAGGAAGCCAATGAGAAACGGGAGCAGAAAGCGGCAGCAGCGGAAATATCTGACAATAATTCAGAGAACAGTTCGGAAAATCCGAACACTTCAGACAACCAATCGTCGGAAAGGCAAAATACCACTGAAACAGAACCGGAAATAACAGAAACCCGGAAGTTTGTTATCTGCCCGAACTGCGGTGAAAAGATATGGCTGTAAAACGTTGTGAAGCCAATATCGATGTTGTGAAAGCTGCAGAGATCCGGATAAAAAACGTGTTCGGAAACGGGCTACCAGTGTTCTTTTCTTTCAGTGGGGGAAAGGACAGCTTATGCGTGGCGCAGCTGATGGTCAATCTGGCCAATCGAGGTGAGATTGACATGAAACAACTTACAGTGCAGTTTATAGATGAAGAAGCAATCTTTCCTTGCATGGAGGATATGACAAAGAAGTGGCGGCGCATCTTTATGATGATGGGAGCAAAGTTTGAATGGTATTGCGTAGAAGTAAAACATTTTAACTGCTTCAATGAACTGTCAAATGATGAAACATTTATCTGCTGGGATTCCGCAAAACAAGACGTATGGGTAAGACAGCCGCCTTCCTTTGCGATAAGGAACCATAAACTGTTACGTCCAAGGATTGATGCTTATCAGGATTTCCTGCCAAGGACAACCGTATCAGGAATTACAATGGTCGGTATCCGTACAGCGGAATCTGTACAGAGGCTTCAGAATATTGCGTCTATGACAAAAGCAGGAAACAAAATGACTGCAAAGAAGCAGGTATTTCCCATTTATGATTGGACGGACAATGATGTCTGGCTCTTCCTTCTGAGAAATCATGTAGATATCCCGGAGATATATTTGTTCCTCTGGCAGTCAGGATCCAGTAAAAGGCAGATGCGAGTATCCCAGTTCTTTTCTGTTGATACAGCAAGAAGCCTTGTGAAGATGAATGAGTATTATCCAGATCTTATGGAACGGATCATCAGAAGAGAACCGAACGCTTATCTGGCTGCCCTGTATTGGGACAGCGAGATGTTCGGCAGAAGTTCCAGAAAAAGGAAAGAGGCGGAAGAGGGACAGGAGCAGAGAGATTATCGGCAGGAGCTGATACATCTTTTTAATCACATGGACGTTTTTTTCGACACTCCGCATAAAAGGCATGTGGCAGAACGATACCGTAATTTCTTTATGGCGGTATCAGCAATAGCTACATCGGCCGATTGCAAGCACATATACGAAGGACTGATATCCGGAGATCCCAAAATGAGGGCATTCCGGGCACTGTACCAGAGAGTATATGGACGTTATATCAACGATGCGAAGAAAGGAGAACACCATGGACAATAAGCTGTCAGCACCATCTAGGACCATGCATTGGGTAGATAGGAATAAGATCAAACCAAATGATTACAACCCGAACAAAGTTTCGAGACAAAATCTGGAACTGCTCACACAGTCTATCTTTACAAACGGATGGACGCTGCCAATTGTGGTAAGACCAGACGGTACTATTATTGATGGATTCCACAGATGGACGGTTGCAGGACCTGACTGGAAGTACGTTCCTCCTTCGGAAGAAGATGATCGCAGGACATTATACGAACGTCTTGAGGGAAAAGTGCTTGTAGTGATTGTTGATCATAAAGATAAAGCGAAAAATATTTACGGTACCGTTACCCATAATAGGGCAAGAGGTACCCATTTGCTAGAACCTATGAAGAAAATCGTTAAAGAACTCATGGACGAAGGCAAAACAGTTGAAGAAATCGGAAAACAGCTTGGAATGAGACCGGAGGAGATCTTCCGATTGTCAGATTTTTCAAAAGAAGACTTCTTGAAGATGATGACAAAAGGGGTGACGGGCTATTCAAAAGCTGAATTTATTACAAAAATTTAATATTGTTCTACGATATATAGAACAGAAAGCGGGGAGAGGGAGTGCAACCTCTCCCTTTTGCATATGCCGAAATAAGATGATGGAGGGGAGGGGTGTCCATTGGCAAGGGCAAGAAGTCCCAACAGCATTGAAGCTGAGGAAATGTATAAGAACGGGATGAAACTTGTTGACATTGCCAAGAAGTTGGACGTCCCGGCCAGCACAGTTCGGCGGTGGAAATCAACACAGAATTGGGACGGAAAGACAAAAGGAAAGAAAAACGAACGTTCGCAAAAGAAAAAAACGAACGCTCGCCATAAAGGTGGACAGCCTGGAAACAGAAATGCAGTTGGAAATAAGGGCGGTCCACTGAAACCGGGAGATAAGATTGCAGAGAAACACGGAGCATATTCCTCTGTATATTGGGATGTCCTTGATGAGTCTGAAAAAGATATGATCGAAGATATCCCGATGGATGAAGAAATGCTCCTGATCGAACAGATTCAGCTCTTTGCCGTGAGGGAAAGAAGGATTATGATTGCAATCAATAAATACCGGAACATGAAAGGTGAAGTATCCCTGTATGGATTCAACCGAAGCGAAAACAAAAGGACATTCAAAACAGAAGAGGACAAGCAGCTCTACGAAGAACGCATAGAGAAGAAAATATCTGCTGAAGAACGTCTGCCGGGAGATATGTATAACATGCAAACCACAATGGAAAACAAGGACAATATGATTGCCAGACTTGAAAAAGAGCTGTCAACTGTACAGTCAAAGAAGACAAAGGCTATTGAAGCACTTGCGAAGCTGAGACTTGAAAAGCAGAAGATAGCCGGAGAAAGCAAGGGCAATGAGGTTGTTCGTGCATGGGCCGAAGCTGTGGTAAAAGCAAGGGAAGGAGAGAACAAAGATGGATGATATTCAGTTCTCTGAATTCCTTGATGAAAGCATACCGCTGTGGCGAAATGATCCGGTTATGTTCTTCCGGGAGGTGCTCAACTTTGAACCTGATGAATGGCAGGCAGAAGCTGCAAGAGATTTGGCGGCAAACCCGAAGGTCAGTATTAAATCTGGACAGGGTGTAGGAAAGACTGGTCTTGAGGCAGCAGTATTTCTTTGGTTCATAACCTGTTTCCCATATCCAAGAATCGTTGCGACAGCACCAACCAAACAGCAGTTGCACGATGTCCTCTGGTCTGAGATTTCTAAGTGGATGAGCAAGTCTGAGTTGCTCTCTATGCTTCTGAAATGGACAAAGACCTATGTTTATATGGTTGGCAATGAAAAGCGTTGGTTTGGTGTTGCTAGGACTGCTACAAAGCCAGAGAATATGCAAGGCTTCCATGAAGATAATATGCTTTTTATCGTTGATGAAGCTTCCGGTGTTGCGGATCCGATCATGGAGGCTATCCTTGGTACCTTATCCGGATCAAATAATAAACTTCTTCTGTGTGGAAACCCAACACGAACATCTGGAACATTCTATGATTCGCATACTAGAGACAGGGCACTGTATAAATGCCACACTGTATCATCTGCAGACAGCAGTAGAACAAACAAAGAAAATATTGATTCGCTCATAAGGAAGTATGGATGGGATTCAAACGTAGTCCGTGTCCGTGTCCGTGGAGAATTTCCGAATCAGGAAGATGATGTATTTATTCCGTTAAGCCTGATCGAGCAGTGCAGCAGTAAATTGCTAGAACTTGATGATGCGGCTGGGATGCAGTTTGTATCACTGGGGGTAGATGTGGCTCGTTTCGGAGATGATGAAACGATCATATATCGTAATTATCATGGTCATTGCAAAATAGTTCGAAACAGGCGAGGACAGAACCTGATGGCCACTGTAGGTGACATCGTAAAGGAATTCAAAAAGATATACAGGGAGTATTCAAAGTATGAAGGCAAGGTGTATGTACAGATTGATGACACCGGTCTTGGTGGAGGTGTTACTGACCGTCTGAAGGAAGTTCGGAAAGAACAGAAGCTGTATAAGATGCAGATTATTCCGATAAATGCAGCAGAAAAGATTGAGACCGATACGGCAGCAGGTAAAGATGCAGCTGAAAAGTACAATAACCTGACCACCGCCATGTGGGCCAGCATGCGAGATCTTCTGGATAACAAGCAAATTGTAATTGAAGACGATGAGCAGACGGTCGGCCAGCTTTCCTCCAGAAAATATACAATGACGAGTAACGGAAAGCTTGAAATAGAATCAAAAAAAGAAATGAAGAAAAGGGGGCTGGATTCCCCCGACCGAGCAGATGCTCTTTCTTTGGCATTGTATCTCGGAAAGATCAAGAAACACACAGGCACAGCACCTGGAGTCAAAGAATTACAGGAGCTGACCAAAGACAATTACTGGGGCTGATATAGCCGGAAAGAGGGGTGATGAAGATGAAAGAGTATGGACGGATTGGACAGAAACGCTGGGAAGGACAGTTTTACGAGGAATTTCTTCCGGAACTGTCCGGAATGCGTGGGATAAAGGTGTTTCAGGAAATGGAAAAGAATGACGATACCGTTGGAGCTATTCTTTTCGCAATCAAGATGATGATCCGGCAGGTCGAGTGGCATGTGGAACCGGGAGGCAATGGTGCCAAGGATAAGGAAGCTGCAGAGTTTGTTGAAAGCTGCATGGACGACATGCAGGCCACATGGACAGACACCATTTCGGAAATCCTGTCATTCCTGCCTTACGGTTGGAGCTTCCATGAGATTGTATATAAGCGCCGAATGGGTAAAACAAAGAACCGAAGATCGTCAAGCAAATACTCTGATGGACTGATAGGTTGGCAGAAACTTCCTCCGAGAGCACAGGATACCTTGTATCGCTGGGAATATGATGATAGTGACAATCTGATTGGAATGACACAGCAACCGCCTCCGGATTATGGACTGTTTACTATACCGATGAGTAAAGCAATGCTATTCCGAACGGAGAGCGTAAAAGACAATCCGGAAGGCCGGAGTATTTTAAGAAACGCATATCGCTCCTGGTATTTTAAACGGAGAATCCAGGAAATTGAAGCTATCGGAATTGAGCGAGATCTTGCAGGTCTGCCAGTTATTCATGCTCCTGAAAGGTTAGAAATATGGGATAGTCAAGATCCTGACATGGTTAAAATTAATGCAGCACTTATTACCATGGTAAAGAACCTTCGCAGAAATGAATCCGAAGGGCTTGTTCTTCCGTATGGATACGAAGCGGAACTTCTGAGCACCGGAGGCACAAGACAATTTGACACCAATGCAATTATAAACAGATACGATACGAAGATTGCCCAGACAGTCCTTGCAGATTTTATTATGTTGGGACATGAAAAGACGGGAAGCTTCGCACTAAGCTCTGACAAGACAGAATTGTTTTCTGTTGCGCTCGGAGCTTTTTTAGATGTTATTTGCGAGACGTTCAATAACCAGGGCATTCCTTCGTTGATAGACATCAATGGTTCCCATTTCGATGGGATTGAGGACTATCCTACGCTCGCCCATGGAGATGTGGACAAACGGGATATCACGAAACTGTCAACATTCCTGAAGGATATGGTCGGCACGGGAATCTTGATACCTGATGAAGAACTGGAAGATTATGTCAGGGAGGCAGCAAACCTGCCGGAAAGAACGGAAGTTCCAGATTCCAGAGAGAAAGATGAACGGCGAGAAGCACAGCGCAGAGCGCCAGAGAAGACAGCAAACGAACCTGATGGACCAGAGGTGGATCCAGAAGAGAATCAAGATGCTGAGGAAGCCAAGAAAAGGTTAGGCAGGTGATTTGATGATGCGAAAAATACGGCCACGATCAAGGGCCGTTAAAAAAAGCGAAGAATCACAGAGAGTACTGGATGCACTTGACGCCTATCTCGAGGGGAATATTGATGAACCAGTAAGATGGCTTGTTCGATTCTGGCAGGATCAGACAGCAGTCATGCTGTACAGAGAACTGCGAGAACTTGTAATAGGAGAAACAGATCCGGAAAGCCTTTTTGATATATGGTTCCAGGATTATTCGAAGATGCTGTCAGAAAAAATGACACCTGTATGGGAACAGGCGTTTCTTGAAGGGTGGAAGAACAATTCTCTCTTTTGTGGAGCAGAAGATGTAATGAGCTCTGAGAGCTGGGTTCGAAGCTGGATTGTTGATCATACGGGGGATTTGATAACAAATTGTTGTAATGAGCAGGTGAGCGCAATTCGGTATCTGATCGCTGAAGCTGAATCTCTTAATATGAGCAGTGCTGAAACGGCAAGATATATCCGGCCAACAATAGGACTGACAGAGAGACAGGCTGCGGCGAATCTCAAATATTACAATTCCATCAAGGAAAGGCTGACAACGGATCATCCGAGAATGAAACCTGAGTCAATTGAGCGGAAAGCGAGGGAGGCTTCTTCAAAATATGCAGAAAGACAGCAGAGGTATAGGGCAGAGACTATAGCCAGATCGGAAATAGCACAAGCCTATAACCATGGCGCAGATGCTTTTGTGAGGGAAGCGGTAACTGCAGGGAACCTTCCGGAGATGGAAAAAGAGTGGTCAACAGCTTTGGACGGCCATGTGTGTGCATCGTGTGCAGCTCTTGAAGGCACTAAGATAGGAATGGATGATGAATTTAAAACGGTATCCGGAAGGAGAGAGATTACAACGTCTATTCCACCATTACACCCGCGCTGTAAATGTGCGGTGAAGTATGTGAGGGTGAAAAATGAAAACATTCAATGAAATAATGAAAATAAGGGACGAACCGGACAACAAGCCGGAGGTAACAAAAAGAAAGTTCCAGGTAAAGAAGACAAATAATGAAAAAATGCAGGCATTCGGCTGGGCCAGTGTTGCTATTGCTGAGAATGGAGAAACGCTGGAAGACTGGCAGGGCGACATCATAGAGCCTGATGAACTTGAAAGCGCTGCTTACAAGTTCGTTGATCTCTACCGGGAAGGCGGAGAGATGCACGAAAGAGGTGGGGTTGCGTATCTGATCGAGAGTACTGTATTTACGGAAGAGAAGATGGCGGCAATGGGAATCCCGGAAGGTACACTCCCTGTTGGCTGGTGGATTGGATTCCAGGTTACAGATGCGGATGTTTGGGAGAAAGTAAAAGATGGAACTTACAGCATGTTCTCCATTGAAGGGAAAGCAGAAAGGGTAGAAGTAAACAATGAATAAGTATATTGGAACAAAGCTTATTGAGGCAGAAAAAGCAACTCTTGCGGAAGCACAGGCATTAAAAACAGGTGCCTGCGATACCATTGAAGAAGCAAGAGAAAGATTTGGAGGTTCAGATGATGGCAATCCGGGATATGTAGTTAAATATCCGGATGGATACATCAGTTGGTCTCCGAAAGATGTGTTCGAGCAGTCTTATATGCAGGTTCAGGAGAATCCGAAACTGATATCTGGCGTATCAATAGGAGAATACATGGTGAATGATTTTATCAGCTATATTGAAACCAGTACCGTAGGCTATAAGACAACAATGGTTCGTTGCGTGCTTCGAAATGGTTTTGAGATCATTGAAACATCTGCATGTGTAGATGCTCGGAATTATGACCAGAAGCTCGGAGAAGAAATCTGCATGAAGAAGATAAAGGATAAGATCTGGTATCTTTTAGGATTTCTGCTTCAGACAGCGTGGCATGGAATTAAATAAATGTGATCAATAGGCGTCCAAAAGGGCGCTTTTTTGATAAATAAAAGCGAAAGGAGGAAGCATTGTGGCAACAAAACTGAAAGGCCTGGAAGTAGGTAAAGTAGATTTCGTTGATGAAGGCGCAAATCAGAGAGCTGATATCAAACTGCTGAAAGGCAAGAATAAAGCAGAGGAAACATCAGACCCGGAAATCGGACTATTTAAACGATTCCTGAACTGGATCAGCGGAGAGGTGCAGAAATCAGCCACGACATTTGATGAACAGATCAACGCTGTGAGCATGGACGCAATCCGGGATGAAATCTGGTCTGTATGTTACGCCCTGCAGAATTCACTTAATTCAATCCTGTGCGACCCAGAACTGGACAGCAGCGGGAAGCAGAGTGCAATGGATACAAGCATTGAACAGTTCGCTACAGCTATGAAGGAATACATTCCCGGATGGGCTGGGGGAACATCTGCAAAAATCAAAAAGAATCTGGATGCACCTGATGAAACAGATCTTCCTATGGTGATGAAAGCGCATAGCAATCTGGAGGAAATCATTCAGAAATCCGTAGAAACGAAAGGAGAATTGGAAGACATGATTAAAATCGACAAGTCAAAAATGTCTGCTGAGGAAAGAGCGACATATGATGAACTTATCAAAAAGTTTGCCGTAGAGACAAATGAGGAGCCGTCTATCGAGAAGAAAGCACCGCAGAAAAGCGAAAAAGAGGAAAATCCAGACGTTCTCGATGATGATGGAGCTGAAAAGAAAACAGATACAAAGAAATCTCTTACACCGCCAGAACAGAATACAGACGATGATATTTACAAAGGACTGCATCCTCTTGTAAGAGAAAAACTGGAAGCTCTCGAGAAAAGAGCAGAGGAAACGGAAGACAGAGAACTTTATGCAGTTGCTAAGAAGTACGAAATTCTTGGAGAGAAGCCAGAAGAACTGGCTAAGACCTTGAAAACGCTGAAAAGTGCAGGTGGAACTGCCTACAATGATATGATCGGCGTTCTCGACAGAAATGTGGCAATGGTCAACAACTCTGGCGTATTTGGAGAAATCGGAAAATCATTCTCTGGCGGAACTGCAGCAGTCAAGAAGTCCGCAGCAGAAGGAAAAATCGATACGATTGCAAAGGGATTGATTGAAAAAGATCCTTCCATGCCATATAACATGGCACTGGCAAAAGCCTGGGAAGCACATCCGGAGCTTGTAGCTGAGTATGAAAACGAAGCCGGATACTAAGAAGGAGGCGAATGATAATGGGTAAAAATTTTAATGGAACACAGATCAACCAGTCACCAACTATTTCCGAAAAGGCAGGAGCAGATGTTGCTGACATCCGTAACCTTATTCTGAAATACGATACTGATGGTAATGTGGTTGTCGCTGCCGATGGCACAGCACCTCTGCTTGGCGTTTCTATTATCGAAGGTGGATATAATGACATTTCCGGTGTAGAAGCTGGAAATGTTAAGAAGGGTGAAGACGTTGATATCCTGATTAAGGACATCGGATTCGTCATTGCTTCCGCTGAGATCAAGAAAGGGCAGGAGGTTACTGCGACCACCGGAGGAAAAGCGGCAGTTGCGGCAGCTGGTGATTACGTGATCGGGGTAGCTCTTAACAATGTATCTGCTGGAGGCTACAGCAGACTGCAGCTTTCTAAATACCAGAAGGCAAAAGCATAATCTTGATAAAGGAGGATAATATTGATGAGAAACACAGCAGCAGGAATCCAGTTTGAAATCGCAAAAGGCGTATTCAGACCTCACACAGCACTTACAAACATGGCTCTGGCATATTACCAGAATGCAGCTAACTACTTCGCAAAGGCTCTTTTCCCAACCTGTCCGGTAAGTCTTTCTTCTGACAACTACTATGAGTTCAGCAAGGAAGATCTTCTGAGAGATAACTGGAGCAGAAAACCTGCTTATGGAAAAGTTGATCCTACAGTAGTAGGCGAGAGCATGAAACCTTATGTATGCCAGGTAGACCAGATGATCATGGGAATTGATCAGATTCGCCAGACCGATCTCAGTAGAAGACAGGGACCAACCACAATGCAGCCTAAACAGCAGAGAGTAAAAACCATTGCAGAACAGGCAAATATCCATCAGGATCGTCTGTTTGCGGAAAGCTACTTCAAAGCCGGCGCATGGAAGAATGAACTTGAAGGAGTAGACAATACCTCTCCAAGCACAAACCAGTTCATTAAATTCAGCAATGCAAACTCTGATCCTATTGCATTTATCGATAGCGAGAAGACAAGCATGAATCAGCAGACAGGACGCATGCCGAACCGCCTCGGCCTTGGTATCAATGTATTCAATGCCCTGAAGGTGCATCCGGCAATCCTTGAAAGGGTTAAATATGGTGGAAGCACTGCAAACCCAGCGTCTGTAACAGAAAACGTTCTGGCACAGCTCTTCGGAGTAGAAAAGATCGTGGTGCTTAAATCCATTATGAACAATGCCGGCATGGGAGAAGATGAAAACATGCAGTACATCGGAGATCCGGATGCATTCCTTCTTGCCTATGCCACAAACGCACCGAGCATTGATGAACCGTCTGCCGGCTACATCTTTACATGGGATATGCTTGGAAACGGACAGATGCTTCCGATTCTGAACTATCTTGGCGAGAATGGAACACATACAGAATACGTGGAAGGACTTATGGCAACAGATATGCATAAGACATCCGATGATCTGGCGAGATTCTACAAATCTGCAGTCTAAGGAGGTGCCATATGAAGCTTGTTGCAAATAAACCATGCACTCTGAGCGGAAAACGATACTTCATCGGAGAGGAAATCCCGGCCGAAGCAGTCGCTGATCCGGTAGCTCTTGAAAAAATGGGAGTGCTGACTGTGATTCGTGACGGTATTCCGGTTGAAACACTTGAGGAATGCGCGGCATCAGTCGGAGAAGTATTCTTCAAAATCGAAATCGTAAAAGGAGATAAGGGCTTCGATTTGGACGTTACAGAGCCTCAGCTTCAGGAAGCAGTAAAAACTATGCAGATGAACCAGAAGGATGCTGTAGCTCATATTAGAGACACTGTAGAGGATAATACAGTGCTTATCTTTCTGAATGCAGTAGATTCGAGAACTGCTGTAAAGAAAGAAGCTGAAACTAAGGCGAAGAGCCTTGGGGAACTGGAGGAAAGCGCAGGTGATGCCTGATGCCTGGAACATATCAGTACGAACCGGGGAATATTGCTGAATACGGAAAAGACCGTATGCGTTTTGAACTCGGAGATGTAATGGTCGAGGGAAAAGAAAAGACTTGTGCGCTCTGCGATGAGGAATACAATGCGGTGATTCCGGAAAAGGTTCCGACGGCGAGACAATGGAAAAAAGCAAAACTTCGTTGCCTTGAAAGCATTATGCGGAAGTTTGCATTTGAACCCGATACAAAGGTTGGCCCACTCTCCTTATCCATGGGGGAGCGGGCCAAACTATGGAAAGAGATGTATGAGGATCTGAAAAAAGACTTGAAAGCCAGTGCAGCTTCGGCCGAAGCAATTCTTCCGTTGGCAGAAAATCCAGAAACAGGGCGGATAACACCGCCTTATTTTTATGCCGGAATGATGTCACATGAGGAAACAGAGGGGGAAGATATATGATGTTCGGAAACATAATGTACCTTCGTCCGGGAAATCTCTGGAAGAGCTTCCGGGTATTGAAGATGCATGTGGACAATGTAGATGGATATGCAAAGAACTCATATGAGGATACGGGAACTATAGTGGATGGAATTCTTGCACAGGCGACTTCGAATGAGAGGGAGCTGACAAAACACCTATGGGACCAGAAACTGCATTCCCTGACGCATACCCTTGTGGTATCTGGAAGATGTGATCTCAAAAAGTCAGATATTCTTGCATACGAGGAAAAAGCATATTTAGTTCTTGCTGTTGATAATGCCGGAGACCTTGGGGTTGCCGGCATTGCCTATCTTGAAGAAAGGAATGATCTGAAATGAGTCCGGAGGCAGCAGCGGCAGCTGTACAGGAAGATGTAAAGAACCGCGTAGAGCAAACCAAACGACAGGTTGATGCAAAGATGATGCAGGGTGCCAATGAACTCAGGAACGCCGCTCTTACGGTATTGGCCAATCCAAGTCCTTCAGCTCCCGGAAGTCCACCTGGTGTAAGGAGCGGAAACCTGAGAAGGAACTGGAATATGTACAGTTCTGGCGGTGGAGGGAATGGCATATTCGGAATCCAATCTGGAATGCACTACTCGGGATACCTGGAACATGGAACAAGCAAAATGGCAGCCCGTCCTTATGTTGAAAAAATCAAAGAAACTGCAATGCCGGAGATTCTGGCATTGTTCTCGGAGTTAGGAGGATAAATGTTACTGACTGAAGAAACAAAGAAAGTTATAAATCTTGCTGAAATCGGAAGAGGATCTCTTATCTCGGCAAAAAATAAAACCTGGGATAAAGCGCAGTCTGGAATAGTAACAGAAGTGACTGCTGACACCATCACAGTTTTATTCCTTCCGGAAACACAGAATATCCAGAATCATTTCGCAATCCAGGCTGAGGCTATTGAAAAAGGAATGTGGACTATCAGATATTCTTCTGACGGAATGGAAACGGTGAACGTATATGAGGGGAGTGTAGAAAATGGATCTGAATCAGTTGCTGTATAGAAGATTATCTCAGGACAACCTTCTGAACGGAACTCTGTCAAAGTACGCAGATAAGCCGGCCATCTTTAACACAGAGTTTCCTCCTGATCAGCAGGAGGGATGGAATGGGAAAAGTCAGTATCCAAGGATTTCTTATGTCTTCAACAAACAGGTGGATACAAAGCGGTCTTCATCTGGCCAGCTTACTGTCGCATTGTACGACATCATGGATCCGCTTGAAGTAGAGAAGATAGAAGTTGCTATCAGGAATTGTCTTCAGGACGTGGTGATGAAACCAGAAGAGGAGGCACCTATGTGCTTTGCATGGGCCAGAAGCGAATCTTACATCCTGGAAGGAAACGCAGTGCTGTGCAAAGAAATTGTGTTCGATATTCTGGAATACCCCGCACAGGAAACTACGGATCCAGATCCCGTTATGGCGTTGAACAGGTATATTAAGAAGCTTTTCCCAGAATGCATAGTTTTTGGAATTGATGAGTTATCAGAATACACCATTCCGGCAGATACTCCTGTTTTCTATTCTGGACTGAAATCAATTGACAGTACAGATGGTCATTGCAGGAGTAGCCTGTCGTGGTTCAATGCAGTTATTTCGGTGCATCTCCTGTGCCCGAAACCGTCATTGCGGTTGAAGATGATGGCCGCACTTCACCAGAGCTTAGCGAAGGACGAAGAGATCATCATGTTTGATGATTCCCCAATGGTCGTGAAAGCTCTGAAAATGAACAACAATGCTGATTACCTTAGAGAGGGGCAGATGTCTCTGACAGGGTATTATGCGTGCTTAAAAGACGCATTTAAGCAGCCTGGTATATCAGGCGTAACAGTCAACGATCTTACATGAAAGGAGTAAGCAATGGCAGAAAAAGATATCAAGAAGACACCGGCTGCGACACAAACAGTACAGCCGTCCGCTGACAAGTACACCATCCAGGAACTTGAAAATGCAAGCACAAAAGTATTTGGAGTTCCTCGCGAATGTGCAGTAGCAGCCTTCAAAGGCTGCAAAAAAACAGAAATGACTGTTGCGGAAGCAAAACAGATCATTGATAGATTTATGAAAAAGGAGGTCAAATAAATGGCAGGTTATTTTTCTCTTGGAGAAAACAAAATCCGTCCCGGTGCGTACTTCAATGTACAGAAAAGAGGGGACGAAACAAACTTTGGAGCAATTGATGGTATTGTAGCAGTGCTTTTCAAGTCTTCGATCGGACCACTTGGAAAAGCTACAGTTCTTCCGGCATCTGAAGGATATGAAAATACCTTTGGTACTGGAGGCACCACAGATGCATTAAGAGAAGCGTTCTATGGAGGCGCTGTCAAACTTATCGCTGTTCGAGTAGGAAACGGTGGTACGGTTGGCAGCGCCTCTCTTGCTTGTGCAACAGGCAAGGCAAAGCTTTCAACAAAATATCCAAGCGGCGCAAAATTTACAGCAACAATCAGAGAGAAGCTTGGCGATTCCTCAAAGAAGGAGTGCATCGTATATCTGGATGGCTCTGAGTTCGAAAAGGTAACATTTGCAGCAGGAGCAGAAGAAGCTACTGCACTGAAAGAAGCATTTGCTTCCTCAAAGAACTTTGTAGTCGATATTACTGATGCATCAGGAGCCGTTACAGCGGTTAGCCAGTCCGCTTTCGCAGATGGCGCAGATCCGACAGTAACAAACGCAGATTACAGTGCCGGATTAAAAGAAGTGGAGAAATACTTCTTCAACACCATTTGCGTTGATACAGAAGACGCCGCTGTCCATGCACTAGTAGCTGCATTCCTTGACAGAATTTATCTGGCAGGTTCTTTTGGAATGGCGATTGTTACTCCAAAACCTTCCTCTTCACTGGAAGACAGAATGACATCGATCTCCAGCTTCGACACTGAAAACGTAATTGCACCGCTGAATGCAAATGCCAATGCCGGCAATGAAGAGTTGAAAGGCTATCAGGTGGCTGCATATATTGCGGGTATTGTAGCTGCGACTCCTGCGAACCAGTCCGTGACACACGCAACTCTTAGCAGATACAGCGTTCTGAATGAAATCCTTACAAATACAGAGATGGAAGTAGCTGAAGAAAAAGGCTGCCTGGTCCTCTCTACGGCTTCTGATGGGGCTGTATGGCTTGACAATGGTGTTAATACCTTGGTTCATCCGGATGCCAACCACGACAGCGGATGGAAGAAAATCCGTAGAACAAAGACCCGTTATGAACTTCTGAACAGAGCAAATGCAGCAGCTGACGCACTGGTTGGAAAGGTTGATAACGATACAAACGGAAGAGCCACTATCATGGCAGCTATCCAGGGTATCTGCAATGCCATGGAGGCAGAAGGAAAGATCCAGTACGGCAATGTAACTGAATCTACAACTGTTACTACCGATGGAGACACCTGTGGGTTTGACATCGAAGTGATCGATCTGGATTCTGCAGAGCACATCTATCTGAATTACTACTTCCAGTTCAGCACTATTGTTGCTGCATCTGGTGAATAAGAAAAGGGGGAATAAATAATGCTGAATAAGAGTGCAGCTACTGATGCCAGACACAGCAGATCTGGCAAAGATGCGATGCTTTATAACTCTGCTGGAAAACCATTTGCACAGGTTGAAAGTTTTACTACAAAAGGTTCCTTTAACAACTACAAATATGCACCTCTTGGCCAGAACAGAGAGCTTGAGGTCAACGGAACTGTGGGCGTTACCGTAAACATTTCCGAAATCGTAGTTCTTGATGGTGAGCTGTTTAATGCGGTTATCAATGCTATTGCAAACGGAGAATCTCCTGTTCTGATGTTTACAGGAGTTATCGAAGGAAGAAATGGATCACAGGAACGTGTGACCTACAGAGAGTGTATCCTTTCCGGAGACAGCGATATCCAGAACGTAGCTACAGGCGATGTGCTGAAAAGATCTTTTGCCCTGCACTGCAATGGCAAGGTTGAGAATAAGAGCAAACTGACAATCTGATTTCTATTAAGAGGGGCTGGGCATCAGCCCCTCGTTTTTAACAGGAGGAAAAGAAATGGCAAATAAAGACTTTATGGATCCGGAATTAACCGAGGAAGAGAAGGAAGACATGATTATTAAAAATGAAGAGGATTATCTGGAAGGATTGTTGGCAGCAGCTGATGATGCAGCAAATGATATTAAGAAGATCGATATCATCCGTAATGAACGAAAGTATTTCTCCTTCAGAATTCATTCGTTGTCCGATGAAATGTTAAAAGATATCCGGAAAAAATACACAAAATATACAAAGAATCGCCGCCAGGGCATCCGGGTTGCAGACGAGCTGGATCTGCCAAAGTACAGAGCTTCTCTGATTTACAACTCCACTACGGAAGAAGATCAGGCCAAACTGTGGGATAATCCTGCTGTCAAAAAAGGCCTGGAAGCAAAAGGCATCTGCATTATCAATGCCCTTGATGTAATCGATGCTGTTCTTCTTCCGGGAGAAAAAGACCGCATTATGGATATCATTGATGATGTCAATGGCTTCAATAATGAAGAATTGAAGGCTGAAACTGCAAAAAACTGATTATGGCCGGTGGGAAGTCAACATTACTCCACCACATATTTCAACGCCAAGGTTTATTGCCAAGTGAAGTAATGAGTCTGCCCTCTGGAGAGAGGGCTTTTCTTTTTGCTTCAACCAGGCTATGGATCGAGGCGAATACGAAAAAGGGGTGACATGGTAAATGGGAGAAACAATTAGAATTGAGATTCCTGTATCTGTGAATGATAATACAGACCCTGGCCTATCAAATATTACGAATAAGATGAACACCCTAGCCACTGCCGCCCAGAAGGTAAATCGGATCCTGTCATCTGGATTCAAAACCAGAGGGATTGAACAAACAGCAGAGCGAGTAGATCGAACGCTTGGACGTGAGCATTCTATTGAAGTTTCAGCAGATGACAATGCCACTCCGGTTCTTTCAAGAGTCGAAGATGCGGCTGAAAGAGTAGGAGGAATATCTGCAGATATTGAGATAGGTGCAAACGACAATGCTACCGCTGAAATATCTGGTGTCGAGGATGCAGCAGCAACCCTTGACGGAGCAAGTGCTGACGTAGAACTGGGTGCAGATGATAATGCCACCGGGGTGGTAAATAGTGTTGGAGATTCACTGTCTGTTCTAAACGGAAATGAAGCGGTAGTAGAGCTTACTGCGGACGACAATGCTACGATGCAGATTATGGATGTGGAGGATGCTTTAGCCGCCTTGAATGGTGAAGTGGCTGTGGCCTCAGTGGAAGCTGACGATACAGCCACGCAGATAATCCGAAGCGCTGAAGATGCAGTGGCCACATTCGATGGAACTTCCGGGACAGCGGAACTGGGTGCAGATGATAATGCAAGTCCGATTATCGATGATGTGATGGATAAAGCATCAGCTTGGGACGGAAGCGTATTTACGGCAACTATGAGTATAGTAGATGCCGCTACTGCCCCAATGGGAGCGGTTTTAAATGCTGCAAAGAATCCAATAGCACAGGGCGCAACATTCCTTGGAGTGAGCGCAGGACTGGCTGATACTGTGAATACATACAAAGGGTTTGAGAGTATGATGTCACAGGTTCAGGCTATATCTGGTGCTACAGGAAAAGAATTTGATGATCTGACCGCAAAAGCACAGGAAATGGGTGCAACTACGAAGTTTACCGCTACTGAAGCAGCTCAGGCATTTAATTACATGGCTATGGCAGGCTGGAAACCAGAGCAAATGACTGCTGGTATATCCGGTATTATGAGTCTGGCAGCAGCTTCCGGCGAAGATCTGGCAAGCACCTCGGATATTGTTACGGATGCTTTGACAGCTTTTGGACTGAAAGCAAGAGATGCCGGGCATTTCTCGGATGTCCTTGCAAAGGCGTCCGCTAGTTCGAATACAAACGTAGGCATGCTGGGTGAATCATTCAAATATGTTGCTCCGGTAGCAGGAGCCATGAAATATAGCGTCGAAGATACTTCTTTGGCATTAGGACTTATGGCTAACAGTTCAATTAAAGGAAGCATGGCCGGTACAGCCTTAAAGACGTCTCTGGCTAACATGGCAGCACCAACTAACAGCATGGCAGAGGCTATGGACAAATATGGTATTAGCCTGACCGACGGCTCAGGAAACATGAAAACACTGAAAGGTGTCATGGATAATTTGCGAAGCAGTTTAGGAGGTCTTTCTGAAACTGAACAGACAGCGGCGGCATCCACCATTTTCGGAAAAGAGGCTATGAGCGGTATGCTTGCTATCATCAATGCTTCAGAACAGGATTATAACGATCTTTCCAACGCTATCGGAAATTCAAAAGATGCAGCGCAGGATATGGCTGACACCATGTTGGACAACCTGGCAGGCTCTATGACTCTTATGCAGTCGGCTGTAGAGGGCGTTCAGAACAGTTTTGGACAGAGACTTACCCCTTATGTCAGAGGATTCGTTGATTCCATTACGGACGCAATGCCGGCTGTGACTGTTGCTCTGAATGATTTTATGGACACTGTGGACAAAAAAGCAGCACACATGAAGACAGTTATCGGGACCATGACGGCATCTGATGAGTGGCAGAATGCGGATATGTTCGGAAAGATGGATATTGCATGGGATACTCTTATCGGTCAGCCTTTTGCCGACTGGATTAGCGGAGATGGGAAACATCTGATTTCTTCCGGCCTCGGAACATTATTCTCTAGCGCGTCCGCTATTCTTCCGGGAGGAAAGAAAGCAGGCCTTTCTTCTGTGCTCAGCTCTATGCTGATCGCTAAAGGAGCAACTGGGATTCTTGGAAATGCAAAGAATATTGCGACCACCTTACAGCCTATCGGAAATGCTATTAAAAGCATTGGACTTGCAGCACAGACAGCGCCAAGTGTTGGAGCGTTCATAAGTGATCTGGGAGCAATGGTTCCGACAGCAGCAAAATTCGGACTTGCGGCAGCGGCAGTAACAGCGGCAGTGGTTGGAATTGGTGTTGCAGTAGACAACTATAACCAGAAAGCTTTGAGCAGTAATCTGGAAGAGCATTTCGGAAACATCAAACTATCAGCTCAGGAAGTGCAGGACATTGCTTCTGGAATTCTTGATCAGAAGTACCTGGCCAATGTGGAAGTTGCCTTAAATGAGGTAAAGAACGCTGATAAGCTTCGAGAAGATGCCCAGAAGGCGCTGGAATCCAATGACGTTCTGGAGTTTAAGAGCAGAGTTGGTATTAAACTTACGACTGAAGAACAGGAAGATTACACAAGTAATATCGAAACTTTTGTTAAGAGCAAGATTGAAGAACTGGAAAGTCGGACGTTTGCAGCGCATATCCACGTTCAGACGTATCTCGGAGGTACGGAAGAGGGACAGACATTAGCCCAGAACATCGAGAAATGGGCTACAGCGGATTATGTTGAATTGGATGGATTATCTAGCCAGTTATCACAAAAGGTCTCTGAGGCACTGAAAGATGGAATCATAGATGCAGATGAAGAAGGCGCCATCAGTGCTTTGCAGGAAAAAATGAACAGCATAACTGCCCGGTGGAAGGAATCGGAAGCACAGGCAAAATGGGACTGGATAAATCAGGAATACGGGAGCTTGAATGCAGCTGATCTGGAAAGTGGCTCATTCACTGACTTACTGGGAGCAATGAGAGATCAGAGGCAATCGGCAAAGGAAAGCGTACAGGCAGATGTTGAGCAGTGGTATTCAGAGCTTAACTCGATGGAATCAGCCGGAAGAATCACATCTGCTCAGAATAAGCAGTATCACGAAATGACTGGTTGGTATGTAAAAGGACAGGAAGGAAACGAACTGTCTAAGAGCTTGCAGCTTGGCTCAAACACTTTGAATTCTTCATATGCAGAGAAAATTCAGAGCAACAGGCAGAGTCTTGCGGAAAATACGCAGTTTTCTATTGATTCAGCACAGAAACAATTAGAGAGCGGAGATACGTCCGCTATGACCAGCGCATTGATGTACGGGTTCAACGAACTTGGCAATGGAAAAACATTAGGAATTACAACTGATGCTACACAGAATGCCTTGAGTACCATGTATGAGAGCATGAAACCTGATGTAACACAGATGCAGGGCCTAATTGACGATTACCGGGAAGCGGGGAAAGCAGTTCCGCAAAGCCTTATGGATTCATTTAATGATGCTATTGAGGTTGGAGCAGCTGCTGGCGATACGTCTGCAACATGGCAGAACTATGCTAATCAGATCTGGAAGAATGGAAGTGATGAATTAAAAGCATCACTTACGGATCCGAGCAATCCAATGTATGAAACGGTCCGCAGTCAGTTGCCTCCTGAACTTGCAGAAGCGATTGACAGGGCGGCGGCAGAGACTACAACTGATGATGTGACACTTGAAGGACTGAAAGCTTCTGTTGATGGAGACGTTGATATTGACAAAGATGCATGGACTTCAAAGCTGAATGAAGCTCTTGGTGACTTGGGTGAAACACAGGAGGTTACCGCTGATCATGTAAAGATTAAGGTTGATCAAGGTGATTGCCTGTGGGAAATTGGCAACGCTCTTGGAATTGACTGGCAGACCATTGCAGAACAGAATGGTATCGAAAGCCCGTATATTATTCACCCAGACCAGGAACTGACTATTTCCATGGATACGTTGACTGCAGAAGTTGACGGAGACAAGGCTCAGGCTGCTATCGAGCAGGCTATGTCGGCTCTGGATGCAGAAGGAGCAGAAATGTCTGTGACAGCAGAAGGAGTCAAAGTTGATCTGGCAGATGTAGAAGTGGATTCCGATACAGCGGCGGCTCAGATTGAGGCAGCTCTCGGCATGGAATCCGGGACACTTGCGGCAAATGGAATTGAAGTGCAGGCAGGCGCATCTGTTACTATCCCATCAGAACTGGTAACGGTGGATACATCTGGCATGCAGTCTGCAACCGAACAGGCAGCAGATGAAACGGAAACAGAGCCTATTGAGCAGGAAGCATCTGCAAATGTAAATGTCACAAATACAACGACCGATACATCCGGAATGCAGGCGCAGGCGGAAGAAGATGCACAAGGTGCTGTAGGAGATGTACCAGTTGAAGGCAGTGCAAATGTTACCTTCTCAGGCACGACAACAGACACTTCTGGCGTTGTGGAGCAGGTAACAGCAGACATTGAGAGCGCAGTAAGTGATGTTCCGGCCAATGGTCATGCGAGCATCACGTTAGATCAGTCCAATAATGCGGCTGAGATTTATTCTCTTGCAACAGCTGATGTGGTATCTGCTTTCTCGGAGACAATTCCAGCAGACGGACATGTAGATGTCACACTGGACCAGACGAATAATGCAGCAGCTATATATTCGGAATGCGCCGGACAGGTACAAAGCACATTTTCGCAGGGCTTCACTGCATCTGCAGATGTTGCGGTTACATTGAACTGGCATATTACGAATCCATCAGCTAGCATTTCCACATCAAGTAGCGGATCATCTGTATCAGCCACTATAGCTGGGCATGCTTCAGGTGGTGAAGTCGGATTGAATGGAGCTGAGTTGTCGTGGGTAGGTGAGGAAGGATTGGAATATATCATTCCTACAGTGCCGGCCAGACGGCAGAGAGGTATTGAATTGTGGAAATCCGCAGGACGGACACTGGGAGTTCTTGGTCCTGATGATGAGATATCAGCACATGCGAGCGGAGGAATCGTTGGCAAAGAAGTATCAAACACGACACCTTATTTCGACGCAGATTCCAGTTCACAAGATTCTGAAAAAACAGAGAAAGAAACTGTGCCAACGAATGTAGTGTCAGACAAATCTGGCGTTGTGGTACAGGTTAACCTCTCCCCGCAGTTCAATATATCAGATACAAATGACAGTGATGTTATTCGGCTCATTAAAGCTCACATCAAGGAGCTGGCTGACGATCTCGGAAGCGAAATTGCAACAATGCTCAGTGAAGCTTATGAGAATACACCTGTTACAACATAAGGAGGGAACATGGGGGCGATATTAAAAGAATTGCATAATTCGGCATCGAAGTTCCAGTTCCCTTCGATGCCAAAAGATGGTGTTGATGTAAAAGGAGAAACAGCATATCAGGAATATAACATTCTTGGAAAAGGAAAAATGAGTTACCCATCTGGTATGGGTACTCAGATTATAAAATGGTCTGGATATTTCTGGGGGGCAGGCAGAAAAAAGCTTGCCTCCGTAAACCAGAAATGGATAGCACCAAAAACCTGCGCCAGCAAGCTGAAAAACTGGCAGACAAAAAAGACACCGTTAAATCTGGTGGTTTCTGAAGCTGGTATCAATGAAGATGTTACTATCAAATCTTTTGAGTATAAGCCTTTTGGCGGACATGGGGACTATTCGTACGAGATATCTTTTGTTCCATATGGCGATATGAAGATTTATACAACAAAGGAACTGGGGATTGGGAAAAAAGCTAAAAAGAAAAAGAAAACCACTAGGCCAAGTACCAAGAAATCTACTAAAAAGAAAAAGACCTACAGGATTGTCCGAGGCGATACACTTTGCGGAATATCTCGTAAGAAATATAAAACTGAATCAAAGTGGAGAAATATCTACAATGCCAATAAGAAGGTTATTGAAGCGGCTGCTAAGAAACATGGCCGGCGCAATAGCGACAACGGACATTGGATATATCCAGGAACAGTACTGACTTTACCATAAGGAGGCGAGAGTATTGATAAATCCAATGAAATATAAATACCTCGTGGCCATTATGACTGCAGATAAAAAGGCTTACGACATCACGCAATTTGTCGAAGATGTATCCTGGGAAGAGGGAGAGAACCAGCTTGCGGCCAGAATTAGTTTTTCGGCCAAGAACGATAAAACTTCAAAGGGAAGAATTTCTTCTCTTGCCAAGCCTGGGTGTTATGCAGCACTTTTGTATTCCTATAATGGTGGCAAAAATGCCGAAGCAACCAGAGGAAAAATAGTTGAATGGAATCCTTCAGCGAGAACATCCGGAGAGAAGTTTAAGGTAAAGGCATATGATGTTCTATATGATCTGCAGGAATCACAAGATCATGTATATTTTTCAGCCGGCGTAAAGACAAAGTCAGCCATAGTCCAAGTGCTGAAACGCTGGGGCATAAAGGTCACATCTTACAGCGGACCAAATGTGAAGCATGGGAAACTGGCTTATAAGTCTGAAAAGCTTGGAACAGTGGTTGTGAAAATCCTCAAGGAAGCCAAAAAGAAAGGCGGCATTGAGGCATGTCTGCGGGCTGTGAAAATGAATGTGACCGTAGTTGGTTTTGGAACAAATAAAACAGTATATCATTTTGAAGAAACACAGCATCTTACAGAAGTAAACCATAAGATCAGCACTACCGGGATGGTCACAAGGGTAAAAATCATCGGAAAAGCAAATGATGATGGATGCTCACCTGTCGAGGCTACAGTTGATGGAAAGACAAGCTATGGAATCCGCCAGAAGATTGTTTCCAGAGGAACCAATGACACATTAGATGAGGCAAAAAAAGAAGCGAGAGAGATTCTTGCAGATGATGGCAAACCAAAGGAAGAAATCACGATAAAACTTCCGGATATTCCTATCATTCGGAAGGGTGACAAGATTCATCTAAAAACAGCTTCAATAAGTGCTGGGTATTATATCGTAATATCTGCTACGCATGATGTAGATAAAATGCTTATGACACTGGGATTGAAAAAAGCACCGGCAGCAAAAAAGAGCAGTGGGAATAAAAAAACAAAAGCAAAATCATATGATGTTGGGGACATTGTTAATTTCCATGGCGGTAAGCATTATGTCAGCAGTTATCCAGATGCCAGAGGATACAGTGTAGGAGCCGGAAAAGCAAAAATCACGATCAAAGGTGGTTCCGGAAAAGCACACCCATGGCATCTGGTTACACAAAACTGGAATCAGACTCATGTCTGGGGCTGGGTTGACGATGGATCATTTGACTGACAGGAGGAACATTATGTCAAAAATGGAAAAAAATGGAATGGAAAAGCTTGCAAAGGTATTGGATTCGAGAATGGAAGAACACTCAGGAGGAGGATTTTCGTTCGACTTTGGAGTGATCAAGAAAGATTATTCCCTTGTTTCCAATACTTTTCCTTTGCCTATTCCTAAAAAGGATTATTCCGTCTGCAGACTTTTGGCCAATCTATCAACAAACGTATCTGGAGGAACACACGGAGGGCATAACAGCGGAACGGGATCACATAGCCATAAGGTGGTTATGCCTAAGTTAAAACCGGGAGATCGTGTGCTTATCGTATGGGTTGAGGGAGAACCTGTAGTCATAGATGTAGTAGTCAAGGCAAGTGGATTATAGGAGGCAATATGGAAGAAGAATCAAAAAATTTACTGCCGACTGTGGATGTTCCAGATTTTGTGGATGAAGAGGAAGATGAAGAATATGACGTTGACTATAAGCCATCGCCAATGTGGGATCTTGAAAAAGGAGATTTCGTTCGCACCGCCGCAAATAATGTGCCAATGAACGATGGATATGAAGCATATAAAATATGGTGTGTAAAAACGGTATCTACAGAAAGATATTCTTGTCTGGGATATTCGGATGATCATGGAACTGAAACGGAAGATATAACAAGAGAATCTGACCAAAGCACTGTAGAACTTTCTCTAGAAAGGACAATCCAGGAAGCTCTGATGGTCAATCCGCGGACATCATCGGTAGAAGAGTTTTCTTTTGAATGGGGTACTGGGAGGGTAAAAGTATCATTCATAGTTTATTCGGTTGATGGAGAACCCTTTACCGTTGATTCAATCATAGAAGTTTAGAGGAGGTGGTTAATATGGCTAGACCAGAATTTGAAGTTCCGGAATTTGTGTCAGAAAGTGATTCTGACCAGATACAGGAGAGGATGATGGGAAACCTTCCGGCGGATATATCGGATATGGAAGGTGATTTCCCATATGATTTTACCATGCCTACGGCCATCGAGATATCTCAGCTTGTACAGTTCAATCTTGTTCGCTGCCTGATGGTTGCGTTTCCGGAATATTCCTGGGGCGATTGGATGGATCTGCATGGCGCAGAAGCAGGAGTGACAAGGAAAGAAGCTGTAGCAGCAACTGGAACAGTGTCTGTTACGGCGGCTTATGGCACAGTATTGGCAGCAGGCACAGTCTTTGCAGTTCCTGCAACAGATCAGATGGAAGCTGTTGAGTTCCAGACTTTACGAACTGTTACGTTCGCAGAGAATGAAACCATGGACCTTGCGGTTGAAGCGGTCACTCCGGGGGTATCCGGGAATGTTCCGGCAAATACGATTACAATTATGGCATCACCGATCAATGGCGTTACAGCAATTACCAACAGCGAGAAAACATCGGGTGGTGCTGAAGAAGAAAATGATGAAGATTATTATGAACGAATCCATGCAGAATTTCAAGATTCGCAGTTCTATGTAGCGAATGATGCTGACTATATTAAGTGGGCCAAAGAAGTCCCCGGGATTGGAGATTGTATTGTAGAACCAGCTGTTGAAGGACCAGGAACAGTGGGATTGATCTTAGTTGATAGCAACGGACAGCCCGCATCAAGCACACTGGTCACAGCAGTTTACAACCATATCGTTTCTCCGGACGACAGGAGCAAAAGACTGTTGCCTACTGGATCGTCTAAGCTGATCGTCAAGTCAGCTACAGTAAAAACTGTAGATTTTGCCTGTACAGGACTTGTTCTGGATGGCGTTGGATTGGATGATGTAATCTCGACATTCAAAACTGAAATGATGGCAGTCTATTCTGCGGCGAAAGAAACAAATATCCTTCGCTACAATTCAGCTCGAACAGTATTGTCAACCATAACCGGAGTAAGCGATTTCATAGATTTTACGATGGATGGAAAGAGAGAAAACATTCACCTTTCATCAAGCGAGTATGCAGATACCGGTAATGTGACATTTGCATTAGAGGGGGCTGAGACATGAGTATAGATCTGGAAAGATTCCCATGGAGTGATTCGGCCAACAGAATGCTGACATATGTAACTAAAGGCTGGTATGATAAATCCTATGTCGGAAAATGGATATACGAAGTTATGGGCAGAGAGCTTGATCTGGCCACTGTGCATATTGAAGAACTTCCATACCAGATGTTTATCGATACAGCTACATGGGGGCTTAAATATCATGAGATCAAGTATGGGCTGCCCGTAAGAGAAGACCTGCCATATGAAGAAAGACGACGGTTGCTCCGTGAAAAGAAAAACACAAAAGCACCAATGACCCCATGGCGAATGGAACAGATTTTAAAAGGCGTGACGGATTATGATGTCCAGGTTCATGATTGTAATGAGCCGGGACATTATTTTTCTCACCCTAACATATTCAGCGTTCAATTGGAAGGTGAAACAGAGGTAGAACTAGGAGAAGTTAAGAGTAAAGTCGATAAGCTGAAGCAATCACACACAGTATATCTTCTTTCTGTTATCCTCATGCTTATTGAATGCACAGAGAGCTTTGAACAGAGAGCGACGTATCATTCAGATTTTTCATGGTGGAAGTATTCTCTTGATGGTTCCTTCGCTCTTGACGGCAGTATCAATCTGAATCATTGGTATCCGACAGAATTTCGCCCAGTCTATCCATTCGATACAGTCTTAACTGAGAATTTTATAGCAGATCGAATTTTTCACCGGATTCCAGATATATATCATGAAAATATATTTAAGCCTTCCTTTTTCGTACGAAGTGATTTTGTATGGTGGGAAGGTTTTCTTGATGGAAACTTTTCACTGGACGGAACGAGAAAGCTCAATTCTTGGTATCCGATGGAAACTTTTATCGGGCATAGGCTGTTTATTGGCAATCAGGAGGCTTTTGAAACGAAACAGTGTATTTCATTGCCTGATATGATTAATGCTGAGAAAGCTGATTTTAGAGGCACACAGAGGGTAATTATGGGCTGGCGTGATGGTAATAAGATTCTGGACGGCAACTGTTTGTTAGACGGGACTTTATTGCTTGATGCAGGAGAGCCGCCATATCTGCAGACAGTTCGAATTCGTGCGCCTGTTAAACACGAAGAAGAAGTAGAGGTCACAATGTTTATTCCTTCACGGGCCGCAAGACTGGATGGAACGTGTAGGCTAGATGGAAGTGTAAAACTAAATTCAGGAAGGGAGGTCCTTTAAATGGCAGGGACTACAGTTACAACACTGGCTAAGAAAAAAATGGTAAAAGCAAGAGCGGGGATTTCATCGCTCCCAAAGATTGTAGGCATGGCTTTTGGCGATGGAGGTGTAGATTCGGGCGGAACAGTAAAACCACACAGTGCCGATCAGAACACCTTACATCATGAATTGCTTCGCAAGAACGTTGATGGTTATGAGGTTCTTTCTGATACAAAAATCAGATATCGCTGCACACTGGCAGAAAATGAGCTGGCAAACACTTATATTTCTGAAGTTGGGTTATATGATGCAGATGGGGATATGGTGGCCATGAAAGCGTTTCTGAAGAAAGGAAAAGATGCAGACATGGAATGCGTGTTCGAGTGCGATGATACATTCTAACGTATTTCGATATTTTGTAACAAGTAATCGGATAATGATAGATAAATGTTATCATAAGGAGGTAGAAAATGTCGTATTTCGATATTTCTGGAGCTGTTTTCAACAATCAGCTCCGCGAATTAGAAACTTCTGATCCTGCTCATGCAGATGTGTTTAACGCTGTCTTTCGACAGTTGATAAATAATGACGTGGCACTTATGGAAGCCGCCAGTATGTTTGCGGGAGAAAAAAATAAACAGGCTGAATTCATTCTTAATCTCAAGAGAACTGGGAAAAAATATGGGGTTCATCATAGTGCATTTGATGTATCGCCATTGTCGGCGGGCACACGTACTCTCGATGCTGTAGGCATGGTAGCACAGCCTTCTACGAACACAGTAAGAGGAAGAAATGATTTTGAAGGCGAATCTGTTTTTTATGGATTGGAAGTTAATGGTCATGTAGATGATGCCGGAGAATTCATTGTGGAATATATTAAGGGAATCGACAATGAGTTCTCCAGGACAGAAAGAGATACATGGATGTTGTATCTGACTCAGTGGATTAACATAACCATTGATGCAAATGGAGAAAGCCTTGTTATCTCAGATGAACATCACGCAGGCTTCTTTCCGGAAGGAGCAGCAATCCGTACAGATCAGACTGTCAGACCGTTCGTTGCACAGGCTAAATATATGGCTGGAAATGGTTCTGATGGAAAGGCTGCATCTATTAGCGGAGTAAACGCTGCGCATGATCAGTCTCACAATGGAATGATTACACGATTCAAAGCCAAAGGAACACAGTATTGTGGAACAACTGCACAGGATAAAAACCATATGGACAACCTGTTTGAGGTCGCTTTCGCAACACGGGATTCACAGTCAATCATGTCTGGTTGCACAGGATATTACAACAGGTTCTATGCGACTGTTGTTGAAAATAATGTGGAACGTATCATTATCAGCAAAAGTGATGCAAACAATTTGGTGGTCGGAAGCACGGTATCCATTGGAAATGCCACAGCTTTAAGTGGTAGCAATCCGACGGATGATAGAGGAAATGCAGGACTTCATGCAAAAGCAAATCGTGTCATCATTACAAAAATTGAAGATTATGACAGCAATAATTCGGCAGTTTATGTAGATAATGGAGGAACTAAATTTTCTACCGGTTCTACAATGGTAGGCTCTACAGAAGTAAAGACCACTATCGTTACAATGCCATGGCACACAGGTGCATGCGATAATGTCCTTGGTTCTTGCGGTTCTCCGAACAGTAATACATCTGGAAAAGACCCATACATTCTGTTCGGTGTAGAAATGTTCCTGGGATTTTACGAAGTTATCAGCAATGTAATTCTTAAGATATCTAATCATGTAATGACGGCTTGCATTTGTTATGACTGCACAAAGTTAGCAACAAGTGTGACATCGGATTATGTTGAGTGTGGATATAGTATTGCAGATACACAGGAAAGTTGGAAATATATCAGTGAACTTGGATATGATCCGGAAAATCCTTCTGTAAGACATGGAACGAAAGTAGCAGCTTCCTCCAGCACAGGGTATGCAGATGGACAGTATACAAATAAGCTTGATCAGACTTCTGACGGGTTAAGAGAGTGGCTTTCCGGCGGCAACCTGGGCTCCTGGTCTAACGCGGGCCGGTGGTGTGCGGTCCTGGGCAACGGGCTCGGTGTCGGCTGGTGGAACTATGCCGCGCGTCTTTCTGCTTCTGGACGCTGTGCGAAAGCAGCAGCGTAGGGGGGTGAATTGCCGAATGGCAAGAGGGGAACTCCCCTTTTATTTCCCGGCGTAGCCGGGGCGTTTTAAAATCATACGGACTCACGCTACGTTTGGCAGTGGCTTTCCGGCGGCAACCTGAACAACTGGTCTAACGCGGGCCGGTGGTATGCGAACCTGAACAACGGGCTCGGTAACAGCTGGTGGAACTATGCCGCGCGAATTTCTGTGAGAATTTTGATGTGTAGCGTGTTTCGCTGTCCTTTGAGACGGCCCTAAAATGGCGGGGGCGGAATGCCCGAAATTCAAGCACCAGCATCGGCGGTCAGGAAACTGACTGCTGACCCTGTGGCGGAAGTGGACACAGGTGGGGGTTAGTAGTAAAACCGAAAGCTCTTGAACACAGAAAGAAAGAGGACTGGTAATGAAGACATATTGCCGAAGAATGGATATTTCTGACGAAAATTTCATCAGGAAATACATAACTGCATTTATATATGACAAGCTAGAAAATGGTAATATGCCGAGTATTTTTGCTTACTATGGAAGCATAAGTAAAAATGAGGCTAGAAGGCGGTTGGAGAATTCACCGGAATTTGTAGCATCTGTGATCGATCAGATTGCATATGAAATGTCGTGGCATTTGAAGACCAGAACTGTAAGGGAACATATCTATATGGTAGTTCCGGAAGAGAAACTTGTGAAAAATGTTGATATAGTAGATGGAATGAGCGGAAAAATTAGAACGCTAGGACTTGAAAAGATGATCATGCAGCTATATGAGGTGTTGGCCAAGGAAGCGGCAGATGAGTTGTGGACGGCAAAAGTCGGACTTTTTCAAGTTGCATCAATACCTGGAAGAGGACAAGCTTACGGTAAAAAATACATCGAACGATGGATGTCGCGTGATCCGGAAGGAACTAAATATTGCGTTCAGTCAGACATTAAAAAATGCTATCCCTCTATGTCACATGATAAAATATTAGAATTTCTTCGAAGAGATTTAGGAAAGTCAGATATGTTGTTGTACTTGTTTGAGACTTTGATTGGATTGTATTCTGAAGCAAAGGCGCAGAACAAAGAGAAAGATTGCAAACATGGGATTTTTATAGGCTCTCCGGTGTCGAAAGATCTGTGCAATTATTATCTATCTTATTTGTACCATTATTGCACAAATGAACTTTATGAAATGAAGACCAGACGAGGGAAGACAACAAGAAAAAGATTGATTTATCATATCATGATTCAGATGGATGATATCATTCTTTTTGGCTCTAATAAGAAAGATCTTCATAAGGCAATGCTGCTTGTTATTGAATTCGTAAAATCTACACTCTGTCTAAAGATCAAAGATTCCTGGTCGTTATTTCGTACAGGTTATGTTGACAGAAACGGAAAACAAAAAGGAAGGGATTTAGACTATATGGGGCTTGTGTTCCATGGACAGAATTTAATCAAAAGATGTTATTCCGGAAAAACAGTGACAATACGGAATGTGTCAACAAGAATAAGAGCATCAATATTCCTAAAGGCTCGCAGGAAAATTCATAGATTTGCGAAAAAAATAAAGAACAAAAAGATTATAGGTAGTAAATTCGCCATGAGTACCATAGCATATAACGGTTGGTTTGTAACAACAGACTCCTTTCTTGTGAGGGTTGCAGAATGTTGGGATCAACTTATTTCGATGGCTAAAAATATAATCAGCCGTTATGCGAAACAGAAAAGCTATGCTATGGAAAAATATTATAAGAAGTGGAGGAAATTGAATTATGCATAAAACGAATAGCCCGGAATCACAAGGAAACATTACATATGCTGTTCTTCCAGATGGTTCCGCTGATGTATGGATTCGTAAGAACGAAGTCCAGCTTCCGGAAAAAGATGAAGGACCACAGGGTATGGAAGCTGATGAAATCTATTTTAAAGTATCTGCAGGTGTCGTTCCTAAGGAAGAGATAGTTGCAGATCTTGATTTTTGGTTCGATCAGTTGAAAGACAAAGAAGAAGGCTGCAATGCTGATTATCTTTCTGTTGAAACATACCGAGCAGAAAAGAAAAAGGAGATTTCTCAGATCTGCCAGAGTACAGTTTTTGCAGGAACGGACATTGATATTTCGTCTGGAAAGGAACACTTTAGCCTTAAAGATGAAGATCAGCTAAATCTCTTTGGAAAACAGGCTCAGCTGACCGCTGGCATCAAAAAACTGGAATACCATGAAGACGGCAATCCGTGCCGGTATTATTCTGCTGAGGATATGCAGAAGATTATTAATGGTGCAATGGAATTCAAAAGCTATCACACAACCTATGCGAATTCACTGAACATGTGGATCAAAGGCTGCTCCAAAGCTTCGGAAATCGCCAAGATTGAATACGGAGCACCGATCCCGGAAGAATATCAGTCCGAAGTTTTAAAGGACTATCTGGCCGAAATGGCAGCCGACAAGGAGGTTAAATGAATACTCTGAAGACCATAGGCAGAAACGCTGTGCTTTTCGCTATAGGAGGTACGATTTACTACATGATCGAACTGATATGGCGAGGGTACAGCTCACTGCCTATGGTACTGGTTGGCGGACTTTGCTTCTTGTTTTGCGGTTCGATAAATGAATTTCTGAGATGGGATATGCTCATATGGAAACAGATGTTTATCTGTGCTGTCGGGATAACTGCAATTGAGTTCCTTTCCGGATACATTTTGAATATTGTATTGGGGCTTGGAATATGGGATTACAGCAATATGCCTTTTAATATAATTGGACAGATATGTCTTCCTTTTACTGTGGCATGGTATATCCTATCTCTATTAGCTATTGTATTGGATGATCATCTGAGGTATTGGATATTTGGTGAAGAAAAACCAAGATACAAGTGGAGGTAACGACGATGGATGAAAACCAGGTTTTAGAACTTGTGGAATTCTATGAAGATATGATTGAAAAGCAGGATGAAATCATAGTGAGGCAGAGCAGGTTCATCAAGAGCCTGGCAACCGAACTTTCTCATTTGCGAAATATGCTGAATGTAGAAGCGAGCGAAGATGAAAGACTTGACGCAGGGATTATTGAAGAAGTAAAGGAAGAGTATGTAAGCATGAGGGAACCGTAGAGGTTCCCTTTTTTCATGGAGGTAAGGTATGGTGCATGCGAGAGATAGACCTTTTAGGCGCAACACATTGGCATCTATTAATGGCGAAAGGAGGTTCTTATGCGAAAACTGGTGGATTGGTTAATCGGAGGTAATCTGGATCGGCTCTTAAAAGCACTCGGAGGGGAAGAGTAATGCTCGAAACATTTTGTCTATCTGTGCTTGGCAGCGGAGGTGTTGCCGGCATTTTTTTTGCTCTGATTCGTCACTATATTGAGCGAAGGCTCATGGAAGTGGAGGCACGAGAGCAGGAACGCATCAAATATAAAATTGAACAGAGAAAAGCGGATGAAGAAATTACACATGCTACGGGTCGTGTGCTCTTTTGGCTGCATCATGCAATTGTTAAAGGAGAGCATAATGGCGAGCTTGAAGAAGCATTTGAAAATCTTCAGCGCGCAGAAGCACACAAAAAAGAAATGGACAGAGAAGTTCTGGCCAAATACAGCATTGATTAGGAGGAATTACTTATGGAATTACTTAACTTTTTAAAACAGATTCCGTTCCCGGTATTACTGGTTGCGGTGTTAATTTTGCTTGTAGTGACTTTGGTTATTGCGTTTCAGTATGCCAAGCATAAAGGATTGGAAGGTATCCGTGAACAGGTATACCAGCTGATCCTGAAAGCGGAACATATGTATAAAGAATCAGGAACGGGACAGCAGAAATTGAAATGGGTTGTTCAGCAGGCGAGAGGATTACTGCCAAAGTGGCTGCAGGTTATTATGTCGGAAGATGCGCTGCTTAAGATAATTGATGTGTGGTTTTGCGGCGTGAAAGACCTTTTAGACGATGGAAAAATTAATGGTTCACAGAAGGAAGGGGCTTAAGCCCTTTCCTTTTTTAGGGGGATATTATGAAAACGAATATAATGGGAACTGCAGTTGCTACGGTCCAGCAGATGCAGTCATATATACAGAAAGTTAATCCGGCAGTACCTAAATCCGTAATTGATATGGTTGAATATTATATATCAGAAGGAAAAACAGAAGGAGTAAGGGGAGATATTGCCTTTGCACAAAGTTGCCTCGAAACAGGTAACTTCACATTTAATGGTTCTGCCGTAACATTGGACCAGAACAATTTTGCCGGAATCGGCGTTACAAAAAATGGTATGAAAGGGAATTCGTTCTCTCATCCATGGATCGGCATCCGGGCACAGATCCAGCATCTTAAAGCGTATGCATCTAACGAAAAACTGTACGGTGTATGCGTGGATCCTCGTTTCTGTTATGTGAAAAGAGGAATAGCCCCATATGTTGAATGGCTTGGGATACAGGAAAATCCACAGGGCGGAGGCTGGGCCGCAGGGAAGAATTATGGATCAAAGATATTGGAAATTCTGGCGAAGATAATCGCGATGCCAGAAGCGAATAAGGAGGATGTTACAATGAATCTTAACACAAGTTTAATCAGCAATAACAACAGCTATGCAAATCAGGTACCTAAATACATCGTTATCCATAATACAGATAACTTTGCCAAAGGAGCAAATGCAAAGGCACATGCAAAGGCCCAGCATGACGGAAATTTCTCCGGCTACTCTGCTCATGTATACGTTGATGATACCGAGGCTTATCAGGCAACTCCATTCGACAGAGGCGCTTGGCATGTCGGCGTTAACTACGGAGGTGGTCTTTTCGGAATTTGCAACAACCACAATTCCATTGGCATTGAGATGTGTGTGCAGGCAGGGTATAATTACGAAAAAGCGTTCCAGAACACTGTTGAGATCTGCAAGATGCTGATGAAGAAGTTTGGAATTGACGCAAATCATGTGGTATCCCACTATGATGTGTGTGCGAAGAATTGCCCTTCTGCAATCCGGGCAAAAGGTGACTGGAACCGTTTCAAGCAGCTGATCGGTGCAAAGACGGCAGCTACAACTGTAGATAAATATTACAGAATCCGGAAAACCTGGGGCAACAGTAAGAGTCAGATCGGAGCGTACAAAAATCTTGAAAACGCAAAGAAAAACTGGAAAGAAGGTTACACAATCTTCGATTGGAACGGAAAAGCCGTATATCCAGAACAGAAAAAAGACACTTCATCAAGCGAAACAAAAGTTAGCCTGACCGAGAAATTAAATATTCAGCTTCCAGTGCTGCAGTCCGGAGCAGAAGGTTCGGCAGTACGTTGCCTGCAGGCAATACTCGGAGTTGCCGTTGATGGAGATTTTGGAAAGAATACCAAGACGGCACTTAAAACATTCCAGAAGAATGTCGGCATCGATGATGATGGTTGCTGTGGCCAGAATACATGGAAGAAAATTGCTGACCACATGAATGCAAATACATTCAAATAATAACAAAACAGGTGCTTTTTAAAATATGTTTGCTTCAAAATTTGCCTTACAGGGTATAAAATATATCACGCAGTTTATAACAGTATTTGATATAATCTAACAAAAGTCCTTCCGATATATCAAGAGGTGCTAAATTATAACGGAAGGAGCAATGGCATGATTAAAATTTTACTGTCAAAAAAGCTTGGGGAGATGAGACTTACTCAGGCAGATTTGGCGAGGGCAACCGGAATAAGACCCAACACCATCAACGAGTTGTACCACGAGCTTGCAGATAGGGTGAATCTGGAACACCTCGACTTGATTTGCGAAGCCCTGGATTGTGAGCTGGATGAATTGATTGTTAGGGTACCGAACAAGGAATCAGCCATAACCCACACTCGCCAGGGAACTCAAAAACCCGGCAGAAAGAGGTAACCGCTGCAACGGTTACCTCTTATTAAAGAGGGGATTTCCCCTCTTTATTTCACTTCTTTTAAATTATAATCCAATGAATCGTACAAATAATCTGTATCAAATCCCATATCTTTGTAACCTTGCAATACAGTTTTAACATAACGGCTAGATGGCCTTCCCACAGTGGCTGAGTCAGGCAGGAGATATATCATAGCCTTTTTCCTAGTGCCGTTTTTTAATTGTACAAATACATTTCTTTTTTTATAAAATCTCGGATATCCCTCGTACAGATCAAGAGCCTTCTCATTTTTGCTATCGATATTCCAAACAGCAACAGGAACCCTACTTCCTTTTTGCCTTTTGACGGTTGCATAAGATCCTGTGTGGCTTCCTCTGTAAAGCAATTTCCAATTTATCAGATATCCGGTAAATGCGACTGTCGCTCCAGGACAACGGTATGACATTTGCTGTACGTTAAGATTACTTCCGTATGCTACATATAAACTCATGGTATTTCCTTTCTCCCCGTAAAGCCGTTAGGTCAGCCGATTTGTGATTAAGCTACATGTTCTGCATTTGCATTCTCACGAAGCTGTTTCATCATGTGAAGTCTGCATGTTTTGAACTCATCACCATAAAGTCCAAGTCTGTTTGTGAGGATATTATACATTAAAGTGACTTTTTTCTTTGCTGTGTATCCGTTCATGGTTCTGAATACGACTTTATCATCAGATTCTATGGACCATGCAGAGAGTGCTAAACAAAACTGTACATATGCTTTGATCTTTCCTGCATGAAGAGTGCTGTTAAAAAGTCTGAATTCGACAGTTCCTTTCTGGAAGAAGCTATGAAGATTCAATGCGTGGTATCTTGTAGAGTTATAATGCTGATGATCGATTCCACCACAGTAGCCATCGTTTGCTGGGCTGTACCAAATTTTCTCAACGGAATCGGTTGTGATGTTTTTGTCTTTTTTCATGGTATCAAGTAAATTCTTGCAAACTGGCTGACACCAACGATATTTTCTGTCACCTACTGCAAGCGCATCGTAAATGATTTCCTGTCTGCTATACATGAAATTTACCAGACGGCGAAGAGAAGTTGCGGTATGGTTCGCTCCGTCTACATGAATATGGATTCCGCATGAACTGTGAGGAACTCCACCGATTTCTCTGAATTTACGGATGATTGCCTGCAGTGTATCAAGATCTTCGTATTTAAGAACCGGTGTTACGAATTCAACTCTGTATTCGTCCATGTTCTCGGTTCCAACTTTACGAATTGGATGAATTGAGCTGTCTCGCATTACCTTCCATTTTCTTCCCTGTGAATCCTGAATGGTTCTTGTCTGGTAGCAAGTGCGATCTGGTCTGGAAGCTGCAGTTCCGATAATTTCTGCAACTGCATCCGCAGCCATTTTTCTTGAAATACCTGTAAATTCAACCTCAACACCGTAGTTCTGTTTCTTTAAAAGTTCTGACATATCATTTTCCTCCTATTATCTCTCAAACCTCGCACCGTCTATGCGAATGTTTGTTCTGTTGTTTATGCTTGTATATTACCATATGTACCGTACATGTCAATAGTTTATTGAAGAAAATCTCTAAAATAATGAAGAAAAATATTGACAAAATGAAGATATAGTGATAAACTATAATTGTAGCAAGGAGATAGCAGGAAAGGAGTTAGAGAAATGGAAAAAGATATAATGACTACATTAGAATTTAAAACCGTTATGGAAATGGTCGTGTTGATCATTGAGAACAGTAAAAATAAAGAAGAGGCACTTGAAAAAATCAAGAACCTCTCCATTTTAAAAGAAAATAATTAAGAACTAAGCGAATAGACACCGAGCGGACTCCGAAACTTCCTGCTTCCGCTCGGTACCTAAGAAAATAATAGCAGGAAGAAAAAAATAAGTCAACAGAAAGTTGGTGTATTATGATATCGTACAATCCGCTTTGGCACACGCTTCTTGATAGAGGTATGAATAAGGGAGATCTAAAAGACGCAACCGGATTAAGTTATGGGACTATGGCTTCCATGGGAAAGAATGAGCCAGTCAATCTGAAACAGATAGATAGAATATGTAAAGCTCTTAATTGCGGCATCAGTGATGTGATAGAGTATATACCTGATTAACATCACTGCAATAAATAATACGATTTATTCCCGTGATGTTAGAGTGATGTTTGGAACTATTGCAAATAATAATACAACGTGGTATATTTAATAAAAGCCCGCCTCTTTTATTTTATTTAATACACGGTAACACGAAAAAGCGGCCTAGTGTTATTGAGTTTGAATAATAAAAAATTTCTGGAAAGCCTTATAAACAGGGCGTTTCCGGGCAGATAAAGTTCTATTTGATAACAAAATGATAACACTGGATATTTTGGCATTATTTATCAGGTATCCTGTGGTTATCGAGTAATATGTGTGAAACCGACAAAAAAGGTCTTACTGAATTGAGTGAAATCAATTTGGTAAGGCCTTTTTTCGTCGGCTTTTATTTTGCGTTTTTTGGATAGTTGTAACGCCACTGATCATATTCTTCCTGAGTGATCTCGCCGGATTTGAGTTTTTCTGCCTGTTCCTGCCACGCATGGAACATATCGAACATGGAAAGGTAGGTGGTTCCCTTGGCCTTGTCCAGCCGGAGACAAAGTTCTCCGTCAATCTCATCAATGTGAAGCCCGTAAAGGTCTTCTAAGGTAAATAAGGTATGCATCAGTCCAACGTAACTGTCAATATCCGGGACAGCAAGAGCATGAGGGGATACTTCAAAAATATCAGCCAATGCGTTCAGATATTTTTCTTTTGGACTGCGTGCCCCTTTTTCATACTGTGCAATGCGGACATCAGCCTGTGAATCACTGAATCCCAGCTGTTGACCCAAATATTTCTGCGTGAAACCACGCAGAAGTCTGAAATGGTGGATTCTTTCGCCTATTGCCATATGTTTATATCTCCTGTCTTTTTCTTGATAGGTTGAGTATAGCATATCCAAATGGTAGAGACAAGAAAATCCATACAAAAAAGTATGGGTAAATGTATTGAAAGTACTTGACCCATACAGAATAGTATAGTATAATTCAACCAATACAAAATAGTATAGTAAAAAGAAAGGAGAAATTTTCTATGAGTAAAATGTTTATGAATGTGAAAGAGGTCATGGAAGTCCTGGAAGTATCGGAGTCCTATGCATACAAGCTGATGAAAAGGCTAAACAGGGAATTGCAGGCAATGGGATGTCAGACAATCGCAGGAAAAGTTGACCGGAAGTATTTTTATGAGCAGTTCTATGGAACAAGATCGAATGATGGGAGGAATTAGGAATGGCAATTTACAAGAATGACAATGGCACCTGGTATGTAATGATTCGTTATCAGGATTGGACAGGTGCAAGAAAACAGAAATGCAAACGAGGATTTTCTACAAGAAAAGAAGCTGCGGACTGGGAATTACAATTCAAATTACAGAAGAAAGCAAGCGTGGATATGACAATGGAAAGCTTTTGCACTATGTATGAAGAAGATGTCAGACCTTCTTTGAAGCAGAGTACCTGGCTTACAAAAGAAAATATTATTCAGAAAAAGATTCTTCCGTATCTTGGAAAACGTAAAGTATCGGAAATTACAGCTAAAGATGTGATGGACTGGCATAACCAGATGAGAAAACTGAAAACGAAAACAGGAAAACCGCTTTCGCCAACGTATCTGAAAACGATACATGGACAATTAAGCACTATTTTTAATCATGCAGTGAAATATTACGATCTTAGCACTAATCCGGCAAGAAAAGCTGGGGCACTGGGAGAAGAAGAAGGCAAGGAAATGTTGTTCTGGACAAAAGAGGAGTATAAGCGATTTGCAGAAGAAATGATGGACAAACCTCTTTCCTACTATGCTTTTCAACTGCTTTACTGGTGTGGAATTCGTTCGGGCGAGCTGCTTGCTTTAACACCGACAGATTTTAATTTCAAAAAGAAAACGCTTCGGATCAATAAGTCCTATCAGCGATTGAAGGGAAAAGATGTAATTAGTACGCCAAAGACAAAGAACAGTGTACGGACAGTCATAATGCCACAGTTTCTGTGTGATGAAATGCAGGATTGTCTAAAAATATATTACAGCTTACAGCCTGACGACCGCATTTTTCCTGTGACAAAATATTACCTGAATCACGAGATGGAAAGAGGCTGCAAAACGAGTGGGGTAAAGAAAATCAGAGTTCATGATCTCAGGCATAGTCATGTATCCTTGCTGATCAATATGGGATATACCGCATTGGCAATCGGAAAAAGGGTTGGACATTCAGCGGAAAAAATTACTTACCGGTATGCACATCTATTCCCGTCGGTACAGCAGGACATGGCAGAGCAGCTGGATGCAGAAAATATGGAAGAAGAATTAAATGAAGTGGAAGGAGGACTTGCAAATGTCGGCTAAATGTCTGGATCAGCAGGGACGTTGGAGAAATAAAGTTGTAGCATTTCGGATGTCACCGGAAGAAGATGAACTTCTGGAGACGACAGTACGGCTATCGGGATTAACCAAACAAGAATATATTATCCGAAGACTGCAGGAAAAAGAAGTTGTGGTTACAGGAAATCCCAAGGTGTATAAAGCTTTGAAGAAGGAACTTGAAAAGGTACTGAGTGAGCTGAAACGTCTGAAAAAGGGAGAAGATGTGCCGGAGGATTTATTGGAAGTGATTCGGCTTATCACAATAACAATGGCTGGAATGAAAGCGGAATAAAAGAGCCTTTAAGTGTCGGCAAACACCTAAAGGCAGGGATTTGGTAGAATACTCTTCCAAAAAACTTCTATGAGTATTCTATCAAAAACCACTCTTTCTTTCAACGGGAAAATAAGGAGGATTTGATGGAAAACAAAAGAACAGAAACAAATAAAACAGTACAGAAAAGGCTGGAACCGGAACTGAAACTCATCAACATGGATACGGTGGAAGTGGAGCAGATTGAATGGCTGCTTTATCCATTTATTCCTTATGGAAAAGTAACAATTATACAGGGAGATCCGGGAGAAGGAAAGACGACAATGGTGCTTCAGATTATTGCAAAATTAACCAAAGGAGAGTCTATTCTTCCAGCTGATTTAAAAAAAGATAAAAGGATAGATACTGATAGTGAAAACGATATGGTAGAGGCAGAAAATATTGAAAACAATGCGTCAACACAGCATTTGGAGGCACCAGTAAATGTAATCTACCAGACTGCAGAAGATGGTCTTGGAGATACGATAAAACCAAGATTACTTGCTGCAGGTGCAGACTGTACAAAGGTCATGGTCATCGATGACAGTGAGCAGCCGCTGACGATGGCAGATGTCCGGTTGGAAGAAGCAATCGTGCAGACAAAAGCCAGAATGGTTGTACTTGACCCAATTCAGGGATTCCTTGGAGCAGAGGTAGATATGCACAGAGCTAATGAAATCCGTCCTTTGATGAAACGCATAGCGGTTCTGGCGGAGAAATATCATTGTGCGATTATCCTGATCGGACACATGAACAAGAACAGCAATGGAAAATCATCTTACCGGGGACTGGGTTCCATCGACTTTCAGGCAGCTGCAAGAAGCGTTTTGATTGTCGGACGTATTAAGGATGAACCAGAAGTAAGAGTTGTGTGCCATACAAAAAGTTCCCTGGCACCGGAAGGCAAAGCTATTGCATTCCGTCTGGTTAAAAACAACGGATTTGAATGGATTGGTGAATATGACATTAGTGCAGATGAATTGCTCAATGGAGAGGGAAAAGGACAGAAAACCCGGAAAGCAAAAGAATTTCTGCTTGAGATACTGGCTGATGGAGGTATGGCACAAAAGAAAATTGAGGAAGAAGCAGAAAAACTGGGAATTAAAAAGAAAACACTGAGAAATGCCAAAATGGAACTGGGAATAGATTCCGTAAAACGTGGAAATCAGTGGTATTGGATGTTGTCAGAGTAGAAAAAAGAAGATGGCAAGATGACCACATCTTAAGAATAGGGCATCTTGCCACCTTGAAAGGAGATCGGATGAAAAACAGAAATGTGCAGATACCATATGAGTTGTTCTTTCAACTTTTGCAATATTTCCTGATGGAGAATTGCGTGGACGAAGAAAGCATAAGGAAAGGGTTAGAAAATAAACTGAATGCAATGGTAGATCGGGAGTTATACAGCAAGTACAAAACAGCACCAACAGAGGAAGAAAGAGAAAAGTCCAGGCAGGAATACCTGGAAAGGAAGGGAATACCGGAAAACTTTCGATGGTAGAGATTCTTGCTGATCATTTTATAACAGGAGCGTGTCACGCACCTGTAAATATCAGACAAGGAGAAAGCTGGTAAGATGCAGACGAGAGGTTATAGATTACCCGATTATTTATCGGTAAATTATAGGCTGCGAAAGGGAACCCTGAATCAGAGCGTCTTTACAGCAGGACAATAGAAAGGAGCATACAGCAATGAGAGAAGGAAGATTAGGTTATAACAGCAGTAACGATAGATATGGTTTATTGTCATCAGATTTATGGATTGATACAGGATTTCATTGTGGAGAATGTCTGGAAGTACTAATTGATGATCAGTGGGTGCAGACCAGAATGGAGATGAATCCGGCAAGGGAATGGTATCTGGTAGGAACACCGTACTGCGGAGATCTGGAATATATCCGGGCGAGAATAAAGTAATAGATTGGTTAAGTGAGTAACGCAGAAGCAATCCGACCAGCGGGAGGAATAATGGTCTTTGTTCCGCTTCGTTCGGTGCAGAACAGACGTCCCCCGGACGTCTTGCATCCCCCCGGTAGGGCGCAAGGGTACTTTTGATGGACGGTACGGCTGTCGAAAGTGCTTTTGCGTT
>OGOM01000146.1_pt1 | contig 74037 bp, 66 predicted proteins | sample 1552681 | NCBI WGS metagenome assembly OGOM01 (sample SAMEA2580188, study PRJEB22360) | human gut metagenome | biome: human gut; feature: human-associated habitat; material: faeces | place: Denmark | collected 2008/2010 | reverse complement strand
TCAGTTGGTAGAGCAGCGGTCTCCAAAACCGCGTGCCGAGGGTTCGAATCCTTCTGCCCCTGCCAGAGTGCTTATTCGGACAAGATCAAGAATTACTTCTTGATTTTGTCCCAACAAGCGGTATAAGGCTATACGCCTGTTGGTATTGGAACGGCTAAGCCGTTTTTTACTTAATTGATGTCTTTCCTTTTGACGTGATCATGTTGATCCCTAGTCATCACAGCTCAGAGTGACAAGCTCTGAATATGCTGCTTGCTGTCGGTTACGCCCCTTGCACTGCCACAGCAGTGACGCTCGATTACTTTCTCGGTAGCTCAGCCTCACAAGGCATATATACTTGCTAGAGCTGTTAGAGCAGCTCATCACGGCACGTACTAGGTATCTGCATATATGCAGGCTCGCTAATGCGAAGCTGTTAAGTACGACTGAAAAGATCAGCAGTTGTCTGAGATATCGTCGAGGTTACTTCATCAACCTTTATTCTTTTTAAATTGCTGTCAGCCGCCTGATCCGACTGTCAGACGGGTACAAAAAAAGCATTTATCAGAAGTTATTTGTAAACTTTCCGATAAACGCTTGACAAATGTATCGTAATCGTGTATACTAAACACGAAACAAAGCATTCACTAAGGTCATCAGAGGTTTTGCTACAACTTCTGGGACTGATATACTTTCTTACGGCTAATAAGAAGTATATCCTGTGGGTGCTTATTTTTTTGCACTCACTTGCTTTACGTGTTCAAATATACCACACTAGCGTGTATTTGTCAAGTGTTTTTTCAAATATTTTGGCTAAATAAGTTTGATTTGTTCATTATAGCCATTTTATTGTATAGCAATTTAGTTCAAATATTCGTATTCTTGAACATAGACAGCCCTACCACGTGTGGTAGATTAATAAAAAATATAGGGAGAAAAATTAATGGGTGAAATAAGAGAAACAGATCTTTTTACTTCTGAAAGAGATAATTATTCTAATGCAATATACAGATTAGAAAAGGAGATAGCTTCTAGTCAATCAGAACTTAGTAAAATACGGATGAAAATCTCTGATAAAGAGTCTGATATAAGAAATTTAGATCAAATAATTCAATTAAATTATAATGAATCTAATGTTATTGATAACAAGCTTTCAAGTTGTTGTGATAAATTATTAAAGTATAAAAAATCTATGATTTTGTTTTTGATTGCTTTTTTAGTTATTTACAAGCTTTCTGCGTATATTGATTTTTCTATTATTAGTTTTATTTTTTTGGTCTGTTTGTTATGTGCTGTTTTTAGTGCTATATTTTTCTTGCATTATTATGTTAATAGGAAAAGTTTAAGGTATAAAAATGATTCGCTGCGTGCGAATTTACAATCTGATTTATTAAAAAAGCAGGCACTTGATTCAGAAATTGGCGAGTTGTTTAAAAGAAATGTTGAACTTGAATCGAAGATAACAGATCACATGTCAAACATTGAGGAATTTAAATCAATAATGGAAAACTATAACAACTTCAATAAATTGGCAAATGACTTTAAGGGTAAATATGGTGAAGTATTTGATGAGAGTTTTAAATTTGCTTTTTATCCTAGAAATTCAAGCACTAATAAATTATTTACTTATCTAGCTAAATTTGATGAATGTTCTTGTTATAAAAGTGTGTCGTTATTATCCGAAAAAGAAAAAATGCTGTACACAATATTAAATAAATTTTGTCAAAATAAATCTTACTTGCTTTTTTCTAAAGTAAGATTTATGGATATCATCAATCTTGGAACTGTAACATCACAATATTTTAATAATGAAAAAAATAAGGAAAATGTCATTGAGTTTTATCAAAATATAATTAAGTCAAAACATATAGATTTTGTTTTGTATAACAGTAATTTTAAGCCAATTATTTGCATTGAGCTTGATGATGAATCTCACTTTAATGAGAATAACAAGTTTTTTTCTTATGACTCAGTAAGAAATCAAATACAGAAAGATCTGATATTGTCTTATTGTAAAATTCCATTGTTACGAATTGATATAGATAATATCAATAATCTAATAAATACTCAATCTTACGATTCGTTTCATAATCAAATTACTGATTGTATAAGAAACAAGCAACATGTATATTTTTACACAGAAGAAAACGTAAACAAGTTTAAATCAGTTGTTTCAAAATATCATGAACAGCCCTACCACGTGTGGTAGGGTGTTCATGATATTTGCAAATTTTCTACAAAAGAGTATAATATTCTTATGATCTTTAAATTTTGAAAGAGGGGATTAAGTTGAAGATCAACAAGAATATCACTTTGGAAAAATATATTGCAGAGCAATGGCTGCCACGGAAGCAGTATGAGGTCAAGGTCAGTACATACACAAGATACTGTGGACTCACCCGAAGAATAAATGCTGCTCTTGGCTCTGAAAAGCTAAGGGATATTTCTGTTATGGATATTTATTCTTTCTATGATGATCTAAGAGAAGCTAAGTCAGAGCAGATAACCTTTACTCCAAATGAAACTTGCAGACGATTGCTAAAGGATGGATACACAAGACCAGAAACTGTTCGCCTTACAGGAATGGGCATGGGGACAGTCGATTCTTTGAGAGCGGGTAAGGATGTTAGTCTGGTTACGGCTCAGAGGACTTCCGCATTGTTGCTTTTGCCAATTGATATGCTGTTCACCGAGAATGATTTTCTCCTTTCGGACAGGACTATCATGCACTATCATAGACTGTTGTATTCCATATTCAAGGACGCTGCATATGACGGAGTTATCAGGCACAACCTTATGGCTAAAGTCAGGGTGCCTAAGCTCGATCTTTCTGAAGAAGCACGTTATCTTGATCTGAAAGACGCTGAAACTGTTCTTTCGACACTTAATGAATGTGGTAAGTATCCATACACAGAGCTGTTGACGCTCATTCTATTTACTGGAATGCGCCGTGGCGAAGCCTGCGGTCTTGAATGGGAGGACATAAACCTTGAACAAGGCTCGATCACTGTTCGTCGTTCGAGTTATTATCTCCCTGGCTTAGGTACATACACAGATACGCCTAAAACAAAGCTGTCAAAGCGCATAATAGCTATCAATGAGAAAGTTATCAATATTCTTCTTTCGGTCAGACGGCGGCAGTCGGAGCTTGGCATAGTCAGTAAAAGAGTGTTCACCTACAGAAACGGGAAGCCATTAAATCCAAGCTCTGTTACAAAGTATTTTCATAATTTCATAGAGGAGCATGATTTGCCGAGCTGTTGTGTGCATACACTCAGGCACACCAATGCTTCACTGCTCATTGCAGCCAAGACACCGATAACAACAGTTGCTGGTCGTCTGGGTCATTCAACGCCTGAGATAACTCTGCGGTTGTATGCTCATCAGATGTCCGAAGAAAACAAGAAAGCGGCTGAAGCTATTGAGAAAATGCTGTAAGCTGTAAATAGATTAAGCCCTACCACGTGTGGTAGGGCTTTGTGTTATTCAAAGTTACTTAATCTGGATAGGATACTTAATTCTGAATTGAAGTTGTTTATCATATTATCGGTAAATTGGCATAATCCAATTATTTCGTAAAGTGATCTTGGATTATCTTTAAAAATATAATTATACATGAAAAAACATGGATCTTCAAAATCTTTAATTTTATTTTCATTTTTTAGTCCGAGTAACTCATTGAATTTATCTTTAATAAATTCTGAAGTATGATATGATCTACATATCTCAATGAAAAGTTCAGGACGATTTCCATTTGTTAATTCCCTATAATCATTTATATTATACAATTTGAGGGCTACCAAAATAGGTGTAACAAAGATTGCGAGAAAACAATACGCTTTGTATTCTTGATTGGTATTGTAGAAAGTTCGTTTTTGTAATACATTGTTTTGAAGGATTTTTACTTGCTTAAAAAAACGATCTATCGTCCGCATTTTAAACTTGAAGTGCCTTGCAATTGCTCTATCTGCACTATAACAAATATCCATGTGCTGATCGTATTCATTGTAAGTCCATATTCCTTGAACTTCAATAAATTTGTTAATATCAATATCCCTTAATTCAACTCTTAAATCAAAAAATCTGTCAAGATATTGATAAGCATTAAAAGAATTGCCATAATACTGCCTTATAGTATTTTGTAATTCAAATGAGTTTATTGCAAAAACAAATATGATGTTTTCGTTAGAAAAGAAATGTTTTATGCGTTCAAGCATTTTTACTGCATAACTTGGTTTGCAACGATCTAACTCATCAATGAATATGACTAATCTCGTGGACCCAAATGGAATGAGTTCATTCAAAAATTCAGTTACATTCTCTCTTAAAGTTTTATGCTGTTTTAGTTTCTTGAAGATATCCTCTTCCGACAGTGCTTCTAGCAAATCTTTTAAAGGTATGCTAAAGGCTTTTGTTGTAATGGTATTAGCTATAGATTTTAACAGAGCAATTGGTTTTTGTTGTTTAAAGAAATCTTTATCACAGTCTGCTGTGCTAATTATGGAGTATAATATTGATAATAAAGGATCATCTTCATTGTCATTTTCCCAAGCGTCATAGTATGCAGTTGCTTGTAATTTGATTCCTAAATCACTAAACTTATCTTTTACCATTTTTATGTTTTCTTCGTCTTTTTCAGATATAGCTTTTTTGTTTTTATATTCGTTAAATGAGTCTATGATCATTTGGGCTTGTTTGACAAAGAAAGTTTTTCCGCTGCCCCAATCACCGTCAAGAGCTATTGTGCAGTTACCGTCAATAGAGTTTAGCAAGCGTACAAACTGTCTAAGTTCTTCATTTCGTCCTAGTTGGTCGTTAAGTAACGTTTCTCGAATGTTTTCTTCGGTTGGATTTAATACGGAAAATTTCATAGTTGTACCTCCTACAATGTTCTATTTACAGTATACAACATTTTTACAACTTTTTCAAGTCCAATATATTATATATAACAGTATTTGCAGAGTAAATGATATATAGATACTTGACATTTTACTAAAAGTAGAGTATAATATAGTTGATGATAAGGTGCGAGGGTAACACTTTAAAGAAATCCCAGTTGAAGATAAGGTGCGAGGGTAACACTTTAAAGAAATCCCAGTTGAAGATTTTCCCCTAGTACAACCCGTACTAGGGGATTTTGATTAGTTTGAAAGAGGAATAGCATGAAAAAGAAATATGAGATAAATTACTTATCAGAGGATTTTTTTGAAAAATATGACTCCAAGCATTTTCCTGAAATTGAGCATAAATTAAATCGTCCTTATTTAGTCCTTGTTTTAAAAGTCGAAAATAATACATATGCTATTCCATTTAGAACAAATGTATCACATAAAGCTTGCTATCGTTTTAAAAATTCATCAAGAGATACTCATAGTTTTACTGGTCTTGATTATTCAAAAGCTGTTGTAGTAAATGATGATAGATATATTGGAACGGCTGCTTTTATTGATGAAAAAGAATTTTTAGAATTAAACAGAAAATATTACTTTATAATAAAACAATTTTCAGCGTATGTTAGTGGGTATAAAAAATATGTAGCTGGAGAATTAGATGATTTTTCTTCAAAGAAATATAGATATTCTACTTTGCAATATTTTCATTCTGAAATTGGTATATCAGTAAAACAGAATATTGAGCCTAAAGAAAAAGCAGTTGCTGCAAGCGCTGATGTGCCTGCAATTCACCCTGCTGTCATACGCAGACGAAGAAAGGTGGGTAGATCTCGCTAATTAATTATATTAAATTGTTAATTGCATTATTGACATTCTGTTGTTTGTGTTGTATAATATCAGTGTTGTAAGCTTGACGAGCTTGCAGCGGTTGTCCTGACCGTGCAAAAATGGGAGTTATTAAAGACGGGAGTCCTACCGTGTAAAATAAATGGGAGCTATCAAAGACGGGGACCCTACCGTATAAAATAAATGGGAGTTTTAAAAGGCGGGAGCCCTACCGAGCAAATAGGATCAAAAGCAGTACAGGTGTGCTGCTTTTTTATGTTGAATTTTACTTGACATTTTGTCGCAAGTAGAGTATAATATAAGTGAAGATAAGCAATGCTTATCATATGGAGGTCTTTGACCTTTGTAAAAAGAGGTAGTCCCTACCGTATAAGTGGGAGTTTTAAAAGCAGTGGACCCTACTGTGAGTGGGAGTTTTAAAAGCAGTGGACCCTACTGTGAGTGGGACCTATAAAAAACTTGGCTGCGGTATTTATATCGCAGCCTTTTTAATGAGAAACGGGTGAGAAGTATGAAAAAGAGGAGATTACATCTGTATACATTAGATGTCAAATATGTTCGTGATTTGGCTAATGCCGATAATAGAGTTATGTCAGTGTCACCTCAACAACATAAAGAAAATAGACCTTTTGTGGGAATAATAATTATTATGAAACAGCATAATTACTGTATTCCAATGACATCGCCTAAGCCTAAGCATAATAAGATGAAAAATGATCTTGATTTTTCTAAAATATTGGATTCAAATAATTGTTTGATTGGAGCGCTTAATTTTAATAATATGATTCCAGTTTCAAATGATGTAATCCAAAAGTTAGACATTCGTCCCAGCAGTAGTGATACTCCGAAAGAAAGAGAATATAAGGAGTTGCTAAATAATCAGCTCGACTGGTGTAATGATAACATTGATAATATAATTAAAAAGGCGAACAAGCTTTATCGCTTAATTACTCAAAGTCCTGAAAAATCAATCAACCTCACACGCCGTTGCTGTGATTTCAAAAAGCTTGAGGCTGTTCTCGAAAGACGTTTGGCTAAAGTGCAGTCAAACGAGTACGAGCCGAAAGAAAAAGCTGTTGCGGCAAGTGCAGAAATTCCAGTTAGACATCCAGCCATTATACGCAGACGCAAAAATACAGGCAGATCCCGTTAGGGGCTGCCTGTTCTCTGTTTATTGAAAAGCTTGATCAGAACTTTGAGACGTGCGTCGTCATTGAAGAAAAGCTGTTCGCCATAAAGCTTTTCAACGGCTTTGTCCAGATTGATATGGGCAAGCAGCAGCTCAGGCGGTAGGTCATTATAGACATTGCCGAGTGGCTGGTCTTTGTAATTCATTCGCAGCTCAAGTATCCTTGCAGCAAGCCGAGCGATATTTTCTTTCTGTTCAATGGTGATATCTTCAGGAAAAGGGAAGTTCTTGTAGCATAGGATGTTTGAGTATCTGATACGCATATCAAGACGTCCGCAAAACATTCTTACCCAGGCATTGTGCATTGATGATGATAGCAAGCCGAAAACGAAGAGGTCTGTGTTTGGTATTATGTACACGCTGTCATTGACCATTACACGCTCTTTGCAGTAGATAAGCGGTACATATTTTCTTTTTTCGGAGGAATGACGGGGAATGACAATACTGTTTGAGTATCCGCCGTCAGTCACAACATATTGGCGCATTGTTGTCGCCAGCATATTGTGTGCCGTTATAAATCTGCAAGTAAGAAGCCCGCTTTCTGTTCGCTGTTCGGCTTGGTATCTTGTAAGGATCGGCGTTTCTGTTCGCCGTCTCAGGAGCATTGTCGGGCGTCGATCATCAAGTCCTTCAGGGTAGAGATATATGTCGTCATATTCTGTCAGATAAGCGTTGATATGTGAAACTGTTCTGGTACTATCATGACCGTCATCGGATACTGTCATGAGCTGCTTGTCAGGCATATCTTTAGCACTGAAAGCTGTTATAACACAGCTCAGGTCTATCTTTGAGTTTGATATATCTGATACCCAGCGAAAGCTTTTGTATGCCCAATTTATGTGCATTTTGTACTTGTCAGTCACAGGCTCCCAGATGAACTGTACCTGCGAGCCTTGACAAACAGAATTGGTAGTTAGGAACGCACATTCTGTTTGTGGATGAGCGGCACAATACTGTGCGGCTTTAATTATCCAGCCTGCAGAGTAGTCTACTGACGCTGAAGCGGAGTCGGCAAAAAGCTGTGTTTGGCTGAAAGACTGTTCTTTGTGGTTAAACATGAATGGTGGATTTCCTACGATATAGTCGGCGGAAATTTTATCCCAGTCAAAATTTAGAGCGTCTATGCAGCGTATATCACCACATTCGGAGAGGTCAACGGGGGATAGGGGCGTTTTAAACTGTTCGGCATAGCGCTTCTCCTCAAGTCTTGCTGTGGCAAACAAAGCTGTTCGGCATATGCAGGCAGCTTCTTCAGAAAGCTCCAAACCATGAAAATTTCTGGTACTCAGAGGCTTGACCGATGATATTCCACGGGAGGCTATAAGACGTATTGCGGATAGCCCAAGATAGCACTCAATAAGAAAATTTCCGCCGCCGCAGGCAGGGTCGAATACAGAGATCTTACCGAGCTGTTCGTAAAGCACAGCGATTTCTTCGGCACTTTTTGTTCCCGAAAATTGGTCAATAAGCTTGTCTATCAACAGCTTGTCGATAACACGGTGGACGTTACGCAGTGAGGTGTAGTGCGTCCCTGTTGCACGCTGATCAGAACGGCTAAGTGCAGCCTGATGTACAGCTCCCATTATGCTCGGATTTACGTCGTTCCAGCTTATACGGCAAAGCTTCTTCATAGCGTGGTGAGTATCCTCCGAAAGAAAAAGTTGTTGTGGTTTATCCATGAAGGGCGGCAGGGAGGCGATAAGCTGCATAAATCTTGACGGAAAAGACGAAGCTTCAGAGTTTAAAACAAGCTGAGTAAAGGGCTTTCCCAGGAAAATTCCACTTTCCTCACAGTAAAAGCAGAAAATGAGCTGCAAAAGAAAGCTTCTCACGTCATCAATGCTGTTCTTGTCTGAAACAAGCTTGCGAACAAGGTTTTGTAAGTCATATAAAGTTTTGTCTTTTATCATAACATATACTCCTAACATAAATTTTTTTTTCGGATAGATAAAACTAAGTGGGTCATAGATATGACCTGTCAAAATTGCCCCTACCATTAAACATAAAATGGGGTCCCGCTCGATTTTTTTCACAATTTTTCACATAACCCCTTGACAAATTCCCTAGATGGTGGTAGAATTTATGTAAATTCAGTGATTTTCTAGGGGTTGCTGGGTTATGAGTTTTGTGAGGACCGCTTTGGGCAGCGGTCCTTTTTTTGCACTTTTTTCGGATATGCCCAGTAACGAACTCAAAAACATAGTATCTGTTCTCTCCAAAGTCACCGCATGATGTGACCTGATAGCGCTTGTGTATTACTTTGAGAGAAATGAGCTTGTCCACTATTGCCATTAGCTCGCTGCGCTTCATACCGAGCATTTTGGCAAGGTCTGAGTAGCTGTGGAAAAACATTTTGCTGCTGTTCTGTTTACATTTACAGAAAGCACAGTAGCACCTGAGTTCCTTTGCTGTCAGACGTTTAGCTGCCTTTCTGTCCACCCGAAAGAAACGAGATCCTATCTCTGCAAGAGTGTATGTATATGTGCCAAGATGTCTGTTAGCTTTGACGCAGCGCTCTCTGGATATGATAACGCCTGATGTGATGAGCCTTTTAGTTGCCCTTGCTACGGACTCCACACTTATGCCGCAGGCTTCTGCTATTGTAGTCTGCTTCACCTTAACGTATATGCCGTACAGGTTTTTGTTTCCGTAGGCTTGTGCCATAGAATAGAGAAATGCTGCCACAGCAAAGTCTGATGGCAGCATTTTCTTTTCTACAAGGCTGTTCGGCAGGTAATAGTAGCTGAATTTCATAATTGACCTCTTTACGTTATGTTTGATAAAACAGTTTGCTGTTTCTTCCTGAGTATCATATTGCTCAGCATTTCAAACTGTTCGTCTGTTATAGTGCTTCTGTTTTTGATCTTGGCTCTGTTGAGTAGCCTTTCAAGGGTATCTATGTCAATCTCCTGTATAGCTCTGCTCCATTCGCCGTTTGTAGCTTCATTGATAGCTTCAAGAGCGGCTTTCTGTGGAGATATCACCACACTGTCAGGTGAGTCAACAAATCTGTTCGGGATAGCTGTTGCTGGTTGCTGGTGCAAGCCATCATCACTATTGTTCTTTTCGGACAGATGATCCTCCTGACCAGCTTTTTGAGGCATAAGTATTTCAAACGGAATAAGGATCTCGACGAGAGCTTTTCCTTCCGAAGAAAAAGCTATATCGTCAAGCTCTGCAGTGCCAAGATTGAGCTTGTAGAAGAACTTGAAATTTGACTCAATAGGGTACATACGGTGGTGCTTAACGATGGTGTCACCCTCTTGAAGAACGGCAAGCTCCGTCGGTGTTTTAAGCTGTTTCCCTTTATATGCTCTGTTCTCTGACAGCTCCTCTGAGAGCTTGCCTGAGTACGTCTTATACTGTACTGTTCTGCTTCCGAGAATGTTGCTGATGAACTGGTTAGTGTCAGGATCGCCTGAATAGATGTATACCCAGTTTGCACAGTTTTCACGGATAGTCTTGGAGTCGTCATGATACTTGGCGTCAAGCTGGCTCAAGCCCTGTATGTACAAGTGCCAGCCTATATTTCTGCTTCGAGATACAGTTATTTTATTATCCATACCAGGTATGGTCACAAGATTGCAGAACTCGTCTAGTATATAATTCACTCGGCGTGGCAGCGCTTTCATACTGTTCCTTGTGAGATATTCTACCATACTGAGATAGCTTTGATTGATAAACATTGAGGCTATGACGTGTCTTGTAGGGCGGTCATCAGGAATGATCATGTATATTGCAAATGGCTTTCCGCAAGAGATAAGTTCGTCAAGGTCTATGTCATTGCCTGAGGTCAGTTGTGCGATACCCGTGTCAAGACCAAATATGCGGATATTGTCCGCTAGGGTTGCGAATATGCTGGCTCTCATGTCGCCCTTGGCAAAATTTGATGTTGCATATGCTGCCTTTGCAAGGGACCCTACAGGCAGGCTCTTAAATATCTCGTCAAGTCTGTTCTTTGTAATTACGTTTCCGAATGGATCTGTTTCCTCAACCTCCTGACCATATTCAATAAAGAATTGATAAACAGAATACATATTGACCTTATCGAGCTTGTCATGCTTATATCCTTGCTCGATCATGTAAAGTATCAGAGCTGAAAGCAGTGACTTTGCAGATGAGGGCCATATAGGATCAGATTTCGGATTGTTCGTTAAGGTTGACGCCATTGTGTCGATATACTCGGATACCTTTGAAAGGTCAAGGTTGTTCTTTACGCAGTGTACATACTCATTGATTATGAATGTAAGTGGGTTCCACCGTGAAGATCTGTTCGTGTCTCTTAGATTTAATATGACTACGTTATAGCCTTCCTTCTGCATTATGGGGTAGGTGGAAGAAAATATCTCTCCCTTAGGGTCATTGAATATCATGGACTGTTTGTCCTTGCCACAGGCGAATACTCGTGCCTGCTGAAGAACGTGGGACTGAGTTTTACCAGAGCCAGTTGTGCCGATTATAAGGGAGTGGTTGTTCTTTGGGTCAACATAGAAATACCCATATTTGCAGGCTATGAGCGGTCCTGTTTTTTCAGCTTTGTAAAGCTCCTTTTCAGGTATTCTTATAAGGTTTTTGTTAAGCTCTCGCTTTGTTGCCCATCTGTCGCTGCCTTCGAGGTCTTTGTAACCTCTCTTTATTTCTATCTGTCGTGATATTTTTGCAAAGATAACCAAAGATATGACGAAAGATAAGAAAAAAAGATCGCTGACCTCAAGCTGCTCAGGCTTTGTCCAGAAATATTCTTTCCGAATAGAAAAATTTGCCCACATTTCACCAACATTGCCTTGATTGGTCTGAGCTGCCTTGTTTATAGCGGACAGCTCATCAAGCAGATTAAATACCAGACATACGACTCCTGCTATTGTCGCTGTGAGGATAATAAGAAGCAGTATCCGTCCTATTGTCTTTAGTATTTTATGCTCATTATTCATTTCTTATCCCCCTTGTCCTACCACGTGTGGTAGGGTGTATTATCGGCTATAAGTCTGACTTATAGCCTGTTTGTATTTCTGTTCCTGTTCGTCACGCTCCACTTGGGCAAGAAGCTGCTGAGCCTTTGTCTGCATATTACTACAAACACGCCGCATGACGCTGTTCGCCGTTGCGCCAAGATGGAGCTTCATCCTTATCTGTTCGTGACGCTCTGCAAGAATTTTCTGTGCATATTCGTTACCGTTTAGTGCAGCAAGCCTCATCCAGTAATCTGACTGGCGGTATTTCTGTTCTTCTCGGTACATAAGAGCCAGCTTCAGTTGAGCCGACGAGTTATTGTGACCTGATGACTCAAGAAGATATTTTTCTGCTAACTTGCGATCATAATGCTCCTTTTTCAGATAGATACAACCGAGTGCGTACTGAGCGTATTCATTGTCTGCCTTGTCAGCACATGGCTTCAGATATTTCACAGCTTTTGTGTAGTCAAGCTTTCTATCTGTAAGATACAGCTTTCCAAGTTTATATGAGGCATACAGATTTTCTTTTTCGGAGGATGAAATAAAAAGCTGTTCTGCTTCGTCAATACGATCCTGAGAGAGATAGAGCTTGCCAAGAGCATACTCGCCAATGCCAAGCTCATCATCAGACCCAGCAAGATATTGTTTCAGGAACTGTTCGGCTTTGCTGTCATCCCGCTTTTCTTCGGTCATGTATATCCGTCCGAGAGAAAAAGCTGAATAAGCGTTGCCTTTCTCTGCAGACTTGATAAAAAGCTGTTCTGCTTCGTCAATTCGATCCTGAGCAAGACGCAGCTTACCGAGCTGGTACTGAGCCTGATTGTTTCCATTGTCAGCAGACTCCAGGAGGTATTTTTCCGCCTTTGCCAGGTCAACATCTGTTCCTTTTCCCTTTAGATACATAGTACCTAGTCGATAGCTTATACTGTCCTCGTGACTTTTCTCATATATCGCAGTAAATCCAGTGAGTGCCTGAGTGTAGTGCTGCGCCGCTTTCTGTTCATCAGCTTTAACACCCTGTCCAAGCTCATACGCTTGTCCGAGGGCGTAGCTTGCAAAAGGCATATCACCTTTGCAAGCAAGAGATTTCTCATAATAGCTGACTGCCATGGTCATATCCACTTCCACACCAGAGCCAAACTTATACATATTGCCCAGAGAGAAGTATGCAAATCTGTTCTCGCCTGCTTTTTCATAGTATTCTCTTGCAGCTTTGTAGTCCTGCACCGTGCCAAGTCCCTTGTCATACATCTTACCGACCCTGTAGCATATGTAGGAATGCTGCCAGCCTGATGTCTGTTTGTCCAGCAGCTTCTGAAAACCATCGAGCGCCGCCTTGTAGTTCTGTTCGCTGAGTGAAGTGTGATCGTTATTTTCATCTGACATTATGTGATAGAGCTTTCCAAGGTCATAGGTTGCAAGGACATTTCCGCTATCGCTTTCCTGTCTAAGTAATTCAAGCGCCGCAGGCAGGTCTTTTGGCAGCTCTTTGCCGTCGGCTGTTCTTGAGCCGTACATGAGATCAAGCGCTTGCTTGTATCTGTCTGACCATTCAATTCGGAGAGAAGCTTCTGTTTCTTTTTCGGACGGATGAAACTCCTGTGGATATGGATACAGATTAGCTTCAATGATAGGCGGCTCGTCAAACCACATTCCATTTTCGGGAGGATGAGCGTCCATAGAGGCATATAGCGAATTGTAATATTCTTCATCAAAGCTGTTTGGAGGTGGATATTCAGGAATACCCGTTATGGCGCCTATATCCGCCTCATATTGTGGCTGCAGAAACTGTTCGTTGTTCTCATTTTCGGACGGATGAGCGTCCATAGAGGCATACAGCGAATTGTAATATTCTTCATCAAAGCTGTTTGGCTGCGAATATTCTGGAATATCCATTATGACGCCTGTATCCGCCTCGTACCGTGGCGGCAGAAACTGTTCGCTGTTTTCATTTTCGGAAGGATGAGCCTGCGGCAGGGCAGAAGCACGGAGCTGTTCGGTAAGCGGTGCGAGATCATTGAGTAGCTGGTTGCCAAGCTCCTTATGAAAATCTGCAAGTCTGTTCGGCTTAAATGTAGCGTACAAATGACGCTCGCCTTCGCCATAGATCTTTCGGAGATATTCTGTTCTGCTGTCCAGCATTTCGTTATACTGCTTCCATAGACCGCTAAGCTTTTGGTCTGACGCTATAACTGCGTCAACCGTTTTGTCTATATCGTCACGATATGCTCTCATCTTTGGTCTGCCGTATTGCCAGCCACCCTCAGAGGGCAGCTTGTCGGCAAGTCTGATAAGCTGTTCAGCACAACCGCCGTATCCTGATGATAAAGCTGGTTTGATAGACTCCCTTTCAAGCTCAGTGAGCTGCCTGGAATAATCACTGCCAAGGACTCTGTTCACGATCTTTGACTTGAGCTTATCGAATGCTTTGACCTCGATACAATCCTTATCACGATATACCTTACAGCGGTCCTCACGCCGCTCATATTCGCATATGGAGAAATGTATGTGAATGTTATCAGTATTTGTATGTATCGCTCCTGTCCAATACACGTTGTCATTGTCGAGCTTATTGGACGTTGATATCATGGCGTTGATACCCTCACGACCTAACTCCTTTATCCCATGGACATCAAGCTTGCCGTCGCTCGTCATTAACCCGTTCTCTATGAGAAAGTTGTTATCAAAGGATACAACACCGTAATACTTAGGGCAGCCTGCGTCACGGCTCACTGTTTCGAGCTGACGGTATTTTTCTTTGTCACTTTCAGTTAGCAGGTCAGACTGTGCATTGAATAGTCCGTCTGATTTTTCTGAGTTTGACATATAGTCGATGAAGTCCTTGTATTCGTCATTGAGGTGACGGGTCTTATCAAAGGCTTCTGGACGATCCATGTATTCCAGAAAGTCGTAGCCGCCTATTGCCCAATCATAGGTGAAACCCAGTGAGAATACTACCGCAGGTGTTGACATAAGACATCTCCCTATTTCTTATTGATCGCTTCAAGTCTGTTCTTCAACTGCTTCTGATGAAATTCGTTCTTGCTCTCTTCCATCCAGCGGCAGGGGAGATCCTCGGCTGAGAAATAACCCTCGTCATCTGTGAACTGCATTTTCTCAATGAATGAGTTGAGCATATTCAGCAGGTGAAAATTCTGTTCCTGTATCTTGACGATCCTACGCCTGATCTCCACGATCTCATCTGGATGTTCTGGCTTGTTCCGTGCAGCGTACTCCTCAATCGCCCACTTGACTATCTTGGACTCAGTGGTGTCATTTTTCTCAGCCAGCTCTTTCAAAAGCCGGTTGCACTCCTCGGTGATAGCTATGGTTTTCTTCATTCTTTTTACCTTCTTTCTCGTTTCCATATTTGTGCAATTTTGGTGCTAAGACCACTCCAAGACCCAGTGAAAGACACAAGAGCATAAAGGTATGCCCCAGCAACCGTTGGAAAGCTCGGTAGTACCGAGCTTTATCCGTCCTAAAAGTGGGGTGTTTTCACCGTGATTTCTGTACAATGCCATACGTTTTCTGTATTATGCCATAATAATTCTGTACAATGCCATACGTTTTCTGTATTATGCCATAATAATTCCGTACAATACCATACATTTTCTGTACAATGCCATACATTTTCTGTACAATGCCATAACGTTTCTGTATCATGCCATACAGCGCTTTTTCACTTTCTTTCCGAAAAACAAAAGAAAAGTACCTTAAATTCTATTTTTTTTATCATTCTCTTTGGTTTCTTTTTCGGTGATTTCAGAGTAGAATACCGCACGTATATCATTCATTGTTCTGAGCATATCCTGCATTATGATCTCATTTTTCTGTAGCATATGCTCTGTGTTTTTCTTCTGTTCGTCAATGCTTTCTTTGCATATTTCACGCATAACAGGCGAAAAAGCTCGAAGAAAAAACTTGTTTTCTGAGGTGAGATACATTGAAATGACATAGGTTATAAACTGATTACGTGAAGTAAATCCCTCCTCTTTTATGACCTCATCCATTTGTTTGACAAGCTGTTCGTCGGTTATTCTTATTTTCATTTCCATTGACTTTTACCTACCATATAGGCTGAATATCATTGGCGCAAATTCGGTAAGAGCCGTCATGCCATATTCTTAATTCGCCTGTTACTTTTACTGATACGCCTGTTGTAAGATTTGCTCTTGCGTTAGTTGCATTCTTATTGTCACATACATAAACCATAAATTCATCATAAATAATACGCCTATCCTGCTGAGCAGGACGTGGTACTTTTATCATAAATGTAAGCGCATAGCTTGAATTTGGTACTTCTGTGATGTTGCTTGAAAGAAAGCCTTTTACTGTGATCTTGTTGTTTTTATTGGTGAAAGCCATTGTTTTTTACCTCCATTTTTATTGTAAATATTTTGCGGCATATTCATATTCTGTGCCGAATTTCTTTACTGTTTTCCAACCCTTTGTTCTGACTTTGAAAAGCTTTGGTGCGGTATAGAGAAAGAAAAAGTGTTCGTATGTGTATGGATTTACGCTTATAGGGAATGTGCCGTTGAGAACGTTAGCAGCCTTTTCTCCATTTATATCAACGCAATCCTCGGTGCTGACATTTGCTTTGTAGATCAGCATTACGTTTTTTCCGTCATTTGAAACATCACACATAACAATGTCGCTGTATGAAACAATAAGAGTTCTTCGTGGATATTTGTTCATATTATCAAGAGAAGTGATCTCAATATATGTTTCATATGCAGAAATTTCAACTCCTGTTCGTCTTGCACTGAGTAGAGATTTCATTATAAGCAGGGATATTACGATCAAGATAACGCCTGCAAACATTGCTATAGTGGATATCTTTTCCGAAGGAAAAATATCAGACAAGGGGATAATAATGAAGCCTACACACAACAGTATGAAAGCTTTTGTTCTTGCCGACGGCAGATTTTCAGGACAACCCGACAGTGTTTCAGCTTCGTATTTTTCACGCTCATCTTTTAGTGGATATTCAAAAAACAGTTCTTCATTCATTGCATTTACCTCAATTCTACAGTTATCATACAGCTTGCGGATACTGCTCTGTTATCCTCAGCTCTTGCCGTTATTATTGCTTTTCCTTTTGCTTTTGCGGTAACTCTGCCACTGCTGTCTACCTCTGCAATATCTGTTCGGTTGGACTCCCAGATTATATTTCCCACAGCATTTGAGGGCGAAATGACCGCAGTAAGCGTTGTGCTTTCGCCTGCATTAAGCCTAACATCATTGTTGCTATAGCTGCTTTCAAGTCTTAGCCCCTTTATCTCAGGGGGTACATAAGCGGTAGTTGTTGTAGCTGTTGTTTGCCTTTGAGTTTGTCTCTCAGTCTGTCTTTGAGTTTGCTGTGGCTCGGTATAGTGGTCATTATCTTCATACCGCCTAGGCTCTGTTGTGTATACATATGGCTCGTCGATCTGCTGTTCATCATGATCTTGATTACTCTTTACAGCCACATTGGTTTTCTTTTTGGAAGTGCTTTCATGTGAATTTTTAGACGCTGTGCTTGTCGTGGTTGCAGGCTCAGAACTCTCTGTTGTCATTGGAGTAGTAGTTGTTGTAATAACAAACGTGCCACTTGGATCTATGACCTTATCAGCCGCAGAGCTTTCTTCAGTGGCAGTTACAGGTGCTTGAGTTGTATATGTTTTATACTCATTTTTAGTCATTTTGAGCATATCTTGTACATCTATCTGCACATAGCTGTCATACTTTTTTCCCTCATGAAAAGCACCTTTGACTACATCACCAAAGTCATCATAGGTATCTTGATCGTAATAATCAGGCTCTTTTGATATAAAATTGACCTTGATATAATAAAGATCCTTGTCAAAATCGGTGCAGGTAACAAGCTGTTCTTCGTCTGAATTGTCCTGCGTCTTGTATGTAAGCTTGCTGTTAAGTTCGTCTTTAAGCGAATAAGTTATCGAGTATATCTCAGGAATACTGTTTGTGGGAGAGCCGACCATAGCCTTATATTTGAATGTGAATACTATCTCATTGGTGTCTGTAAAGTAAATGCAGTTGTTTATCTTTACCGCATAGCCACCCACCGAAAGAGAATTATCATAGTCAACAGAGCTGCTTTCACGTTCCTTTGTGCCATTGAACGCAAGAATAATGCCAATAACAATCATGGTAAATACTATAAAGATACCGTATATGATATTTGAACTCTTAGCATTTGTCACATTTACCACGCTCCTTTTCGTTTGCCTATGTATTCTTTTATGAGCCTGTCAACAGCCATAAATACTATCTGATATAGCGTGTCGCTGTCTGTAGGTTTATACCCAAGCATATCGAAAACTTCATTTGTGAATGCTTTATGGAAGTATTCTCTTTGCTGCATTATAAGCTCACCGTATTCTTCGTCAGAATATTCGTGATAAAGTTCTTCAAAGATCCTGTGTACTATCTCCTCGCTGTCACGTGAGTTTCCTATATAAAGCATGGTTGCGTCATCAACATAGCGCTTGCAGTGAAGCTTGTTTCGTCCTGATCCCAGCGACAAGAGCAGCTCACCAGGCTCAAATTCAGCCGTTGAATTAAGCTCTGATACTGTAAACTGAGGGAAAAATTCGTGCAGAGAAGCTGCAGTATTTGCTGATTGTTTGAATATGAATTTGTATTGTACGAGCTGGAATATGACTCTAATTTTCTCTGCTCCCTCAGAGTTTCCTGTGGGATTGTAGTCGCTTATAGACTGTGAAGCAAACCATAGAGAAGCGTCATATTTTCTTGTTCGGCGGACAAGCTTTTCAATAAAGTCTGTGACCTGCGGATTTTTGGCATTGATAAATCTGTGAGCCTCGTCTATAAGAGATACAACATAACGTCTGTCATATGGATTGGTTATATTGTTATTGTACTCAACATTCTGACAAGTCTCAGACCACATAAGGGTTAGAATATTGAAAAGCTGAGCATTATAGATACGCTCGTCCATTTCCGAAAGAGCCTTTACGTCAAAGACTATAACATTTGAGTTTTCGATATTCACGTTAGAATATCCGTTAAACATTGATGAGTAAATGCCCTCTGCAAGCTGCTTTACTATGACTTCAAGTGTTTCATAAATATCTATCTTTCTTGGCGTGAGCGCCTTGTATGAGCGATCACTGTTGTATAGCTTGCTGCGTATAGTTGCAAGGAGATCAGAGAAAATAGGGAAGTCCTCTGGCAAAAGAGTGGATACATCAGTGCTTTGTGTTATGCCCTTTTTGGCGAACGTTTCTTGTATAACATCTTTAAGCTCCTCAGCTTCCATTTCGCCAAGAGAGGGTGCATACTGATAGAAAAATGTGATTATTCGTGAAAGCTCTGACGCATAATTTGTTTCGTTGCTTGCGTCATCTTCTCGTGATGAGTCTATTGTTTTTCTCAGTTGAAGTACATTCAGCGTTGAATTTTTGTTAAGACTTATCACCTGTCCACCGAACATTTCTGCGAGTGTGCGATACTCAGACTCAATGTCAAGTATCATTATCTTGTTGCCCAGGGAAACATAATCACGGGCTAATGACTTTAGTGTAGCTGATTTACCAGAGCCTTTTACTCCTATGAACATCATATCGTATGATTGTCTGTATGAGTCACGGGCAAAGAAATCTATGCTTACAAGACCGCCTGTTACCGTCTTTCCGAAAATAAAAGATCTGTCATCAAGATGTTGTTGATAGTAGAAAGGATACTGCATTTTATATGTATCATGAAGCGGAAAAGGCGTGTTTGCAATGTTGTCGTGCCTTATAAGATCAATGTATTCGTCTGCCATTTCGTTATATGGGATAAAGCAGGATATACCCTCGTCCTCAAGCATTTTTGAGATGTTCGTGCATTTGTCGTTGAGCTTTTCAAGGGTAGACTCGGACAAAATGATACGCATTGTTATATACATCATCTGTTCGTTATCATTTACTATAGCCTCACGGATCGCTGTAAGCTTATTAAGCTCTGTCTGTGTATCAAGATCTTCACTATCTGTTCTGTTTATTGCAAATCGTCCTTTGAGTTCTTTCATACTGTTGTTAAGCTCTTTAAGTACCAGAGTTTTGTTCTTGTAATCAACGTCAAGCATTACTGTTATGCCCTCAAGACGCTGTATAAGACTTGCAATCTCAAGATTTTTTATAGTAGCAGGGTAGTCATTTACAATAAGCGTTGTGACAAAGTTGTTGTCGATCTGAGCATATCCTTGGTGTCTGATATATTCAAGTGGATGAATGGACTTTACACTGCAAGACGGTGTGTCAGAGCAGCAAAGGTGCTTGCGGAAAAGGTAGAGTATCTCAGGCTTTGAGCATATTTTAACAGATGTATCTGTCATGTGTGAGATGTACTTCTGACAGGCTTTCGCAAGCATTTCTTCTTGATTTTCCTTGGCATATACTATGAGATATGCTAATCTGTCACGCTGCTGTTCGGCTGCGTTCTTTAAAGTCTGGATCTGTTTTTCTATAAAGACCTTTGGAAAACCAGTTGTTCTGTTCTTTTTATATTCAAGATAATCAAGCTGAGGCGTAAGGTCAGGGTGTTTATCTGAGAATATATATTTGTGTGGCAGAGAAAGTGCATTTGTAGCTTTTGCAAAGTTATTGCAGACGGCGTAGATATCGTCAGTAGAATAATGAAAAATGTCTATGCCTGATATCTGCATAACGCAGGCAAGCTCTGTCTTTTTGTTTCGGTAGGAAAGCTTTATAATGCCATTGCCACAGTATTCCTTTATATCAGCAAGATAGTCAAGGCATTGTGAATAGCTTATTTTATTTTTGCTTTTTGGCATTTCGTTCAGCCTCTCTTTCCTTGTATGTGCGGTATTCTTCTGTTTCAGTTCCGTATAATTTTTTAGGCTCAAAGAAGTTTAATACAAAAAGTATAAGACCTTTTGCAAAGGTGATCCTAGGGTTTGACGGAGATCTTCCCGACAAAACAAGTGATATTGCAACGAATATGAGTGACATTATGATCTGTAACCATGCGTTGCTGATCATCTCCTGACATATTGAGAATGAAACAAAACCGACCATTATCGCTATTCCTATGCGCTGTAGTGACAGCCCAAGAAAGAATTTTATATCGGCTTTGGTTGACTTAGGTACTGTTCCCATATTTTATTTTTCCTTTCTATCGTTAGGTTTTGCCATATCAAAAGCATGACCCTTTGGAGCTTCTGCCGTGTTCGTATTGGCATTGCTTGTTGGTGTATCTGACTCTGCATTACTGCTTGGCAAATTTGAAGAAGCAGTTTTTTGTTCTTCAGAAGTGCTTTGCTCAGGTGCGGAAGCTGTCTGACTTTCAGTATTGATATTTGCAGTTGGTGTGCTTGAATTGTTGCTGTTCGGGCTTGTGCTTCTTGCACTACTATTCTGATTATTGCTATTTGACTGATTTACAGCCGTGTCGGCTGCTTTAGGATAAACAGTTGCCGCTTTTGCTCCGCTTAATGCGCCGCCTGCCTTATATCCGTTTGCTGTTCCTGTAACTCCTCCTTTTAATGCTCCGCCGATAGTAGCAAAAGCTGTGTAGGCTTTTCCGTGTCCTCCATTTTGAGCATCTTTTATAGATGAATATGCACCTGTAGCAAAGCCCGAAGCTGCTCCTGCTGCCGCACCGGCAGCACCTCCTGCAACTCCACCTACAGCGGAACCGCCCATCATTGCTCCTCTTGCGACCGATGACATTGCATACAATGTTCCCATGCTGTTTTTATTTCCTGCGTCAATACCCAGAACTCTTGTGATGAAATCAGGGCAAGTTATAACGCCTTTTGCAAAGCAAGCTATAAGGATAAGCTGCGTTATGTAATTAAGACTGCTCATGTTATGGATAATAAGTATGGCTTTTATGTACACCTTAAGCATAAAGGCGACTAGGATGAAGATAACATATGACGATACAAGATTTTGCACCACCATTTTTGTTCTGCCTGAATTAGTAACGCCTGTTGCGGCGATAGCACCTGCAAGAAGCTGAGTTATGATAATATCAAATAACATTGTTCCAAGCTTGAAAGTTGCAAGGATAATGGCAACTGCAACTGTTAAAAGAAATATCAGTGAAAACCAGAAATCGTAGTTATATCTGTAGATATGTTCGGCTCCTTGTCCTACTGTCAGCGACTGGATCATCTTGTCTGTTGTGTCAAGATCGTCATATTCCTGCTGGGTCATTATATCTTCAAACTGATAATATGCGTCTACATTGCTTTGATTTGAACGGCTTAGTCTTTGATTGTATACTCTATTTCGTTCTCGAATAATGTTATCTCTGAGAAGATTGAATGCTGACTCAATGTCACGTGCTGACCGCACGCTTTCGGTAAGTCCTGCCTCTCTGACATCTGCCTGATAAGCCATGTTCCAAAGTATGCTCGTTCTATATGACGCAATGGTAGTTGTCCTTTCCTCATAAATAGGCTGTCCGCTTGAGCTTACACCAGTGACAGCCTGATAGGTGAACACAACTCCACCGTCAAGCTCCTCATTAAGGGACATACGATCCATGACCTGATTAAAAAATCTGTATTCATAACCAACGTCCATAAGTTCCGCCATATCATCATAGGTCAGATCTTCATATCGTCTTTGCGATGATTCCTCAGCGGATATATCAACTACCTCTTTGTTCCAGCCAGAGCCGCCATGCTGATTTATATTCAGATCATAGACGCTGTTCGGCAATGGATCAGTTTCGCTGTAATAACTCAGCTTATTATTGATCGCACTTTTAGTCATATCAATAATATTTTCCTGAAGAAGTATATCACCAAGAGTGTATGTGAAATCTGAGTCGCCTTGTGCTTCACTATATTCGATATTGTTTATATCAGCAAGTCCCGCTCTTTTCATGCTCGTAAGCTCTGAAAGCAGGGCTGGAAGTGCAACTATAAGTGCCGCTGAAAGAATTATGCTTTTAAGAATATCGTTTACCCTTATTTTTTCGGGCATAAACATTACTCCAGCTGCTCCGATCAGCAGGAATATGGTGAATATTACGGAAACGAGCTTGTTTGTATCTGACATTCCTGTTATCTGATTAAAGAGGTGCATAACATTAAAGTGCAGCACCTGATTGAATGCCTGTTCGCACCAATCTATAAGCTTTGCTATACAACTAAGTATGGCAAACCCCAGACTTCTAAAAATATCTTTCCAGTAGGTCGCCTTGCTTATATGCTTGACTACATCAAGGGGCAGGTTTTCGTAGTCCACATCTACAGCACAGACGGCTATCGGTATGAAAACCGAAAACAAAAATACTGTAAATGCTGAAAACAAAAGCTTGTGCTTTTTTGAGGTTTTTATCTCCATGATTATCTCCTTTCGTTTCGGTATTCTGCAATGACATATTCATCATATAGCATTGCAGAACACCGAATTGGTGTCCTGTTGTGTTATGCAAACATTCCTGCAACTATACCTGCGCCATAGCAGCCGATAGCGATACCGACAAGTATTCCACCGCCTGTTGACTTGAGCTTGTCCACCCAGTTACGTCCGCCTGAGATGACCATGATAGCGAGTACGATCACCGCAATAGTTGCAACTGTTTTCAAACCTTTCTGCAGGTTTGTAGCAAAGTTATCACCAAATGTGAAAAAGTTTGTCCAGCCGTCATTGTCGGCTGCAAAGGCATTTACAGAGCAAAATGCCGCAAGGATCGCAGTTGTTATAGCTGCCGAGATGTTTTTAGTGATCTTTTTTACTTTCATAAGATAACTCCTTTTCTTTTCAGCGTGTTTTACGCTGCTTATTATATGAAGCCGACATCTGACGGCTTACATTCTTCCTGTGTTCTGTGACTTTGCACAGATATTCGTTGTAGTCCTTTCCGCAGTTTTCAGGCACTGCATAGATATTGACCTTGTACCCTTGTACGGAATATTTCTCAAGATATTTTGCAGAAGCTGTTCGCCCTGCCTCGTCTCGATCCAGACAAAAAGATATTTCTTTTATTTTCGGATGAGTCGTCAGATATGTACTTAGGGCAACATCAGATGTTCCGCCAAGAGCAAGCCTTGTGTGCCTTTTCCAACTGCTTTTCCAATCAGCTATGCCCATATCCTTTGAACGCTGCATATTGAGCGTTGCATGGCTGAGAGCGTCTATAGGAGCTTCAAATACAAAGAGATGTGTTTCGCAGGTGCCGTCCATGCGAAAACCGTACATTTTGTTTGAGCCGCTTGCTTCGCCCTTGTATGGCTGTCCATTTTCGGGAGTATATGTTCCTCTGAGCATTGCATATTTAGGCTGACCATTGTCATTTTTTCCGACAAACACACAATTTCCACGCTTATCTTCATAGAGCAACTCGTTTTTCACGCAGTAGTTTATCACTTCAAGGTCTATGCAGCGCTTTTTCATTAGGTAGGCATATACACGGGAGTATTTGCCTTCTGTCCTTTCAGGCAGCTTTATTTCCTTTGGCTTTTGAGGCTGTTCGTCATTCCGAAAAGCATAGTCGCTCTGCGTATACTTTCCTTGTGTTAGCGACGTTATTGCCTGCTGCCAGGAGTAGCCTTCGCTTTTCATGAGAAAGTCAATGCAGTTAGCTCCACTTATGTTTTGACTATACCACGTCCAACCTTTTCCGTCTTTAAAAACTCTCAGTGAGTCGTGTTCTTTACATTTCCACTCACTGCCGCACTTTTCAAAGCTGAAGCCTGTAACAGAGGAGATGACTTCGCAGGATGACATATTTCGTGCGTCACGTATCTGTTCGTCAGAAAAGCGTGTCCCTGGTACAAAGACGTTCATATGTGATTACCCCCTCGCTGTTCATAGTGTCTGAGTATCATTTGCTGTTCTTCTTCTGACAGCAGAGCTATAGGCTTCGGCTCTGCGTCAGGAAGATGTTCGCCTAAAATATAAATGCTGCTGTCTGAGTCCTGGTAAAAAAGCTTACCTGGGTGATCTGACAACAGCATTATTATCTTTCCACAGCAAAAATCAACGACCTTGTTGTTTACTGGCGGTGATGACGCCTTTTCATTTTTATACACGGTTTATCCCTCCTATCTGTTCATTCCTTTATCTTTGTTTATGCCATTATTGCGGTAGAGCTTCACCTGCGGCACTGGCTGCTGAAGCGTCTGCATTGCCGTCAATTCTGGTATAAGCTTTTTATTTGTGTAGTCAAGATCTGTGCAGCGATCAAGAAACGGTCCGAAGGTAGATACTATCGTAACATTATCTGGAGTCAGAATACTTATATTCTGTTGTGTGACATTTGCTTTGTATATAGCAGCCGCAACATTCTTCGGACTGTTTTGTATAGCATATTCATTGCCACCCATAACGGCTTTTACATACGGAGCGTTCTCAATTCTCATTATCATCACCTGCTTTTAGAAGGTCGTTTACATCTTGTCTGAAACTGCCTGGCTTTTTGTATTGAGTCTGCATATGCGTTATCAAGATAACCTGTATCGATTCCATGCTGTTTACAGCCTCGTTTTATCCCATCGAGATATGCTTGCGTTGGTGGAGATATAGCGAAATCAGGCTTATTCATCATGTAGACCAATGAGGCTCGCTCTACGCCGCCGACCTTTACATTAACAAGCTCTTTTCGATAGTATGACGGATATCCCTCATATCTGTCGAGGTTTCTCCAATCCTGAGGAGCAATCTCCCACAAAACAACGGGGACCTTTGTGCCTTTGTCCTTAACTATAGTTGCGTGCTGATTAAATTGGAGCCTGTAGTCCTCAATGTAGCTTGTTGATATTACCTTTGAATTAGGACATCTGTATCTCATCTGTTCGAGATCCATGTTACTTCCATAGGCACAATAAAGGTTGCCGATCTGTTCTCTTAACTCAATTTCTTTCAGTGCCTGCTCAAAGCGGTCAGCCGTTTTGTATTCCTTGACCATATCCATTATTTCAAACGCTTCAAGGTCATTATCGTTGAAATATTGCTGATACATAGCGCCCATTCTGAAAGCATTTACTGCTATATCATCATTGTTGCTTATGCTGTCAAGGTATTCACGATTAAACAGTGAGATACTGCTGTTGTCACGTTCTATACGCTCACAGACCATTTCCTCTGCTTTTTCATATGCCTGTTCGAGATATTCCAATGGTAAGCCATTTTCTATATATCCGTTTTCTATTCGCTGATAATATTCCTCTGTTGGCGTGTTGTAGTCCTTTGAATTGACCATGACATATGCCATGCCAGAAACGATTTTGTCCTGGCATTTCACATCAACAGCTATTTTCTTGTATTTGTGAGGATAGCCCTCAAACTTATCAAGTGATCTTTCGTCCGAAGAAGAAAGCTTCCAGAGCAGGGCAGGGGCTTCTTCACCTTTCTTTTTTTGGAGCGTTGCCACCTTATTGAATGACAGCTCATAGTCCTGCACCATGCCTGTTGCATATATCTCAGCGTCGGGACAGCGAAACATCATCTGTTCAGTATTGATATTGCTTCCGTATGCTACATATATCTTATACTCCTCGTTCTTTTTCGGCTGTTCTTTTGGCGTATTATCAGGGGAAAAGAAAAGCTTCATCAGCTCGTCATATTCTTCATCAGTAATCATATTATCCCTCCTTGACCCTACCACGTGTGGTAGGACATTTTATCTGCTTCTGTTTGGAGTGTTTCTTCGTCTTGCAGGCTGTGAAACAGTGTTTTCTGCTTCTCTTGCTTGTTGTGTCTGCCGTGTGGAAAGCAGATCTTCAATAGAGTTTTCCTGCCCATTGTGACTGATACCAAGGACAGAGAATATGTTATTTCGCTCGTCTGGAGTAACACTTTCATCATCACGGACGTTTTCAAGCAGCATAACTATCCTTTCTCTTAGGGTAAAAGAATTATCATTTCTGACCTCACGATCTGGAGAATGGATGATACTGCTTATTGTTATTGTCTCAGGCTCAGGCGAGGCGGCTCTCATATCGTTTAGACGTTGGGCGATTTGCTGTGCCTGCTGTTCTCTTATCCGCCGTCGCTCCATAGCTGCCGCCTTATCTTTCCAATCTTTTGCACCCTCAAGGTTTTCAAGAAGATATTTTCTCGGCACTTTAAACTCGTCCCCATTAAGCCCTATGCGTATGAGCCATGTGCGGAAAGTGTAGCATTCGTTACTTGATTGTGTTTTATGTACAGCGGCACTGCGTTGATTAAGAGCCTGGGCGGTGACAGCCTGCGCAAACCTCACATATGTGCGGACTTTGCCTGCATTGGTAGTTGAGTTGAAACAGCGAAACTCAACTGTTCCTTTTGTGAAATATGCGTGAAGATTGAGCGCTCTGTAACGAGAGCGGTTATAGTGGGCATTACGGCGTTCATATCCGTCGGTGTTTCGGTACCAGATATCTGCTAGTGCTTCTTTTGTTTTCGGTTTGGCGGCATTAAGCCGACGTATATAGTCCTCATCAGATTTGCGGCACCATTGCATTGCTCGGCTTGCTGGGACCTTTAGAGCGTGGTAAAGGATATCTTCTTTCTGATACATGATGTTAGACAGACGAGTGAGTGACTTGGCGTCCTGCCTTTCTGCCCCTATATGCACGTGCAAGCCACAGCTTTCGTTTACTCTCATTCCCGCTTTTCTTAGGTCACGAACTATCTGCTGAAGATCGTCCATATCCTTATCAGACTTCAGTATAGGTGTAACAAGCTCACAACGGTATTCATCCATGTTATATGTTTCAGATCTGTTCTTCCTAACTGGGTCTATTGAGGCGTCACGCATTACTTTCCATTCACGACCTGTGTCATCAGATATCTTTCGTGTGTAATAGCAAGAGTAATCTGGGTCGGACGAGTAGGTGTCAAAATGTTCAGCGACAACCTGTGCAGCTCTTTCTCGTGTTATACCTGTAAACTCGATCTCTACACCAAAGGTTTGATCCTTTAAATCAATAGCCATGCTCTCACTCCTTTATTATTTCTGAGATATGAAAACTATAATGAAAATCAAAATACTCTGTTGTTCCAGTATCGGTATTTGTCCAAGTGCCTGTGAAAGTCACGGTGCTGTTCGGCGTTGCGTTACCATATCCTATGGACACTGCACCGCTTACATCTGTTCCGCTTGTGGCTTCAAAACTGTCTTTATTGCATACCGAAGTAACATCCATATCATCGATCGTAACGGATAATATATCGTATTGGGCATTGCAATTACAGTTTTCCACTGTATATGACATTGATAAGCTGCTGCCGTCATTGCTTTCCAGCTTGAAATAAATAGGTATAGGCGGCAGGGTAGTATTGGCTGACGGAATGTGATATACCTTTGGCTTTTTGGTGGTTTCATTTGTTTCCGCTTGCGGTGCCGTGACCTGAGGCTGTTCTGTAGTTGTTGTTGGCTTAGTTGTTGTGACATCTTCAATACTGTTTGTATCCGCAGATGACAATTCACTATCATCAGAAGCAGCCGAAGAAGAAATATCGTTTGCAAATTTGCCGACATAACTATCTTTCGGACTTTCTGAAGAAGATGAGTCTGAGCTGCCACAGCTTGACAATAGCAGGGCAGTTACCGCTGCAAGTATCACTGTTCTTTTCATGATCTTTCCTCCCTGAGCTGATCCAAAAGCTTATAGTAATCTCTTATAGGCTTTGGCACATACTTAACAAAGGCTTTGTCGGCTGCCTTTTCAGCCCCCTGCTGGATAAGCTGTTCGAGGCTTTCTTCTGTTTCGGCTTTCGTCATATACAGTTTTATCGCCTTTGCCATTTCATCATTGATCTCAACTGTTACTCTCATGATTTTCCTCCTTTGTATTTTCAAGAATATTTAAGAGCCGTTCCAAAAGCTCCTTATTCTTTCCTGCGTCTGTCATATCCATGATGTTTCTCATTTCTGGTATAAAAAAAGAGCGTATGAATTTCATACGCTCGAACTTTCAATATTAATATTGTGTTTCATTTTAACATACATCTATTAGGTAGATTAATGATCGTTAAGTTCATATTTCATTTTGGCAATCGTAAATATTGCTGCAAATCTATAATCTATAACTGGTATTAGTGGCTCATTAGTGTGTGTGTTAAACCAATAGTTTCCGTCGGTCTCTATGTGAGGAAAACAAGCTGTAAGATCATATTCATCAGCTACAATGCTTCCTTTCTTAAAATAACGACCAGCATTAATAGAGTGATTTCCACAAGTAACATAACATAGATTAATATACGGATAGTAAATTGCAAAGTGATTATTTTTATCATAAACAAAGTCATTCTCCGAAATATTCACCAAACTTTCTCTTGTTCTAACATTGTTCCATGGATGTAAATATATTTTAGTAGAGGATAAATTTACATTCACTTTTTTTGAACTTTCACTAAATGAAAGCGTGTTTCCTTTTTCATTGTAAAAGTTACAAAAAAAGGGGGTTGGAAAAGAATTTAGATTACACAAAGGCTTAAATATGGATTCTGCACAGATAGAATCAAGTAATGTATTGATTATGTACTCTAAAATAAGTGGTTTACAACTTAAATTAAACATATCATATGGTGATAATTCAGTGATCATTATATCAACATTTTTCATTACTTGATCATACATTTTCTTATTGTTCGCCATTTTTTTGGCATTCAGCTTTTTTTCAATAATATAAGCAATCTTTTGTTTAAACACAAATCTAGCCCCTTTCAGCTTATTTTATATAAATATATCATTTTGGACAATATGTGTCAATAGTTTCTTTTGCAAAATTTTATGAGTGCTTATTTTCAATAATTCTTATTTCCACGTATCTTCTTACATACTCCGAATTTCTGTTCGGATAATTTTCGCTTTTCTGTAAGAACTCATATCCGTCTTTTTCAAGCTGTTCTGTGAACTTTTCAACGTCTTCTGGCAAACCCTCTATGCGTATTTTTATCATATGTTTTCTAACCTCCCTAGCGTCTGTCCCGTTGCAGGCGCTTTCTTCTATTTAAACTGCTTGCAATTTGTAAATAAATATGCTATACTTCAATTAATTCATACCCATTATCTTTCAAATATGTCATTCGTTTTAGAAATCTGAGTTGTGTGCATTTGTCGTTAGTCCAAACTCTAATTTAAGGAAAGATAATTCATCTGTGTTAAAGAATGATACCCATTCATTTTTTTCACATGATGGTTTTGACGGATATTTGTTATATTTCCAACAATCCGATAGATCTTGGTAGAAATCATCATCACAGTATTTCTTTGAAAGCCAAAAATCTGAACCAACAATAATGAAATCATCTGGAATTTTATAGACCGATTTTAAATCGTGTTTTTGGGCAAAGTTCCAAAATATAGATAGGTTCATATGCTGCCTTGTGTTTCCAACCCATAAAATATCATTTATATTGTGTCCGTATTTATTTAAGTGAATCAAAATATTTTTATATAATGTCATAATTACCTCCAGAAAGGATTTGAAAAATATGCAAGTGAAAAATACAATTTGTAATGAAGAGCTAAAAGAGGCTTTGAAATTACAGCTGAAAAAATTACATGACTATTGTGTTATGTATGATAATGGTAGACATGAATATGCCGCAGAGATAGCACTGAAAATTAGGGTATTACTTCATAGCACCAGAAACAGTAAATCGTTATATGATATGTTAATAGAACGTAATTTATTGAATAAAACGCCCCTATTTGCGGATTTTAGGTGTCTCAATATGATTGATCCTCATGAGGGAAAATTTGTTGAACAATTTTCATCGTTTATGATTTCTTATAATGTGACAATAGTAGATGATCCTAAAGAGCAAAAGCCAATGACACCAACCTTCAGATGTGAAAACAAGTATGTGCTTTGGAGCTTTGATGATTGGTGGAAAAAACTTGTTGTATGTCAATGGCATGATCAAAAACTAACAAGGAGAGATGTAGTTAGAATTTTATCTGATCAGGATGGTGGTGCTCACGTTGATGAAAACATCGATGATAGGCTATATGCTTTAAAAAGAAATCTTGTTTCAACAGTAACATTTGTAATTAATAATACAAGTTTTAAAATTGGTACGGAATTATTATTGGCAACGATAGTAAGAACTATTGCTGAGGAAGTGCAAATTGTTTTTAATAAAAAAATAGTGCCCAACTTGAAATGAATAGAATAGTAAAACTATTTATTTCATCACTGCAAATTCTGTATTATTCCTCCCTAGCCCCTGCCCAGTTGCAGGGGCTTTCTTCATGTATGATAATCAATCCCCTTTACTGTCTTTTTTCAGACAGTATCAATTATCTTTCTTTTCTCTTTTGACCGAACATTACAACAGCAGCTCCTGCGAGTATGACAACTACACCACCAAGAACTGTTCTGCCGTCAATGTCATTGTCGGAAGAACCAGTGTTTGGCGTGTCAGGTGCTTTCTCATTTACCATATCTGTGTCAACAGTCTGTGCATATGCCACTGTCACCTGTTTGGAGTCAGCCACCAAATAGCCGTATGGCACTGTAGAGCCGTCCTCTGTGATAGTGTATGTGCCAACTGGAACGCCCTCAAACTTCGCAAGTCCGTCCTTGTCGGTGACGGCTTCAATGCGTATCTCTCTGCCAGTATCGGAAACTCCCGAAAGAATAAAACGAATGCCCTCAACGTTAGTCATATCAGCAGTTTTCTTGTGTACCTTTATAGAGCCTGTCTGCTCGTTGTTGAGTATCGTTGCGTCTATTGTCTGAGCATACTCGACCTTGACTTCCTTCTCGTCAGCCACAAGATATCCATATGGAACTGTTTCCTTATCCTCGATAATTTTGTATGTACCCACTGGTACGTTCTCAAAAACTGCTACGCCGTCCTTATCGGTAGTCGCAGGAATGTTTATCTCACGTCCAGTGTCTGATGTGCCCTTCAGATAGAAGGTTATACCTGAAATATTCAGATCACCCTCTGTTCTCTTGTGTACCTTGATAGTACCTGTCTGCTCGTTGTTGATTATTTCTGCGTCAACAGTTTCTGAGTAGATAACAGTGACCTTTTTTTCATCGGCAACAAAATAGCCGTAAGGAACAGTTTCTTCGTCCTCGATAACCATGTATGTGCCTACCGGTACGTTCTCAAAGACCGCTACGCCGTCCTTATCGGTAGTCGCAGGAATGTTTATCTCTCTGCCGCTGTCTGATGTACCCTTCAGATAGAATGTGATACCCTCAACATTCTTCTGACCCTCTGTTCTTTTCTGAACCTTGATTGAACCGGTCTTTTCCTCGTTGGTGACCTTGACTTCTGCGGTTGTGTTGTACTCGACAGTTACGGTCTGCTCGTTAGCTACAAGATAAGCCGCAGGAACTGTAGAGCCGTCCTCTGTTACTGTGTACTTGCCGATAGGGAGGTTTTCAAAGAGTGCCTCGCCGTTTTCATCGGTGAAAAGCTCACGCTCGATGTCGCTGTTCGTGTCGGAGATACCCTTGACAACGAATCGTATATCCTTAATGTTGAGGTTGCCTGTTGTGCTCTTTGTGACCTTGATAGAACCCTCTTTGAGATAGTTCGTCATTTTGGCATAAACAGATACGCCCTCTTCGGTTATCTCAAAAGGATACAATGTATCGTCAATGATGTACTCTTCAGGTGCTGCTATCTCGTGGTAGAAATACTTGCCGTAGCCAAGTGAGAACGTTGCAACGCCGTTTTCATCAGTAATGCCTGTCGTTATCTGACGCTTGTTTTCGTCAAGTATCTCGAACTCGCAGTTCGGCAGCAGCTCACCGCCGAGGTTTTTCTTGGTGATGATGAAAGGTGCTGTCCAAGGTGAGTTCTTAACAGACACTTCTGATCCAAAATCAGCAGTATCTGTTGCTAACTTCACGGTCTGAGGCTCGCTGTTCAGCGAATAGCCTTTAGGTGCTTCTATCTCTGTAACAGTGTAGCTATAGCCCTGATAGATGTCCTTTGTAATAACAGCTTTTCCGTTTTCATCGGTTGTAACTGTGTCGATAATGTCGCCCTTTTTGCGTATCGTTATGCCGCCGCTTACTACTATATCTTCGGCTGCTGTTATCTCAAACTTGGCTCCGCTGAGATATTTTTTGCCGCTTTCGTCAGTTTTGTAGATAACAAGCTCGCCCTTGTCTACAGATGTTCTCTGATTATCTACTACTGTTTTGCTTGTTTTATCAGCCTCAACAGTTACGTCTGTTTTGGTTTTCAGTGCATAGCCATTAGCTGTAGTTGTTTCCTTCCAGTAATAGCTGCCCTGCGGCAGACCTGAAACGTGGATATTTCCGTCAGCGTCAAGTGTCATATCTGTAGCGTTAGCCTGTGCAACAGTTGAGCTGAATGTATACTTGCCGTTACTGCCTGTTGCCTTGATGAATAGATCGCTGTCGCCGTTCTTCATAACAAGGTTGAATTTAACAGCTTTCAGCTTGTCGGCAACGTTTGTTTCCTCGTTTCCGAAGAAATCAATGAAGTTCTTTTCAAGGTCAGCGTTGCCTGTAGGCATATCAATTTTCAGCTTGAAATATGCCTGCACAGGGTCTTTGCCTGAAATGTAACCGACTTTCATCTGCGATTTAGTCGAGTTGTCCTTAGTCTGAAAAACAAGTGGCACGCAATCTTCGATCTTACCGCTGTTCTTTGCCTTGGTCTTTGTCATCGTGATAGTGTGAGTGCCGACCTTAGCTTTTGCTGTTGCTGTGACTTTGATATTGTTTCCGCTTTTCTGGAATGTCACACCGTCAAGAGTGGAAAAATCAAACTGAGCAAGGTTGCTGTCTGACTTAATTGTGCCCTCGAACTTGTTGTTGGAAGGGTTGTATTTCAGCTCATATGTAGGGGCTGTTCTTGATTGAATACTTGTTCCACTTGGTATTTTCAAGTGACTAAGTATATCACCCTTCATTTTTTTGTAGCAATTAATAAGGTCTTTATGCTCGCCATTTGTAGGAGCGATTATGTGACCTAGCAGTGAGCTTTCGTTTGTGGAAAGGCTTTCTGAACTGCTGTCAAAGTAACCGCCCGAAACAGCCCATATCATAGCCTGTGAAGCTACCAATTCCACATTCCCACTGTATCCGTATTTTGATTTGCCTTTATAGGCATAAATTGTAGCTGCTCTTACTCGTTCACGTTGATTTCTGTCACTATAGAGTTTTACCATAGCATTATCATTAAATGTTATGGAACTCATCACAGCACTGTCCTCATGGTCTGTGCCTAGCTGTACGCAGTAACAGTAGTTTCCGTTGCTGTCTGTCCAATAGAAAAACTCCTGCGCCCATTTGTAATTAAAGGCATCGTTTGTCTTTTCTCCTGTGAGTGGGTCATAAGCATTGGCAAGTCCCGAATTGCTGAAGTTGTAGCCCCAGCCGTACAGAATGTGTTCTGTGTTCCTGCTGTCAGCGGCAAAGCTTACAAGTCCATCTGAAAAAACAGACACAGCCATGAGCATTACAATAAGCAGGGAACTCAGTCTTTTAAAAATGCTTTTCTTCTTCATTTTAACATCGTCCTTTCTGAATTTTCTCTATGTCAAATCCTTGCGGATATTATTTTTTAGGCACAAAAAAAGACGATTGATTTTTAATTTCAATCGTCTTAATTATTCTCTATATTTTAATATCATACGGCAAAGTATATCTCGTAGCAGAAGTTTCCATTGTAATCTGTTGAAGTATCACAAAGAATAACAACTTGACTTACCTCATAGTCTAACCAATCATTATAGGCAAAATTAACTTCTGCCTTGCAATTTGAAAGAACGTCTTTATAATTGTCTGTTGGATATACGATCTGAGGTGAGAACCAAGTGCTGTTATCTATTGTAATGCTTGAAATGTCATTCAAAAAATCATCAACTGATGAATAACCGTTTTCAGCATAAATTTTTTCAACTCTTGGTCTTGCAATTTTGTTGCTATATTCCTGCAATTCTTTCTGAAGTCTGTCTATATCACTCTGAGTAAGGGTTGCCTTTGGCTTAGCCTTTGTAGTTGTAGTCGGCTTTGGCTTCGGGGCTTGCGTTTTCTTTGCCGTTGTTGTAGTCTGCCTTTGTGTCTGACGCTCTGTCTGTCTTTCGGTCTGACGTTCCGTCTGCTGAGGCTGATAGCTGTTGTTATTGTTATTGCTGTTGTTGTTGCCTGAGCCGTTGTTTGAAGTGCTGTGGCTGTAGTTCTGATTATTATTCACTGTACCGCCATTACTAGCTGGGCTGTTCGATTTTGTGGTTGAGCCGCCCTTGGTAGTGGTTGAAGATTTACCACTGCTTGTGCTTGCGGACGTTGTTGATGATGTTGTGGTAGCCGAAAGGGAAGTTGTTTCCTCACTCTGAGAGGTCAGTGTGGCTTCCGTTGTGGTAGTTGCCGAAGCTCCCGTGCTTGAAGCCGTTGTGGTTGCCTTTGGAGGGGCTGATGATGTGTTGTCTGTGTTGCCACAGGCGGTTATGCTTATCATTGTCGCACTGATTATCAAGGCGGCTATCGTTCTTGTTATATCTGTTCTTTTCATTGTGGAGTCCTCCTTTTGCTTTTCTTGCTATCATTATATCATATATTCTTTTCGGTGTAAATGCTAATGGTAACTAATCTTTTTTGGTCATGTTTACCAAAATCAGCCGAAAAATATTAAAATATGAAACTCACATATGAAGTGAATTTCCGTGTCCCATATCTTTACCTTTTGATAATTCAGATCTAAGCTCCTTATTTGCCGCCTTCAACTTGTCAATTTCGTTTTTCAAAGCGATAGTTTCATTAAAAAGCTTTGCATTCAGCCCGATGACCTTTGCATAATCCCGTGAGAAGTTGTCGAGTGTTTCCTTGAGGTCAAGCTGCTGTGCAGTAAATTTGCGATAGCAGTCATCTTCTTTTTCATAGCGCCCGTTTATTACCTGAAAATCCTTTTGCAGCGTGTTGAGCATATCTTGGTGCTGTCCTGTGAGGGCTTTGTCATTTGGCGTCTTGCCGATATTGTCCATTATTTTATTGTACTGTTCTGAAAATTCAGCGTGAAATGTCTTTTCATCATTAACGCCCAGCTGACGAGCAAGCTTCTGAATTTCTTCTGTGTTTTTTCTAAGTTGCGATCTTCTGGAAAGTGTCAAGGATCCGATTAATGTCAATACAGCAGGAACAATAGCTGCGATCAAAGTAACCCACCATGGTGTCATAAAAGCCTCATTTCCGCAAACAAATATGATGAATAACGTGCTATAGATAACGTTAAATATTATATATATCGTTGCTAATTTATCCATTTTAATATACCTCAATTCTATCATGCCTTACAAATTTAGTCAAGAAGATATTAACGACCTCTTTGGTGCTTTATATTCCTGTTCTTTTTCATGACATTTACCTTTTCGACTTCGGTTTTAAATAAAGCCTCAAGAGCCTGATCTTTATTCTCACACTGTCCCTTATATGCCCAGCTTAATTTATGACCATTAAGCTTTAGACCATAAGCAATGTAGCTTCTGTTCTTTATATCTTCTATAACTGCTGTTGTGTGTCCGTCAGTCTCAGTTCTCATAGCGGATATCCTGTACAGCATATTTTCTTTTTCGGCTTGATAATATCTTTCCGAATAAGGATCAAATTGCATTTTCATCTTTTAGGGCTTCCTTTAGGCTTAGGCTTGGCGGCGGCTCTTTCTGGCGCCTGAATCGGTGTCAGCTCCTCGAATGAGATGAAATGCACCTCACATCTGAATGCCTCAACTATCTCTCGCTCTGTAAATCTGTCTGGCTTTTTAAACATCTCAAGATACTTTTTGACTTGGTTTTCTGTCAAAGATAGACTATCTTCACCATTATCTCCGGTTATAAAGAATGTTCCGCATATCGTTTGCTTGCCGTCAAATTTTCTGTTCGGCTGCATTTCACATATACGGGCTTCTTCATTTCCCCAGGCAAGTGCTTTAGGGTCTGAGATATAGCCGTAAAGAGGCTCTATGTAGCCGTCAACCACCTTTTGCATTGCTCTCAGCTTACTTTCAGAGCAGTCAAGAAGCTTTTCATATGCAGGCTTGTTCGGCTCAACGACCACTACTCTCAAAATATCGTCACGCTGCTTATTGAGTGAGTCAAGTTTTTTATCTGTTCTTTTGATAAGCTCAGTAAACTCATACGGTTTATTCATATAAGCAACGTTACATTCCTCAACGGTCTGTTTGGCAACTTCAATTACTTTACTGAGATCCAGCTTGTAGTCCTTGGCAAAACTTCCGTATCTGTTTACGTTTTCAGAATATCTGTAGATATTCTTATCGAGATCCAATGTGACATACGTACTGATCTCATTGCTTTGGTCAAAAACTCTTTTGTAAAGCGGTAATTCATCAGCATTTATTTTCTCAAATACATTCTCGCTTTTTTTTGCTGTCATAAACTCATTTGAATAGGTTATCGCTTCAAACGCCTTATCAAGAGCGATATCATTATGCTGTGCATATTCGATCGCCTGATCAAGTCTTAGTGGACCTGTTACGCAATTACCGCCGTGGTGAGTATAGTAATAACTGTTCTCACCGTTGTTTATGACTTCATAAATTGCATTATTCAACTTTGGACCTCCTTACACCCTACCACGTGTGGTAGGGTAGTGTGATATAGAATGTTTGTTTGATTTCTCCTTGTGTCTGCTTTTTCAGGTGTACTTGACATTTACGGCTGTATATGATATATTACTATCAAAGCAAATAGCTGAAGTCGTTTTGGATAATTGGTATCCTATAGTCGTGAACAGCTCATTTGCTTTTTTTCATTTATAGCTACTACTTTCTTCCCATACTCTTTTTCCTCATCGGAGTTGTTTTTTTCGGCAGCTCAAGACATTTAGCATACTCTGGATCTTTAAGGGCAGTGTCAACTATGTTAAGCAGTTGCTTCTTTTGATCATCATTAAGAGTGTAGTGAAAAACAGGACCCTTGTCCATGCTTTTGTCATTTTTCAGCGTTGAGAAGTTTTGCTCGGAAAGCATATAGAATGTGTGTAGTGCTGCTGATGATCCGTGATATCCTGCATATTTTGTTACATAGCCCACTGGTATGCCCATTTTTACTGCCTGTACAGCCTGTCTGTCCGAAAGAAAAATATCATTTTGTGACTGCTCAAAACACTTGTCGTTAGCATTATGGCACTTTTTTGAAATGTTATCTATATATGCTTTAGCTTTAGCTGTGTTTTCAGAAGAACGTGTTTCAATAAGTTTTTCATATACCATATGTTCTATCTTTGAAATTGCAGGCTCATTTGTATCATTCCAATCCATAGCCATTTCAGCGCTTTCAATATACTGCTCTTTATCGGCTGCACTCATATTTTGAGCGTAATGAGATACAAGTTTGTTTGCATAGTTTTTATCAGCATTATCCAAAACATCTTTTATAGCCATGTTGTAATCTTCAAGGTGATCGTCCATTTTTTCATAGCGATAAATAACATCATCAATAAAAGTGTTACTGTTTTTCAAAAAATCCTTTGACAGGTCAATATCACCTATCTTCAAGCTATCCATTTCGTCTAAGACATTAAGCACGTCCTGCTTTCTATCATAATATTCTTTAATACAATATGCCTGAGATATCTCCGCAGGCGTTAGCTCGATACCGACTCTCTTGCCGTCAATAACACGCTCGATAGTCATTGTGTCGGTAGTGAGCTTCTTATACACATATAGCGTTGCAAAGCAATCGCCCAAGCTGTTATGAGCTTCTTTATGTTCCGACCAATCATAGCAGAAGTAATCAGCTGCTTCAGTAAGCTTACATCTTTTATTATCGGCACTGAAATACAGCGAAAATATCTTCATTGAGTCAACAAAATTTGTGTTATCAGCAAATTCCGCCCCGTTGTTTTTGAGAAAATCTGCGTCAAACCTGACATTGTACCCAACGATTTTATCATATCTTTTTAAGATATCAGTTATCTCTGGCATGACCTCCGCTATAATCGGTGCGTCAGCTACCATTTCAGGCGTGATATGATTAATATGCTCCGCTTCTGCCCACTCAGTGTGCTGAGTGGGTCTTATGTAGCTGTCAAAAAGAACGTTTCCTTCCTCATCAATGATAGATACCTGAAGAAGCTCGTCCTCTGCTGCGTTCAAACCTGTTGTTTCAGTGTCCAAAACTATATATTTGTTTTCCATGATTATTTATTCTCCTCCACCCAATGCAATTTCTCCTTGTAGAGTTTCAAAATAGCTTGACATTTTTCAAGGCTATCCTTTGTAAGTTCAAAGTTATCACTCTCAGTTATCATTTTATTTACATTTACTTCTCTTCGATATTCTGGTTGAATATAAATGTCACTCCAGAGAAATAGGCTATTATAATTATATTGTTTACTGTACAAAATAAGCTCTGCATTATTAAATATTTCGGTAATCTGTTTAGCCATATCAGATATTTGCGGCGCATTAGCAACCATTTCTGGTGTTATTCCGTTTTCCTTTTCAGTTTCTGTCCACTCTTTGTGTTTTTGGGGTTTAAAATAGCTATTAAAAAGAATATCTCCTCTGAAGTTGATAACTGATAATTGCAATAATTCATTTTTATATTCATATCCTGTTGCTTCAAAGTTTATAGCAATAGCTGTTGACGGATCGTTGTCAAGAGCATTTATAACCATGCTCAATTCGTCAATTTTTTTCTTGTAAGGCTCAACAGCACACCACTTTGCCTTCTCAATCTCTCTTTCTCGTTCTTCCTGCTCACGTTCTAGCCTAGCCTTACGATATGCCCTTGCCTGTTCTCTGCGTCTTTCTTTTTCGGGCTGAAAAAAAGCCTGCAACTCACTCTCCGTTGCAGGTCTGACTTCATTAGGTTTGTAATACTTGCATGGCTGTTTGCTTTGTTTGCTCGGCAAAAGCTCTATGCCCTCTACATTTTCTGCGACAAGAAAGCCCTCAAGCGCCCACTGACGTTCGGTCTTGTAGCTGTCATATTCTCTGTGATAGTGCTTTACTTTCATACCATTACCTCCATTTCATTATTCACATGAAAATCTCGAACCTGATTTTGATTGCTTCGAAGTAGTACGGCGTATAGTTGCAGTTAAAAATATTGTCAGGTGCATAGTATTTGCTCGGTACATATTTTTTCTCACCATTCGTGTCGATATAAGTTTCAGGATCATCTGAGTCATAAACCGTGCCGTTCCACAGGTTAAAGGCAAGACGTGTTGTTTTCAAGCTTGTGCTTGTCTGAAACGGCTTATTCAAACCCTCGAAAATAATCACGTCTTTCTTAACATCGTATAGTGCGCCAATATGGTGACGCAAAACACTGTCCATTGTCAAAAGATACGCAAGCGACAAGTGATAGCCGTCAAGATAGGGCATTTTCTCGCACAATTTATTAAACAATTTCTCATGCTCTTCATCTTGAAAAATCATTTTTCTTTCCTGCCTTTCTTGAAAAGTCTGTATTCCTCAGGAATAAATTCTCTGATTATTCCCCAAATTCCTGTTATACAAAGACTTGCACCCAGTGAAATGTAAAATATTCTTTCCATTGTCCAATCACTCCTTTTTATAAAAAAAGGACACCTGAAATATCAAGTGTCCTTACGTTTGTATTCGATTTTTGTCCGTGGACAAAATTACTTCGCAGCTTTGAATTTGTTATATGTTTCCTCGTTAAGTTCCGCAAGCTCTAAAGCTTCTGATAGCTTAAAACCTTTTGCTAAAAGATTGTCGATTATTTTAACTTGCATTTCAATATTAGCTTGATTTTGTTCCAATTTCTCTGAATTTTCTACAGATACATTCGTATTATGTTCTTTTCCCTCATTTATATTGCTTTTTATCATTTCCATCGTAATATCTTTGCCGTCATTGTATTTATCAATCCAATATCCTTTTATTTCACAAATAAGAGCAGCAATTATATTGCTTATTAGGAATGGTAAGAATGCGTAATTTAATGCTGCCTGCACTATTCCTTTTGGTGTGTAGCCAATCGATATCAAAAAATCGGAAGAATCATATTTTTGAAACAGGCTATCAGGTAGAACATCAAAAATAGCGTCCTTAATGTATATCATCAATCCAATCGCAGTAGATAATATAATATTTGCTAATGTAGCAACTTTGTTGTTAGCCATGCAACTGACAATTGACCATGAAATGGTTATTGCTAATACTATCAATACATATTGTATGATGAAATCATATGAATTATTTCCTAAATGTGCAATTTTGTTAAAGACATCAAAAAGTACGGCTAACGATATAAGCTCTAAAAAGACACTATCTAATAAAAATGAACGTAATGATGTCGTCATTTTATTTAGTGACCTTATAAAATCAATCAGAAAAAAACATATTGATATTATTACTAGCATTGCTTCAGAAAATCTATTCCGAATAATTAAAGTTAATATAATGTTAGAAAACATCAAAAACCATGCTGTGCTATACATTCGTTCAATCAAGTATCTGTTTTGGTATAAAAAACGTCGAAACTTTAGCCTGCAATTAAACAAGAATTTAAATAAACTCACGTGTCCACTTCCAACATAGAATTATTAGAAGAATGATTGTTGCGCATACAAAAATTACTTTCCATTTTTGCGACAATGGACTGTAATATTTTTCACGAATTATAATATATATTACCATTAGCCAAATAACTATCAATCGTGGAATAAGTAAACGTGTCGATTCTGTTGACATTATATACACTGTCAATAAGCAGAGTATATCATATAACGATACCATTAACTCATTCTTTTTGTCCTTATTTTTCACTGTGTATAAAATTCCAACTAAGAATATTATTATGAATATAATATAACCTATCATTCCTCATTCTCCCATTTTATCATTTAAAACAACATTTGTCAACAAAAAAAGAACACCTGAAACTTTAAGTGTCCTAGTTTTCTTCTGCTGCAAAATGTTCCGCAAGCAGCTTGACTATAAGATCATCCATATCGTCCTGTGAAGAACTTTCAAGGGACGGAAACATGGTTGATATCTTCGTGTATATACTTGTTGATACCTGCTCAGTTTTTTTAGCTTTAGGCTGATGACAGATATCGTATACCTTGTCAACGGTCAGTTCTTCGTTTCCATTTTCGTCACAGTACGCACAGACTGCATTGATGTATTTGCCTGGGAAAGTTCTGAGGTCATACATCTCAATGTAATCTGCTATGATATTCTGTTGTTCTTCGGAAAGATGTGCTAAAAGCATTTCATATCGTCCGAAAGGAATAACCTTATTATCAACCATTGGAATGAGCCTTGCGGATAGCTTCAGTAAATGTACATATCTGTATACTGTCGTGTTTGAAACGCCGAATTTCTCAGATATCTCATTCAGTGTAGCGGTTTCATTGTCCATACCACGTTTATCCATGTACGTTTTGAAGATCTCAGCATTTTCTGAAGGGAGAACGTCATCTGTTCTTGTATTGGACTCTGCGACGATCATGTATGCCGTGAAGTCGTCTATGTTGTCCTTGATCTGGCATGGAATAGTCGTCAGACCGCACAGCCTAGCCGCATAGTATCTATGATGACCTGCGAGTATCTCATATTCACTTTCTTTTCTCCGAACTATAACTGGCTGCAGGACGCCCAGGTCCCTTATAGAGATAGCCAGACGTTCAACCTTGGATTGCCTTATCTTGTATGGCTGTTCTTTACCCTCAGGTGTTCTGTATGGTTTGATACTGTTTATATCCAGCTCAACGATCCTCTGAGCTGTACCTTGCCACTGATCAAGATACTCAGCGGCAAGCTCATGGTTGATGTTTTCAGCCTCAGATTGCATATTCTCCTGATGTTGGCTGCGTCTTTCAAGCAAACTGCACATTATCTATTCACCCTTTCCATTACTTCTTCTGCAAACTCTGTGTACTTTTCAGCAAGCGTATTGCCTGTCAGATTAACACATCCAGCATAGCTTTTCACTGTTTTGTTGACCTGCTCAGGACGAGCTGGAATAACAGTGTCAAAAACTGTATCTCCATATATCTTTCGGCAGGCAATGTCTATTTCTTTAGACGTTGTGGTTATATTGCTTCTATTCTCAAGAATGCCAAGTATATTAAGACCTGGATTCGTTGTTGCCCTTATAGCATTGACCTTTTCTGTAATGAGGTCAATGGCGTCAAAGGCGAATATACCAGCGTCTATTGGTATTATAACGAAGTCTGAAGCGTTAAGAGCATTCTGCGCAAGAAGATCAAGGTCAGGACGATTGTCTATGAGTATGTAGTCATAGGTATCCGTCAAAGCCTTATCACGGAGCATGAGCTTGAGTATATAGTTACAGTTGGCGGATGAGGCAATCACGCTGTTAGCCGAACCGAGCATACGTCCTGCAGATATATAGTCAACGTTTGGATTTTTCTCAGACTTCTTGATATACTCTGCATAGTCTATAGAAGTATCACCAGACGCTGAACTGTAGATAAGATCTGCTATGGTCTTTTTTACTGCTGACTCTGAGCAATACGAAGTGAGGTTGCCCTGCTTGTCAAGGTCGATAAGTAGCACTTTTTTGCCGAGCTTTCCTAGTGCGCAACCTAGGTTGAATGTTGTAGTTGTTTTTCCTGTGCCGCCTTTTTCAGTTATGATCGAAATAATTGTGTTCTCCATTATGAACATCCTTTCTTGATATCATTTTGTGTTCCCCAATGATGACATAGAAAAAGCAGCAGGGGAGAACACCGTCCTGCCGCTCAGGGAGCTACCCTGTCTATGCCTGATAGTCAAGCTATCAAAAAAGCTGCCGATATTCTCAGCAGCAATTTTCATAGCTTAGCTTCCCGAAAAAGAAAAAGCCAATGAGTATTGTCTCATCAGCTTTTTGTTTTCTATCTGTACCAGAGATTTTCCATTGTAAAAGGATTAGGAGGATTGTTACCCTTTTTCTTTTCAATCTCATAGTCTATGAACATCTTGTATCTTTTAAGCTCATCAAGGTCAGCTTCAGCAGCTACTCTCATGATAGCTTCTGTTCGTTCCTCAATCTGTGCTTCATGAAGCTCTGTGTCCATTTCTTTGTTCTTTCGGATGAATGTTTCTTCAAGATCCTCAAGATCGTCAAACTCGGCAGTAGCTTTTCCCTCATCGATCTTGTAGATCTTGCTGCCGTTGAAGCCAAACCTTGTAGGGGTATACTCAAAGAAATCATGGCAATACTTGATAGCCTCATCATGTTTGAGCATTTTAGTCAGTTTTTCGGGCTTGATCAGTTCGTTGCAGCCACCTGCAAGTGTAGTTGCTTCCTTTTTGTTTTCAATAAGTCTCATAATTCTTCCTCCTTGTATTTTTTACTATATCATAACATATTTTGACGATTTGTCAAGTACGATTAAAATGCAGAATTGGTAAATATCTCCAAAACCGCGTGCCGAGGGTTCGAATCCTTCTGCCCCTGCCAGAGTGTTTTCTAAGTCGTAGACGTTTTGTCTGCGACTTTTTTGTTTATCTTCTACAAATTTTGCAGTATCAATTTGTACGAAGATACAAATTATTGGAAACTTATAAATAAAACTACTGACAAAATTATGATGTTGATTTAAGATATGAGTGTACACGAAAAACATCATATTTTGACATTAAGCAATAACGGTATTCATATCTGTTTTGCTTTACTTTGTATATAAGGTCGCTTTTTGATGTTTTTCAAAAGGTGGCTTTTTTATTTATATGGTAAAAGGAGTGGCAGATTTGAATGAGTTGGATTTTGACTTGATGGTACGATTGATAGCATGTGGGCTGTATGAGAAACGGCAGTGCAACGATAAGTATAGTTACAGTAGCAAGCTTTTTGCTGGGATAAATAGGCTTGCAGCTTTGGCGGCTGTGAATGAGCAATATGATATGCTTTCAGATCTCCATGAATGTGCTTTTATTGAGAATTACGCTGTGAAGCCCGTGAAAACGTGGTTTGAGGGGTGGAATAGTGATTTTGTCAAAAGTGTGGAAAAGTTTGATCTTTATCATACAAATGCGCTGATAGAGTTAAGTGAAAACCACAGATATACTCTCACCGACGATTGCGTTGATCTTATTACTGATTCAGAGAAAGATTACGTAAATGACTTGGAGCAGCGTTACATTTATACTCTTTTGACTAATCTTTCCAACGAGTTGTATGTGGCTGTGCGTCGGTTTATTGTGGAAAATCCAATTTGCGCTGTTGAAAAAATGAGCGGATTTAAAATGGAGCATTGTCAAGACTTTAAGATGATAAATAAGATATTCTCGGAAGCCTACGAAAATGTTCCAAACGGGAGTTATGTTTGTCCGAAATGCGGTTGGACAATGACTTTTTATGGTGCGCAGGCACAGTGCTGTAACAAAAGCTGTTTGAAAAATATACCGAAAAAAGATGATTTGAAGCCATTGAGATTTCAAGACGGCAATTGGCGGCTTAGGCATGGTGTTATGAGATATATGTGTTTGCCTGGGCAGTTGGAGTTGAAAATACAGAAAATTGCGGAAAAATGTGGTTGTGGGGCGGAGCTTTGGCCTGACAGAGATAAGTATGATGTAAAGATAACTTTGCCTGACGGGCAGGTTTGGGCTATTGACGCAAAGACCCACAGAAACCCTTATATGCTGAAAAAGAGCATTGAAAATGACTATGTTTTTACTCATATTAAGGCGCAAAAAGTTTTTTATGTTGTGCCTGACGATTGTTTGACGGATTATCCTGATTATTGCAAGATATGCAATGATGCGTTAGCAAGCAGTTTTCCTGATTCAATTGCTAAATGCGTTTCCATGAGAATTTTTTCAAAAGAGCTGAAAGGAGAGGTGTAAGATGTCAAGCATAGAAACTATCAAAAGAAGTCTTAGAAATTATCTTCCAACTTCTGTGAATATTGATGATTTCATCAAGGCAGAAATGACCCTTGCTCTTTTGGAAAAATGCAAGCCCGAGGGCGACCCCACAAAGGCGTATCTTCTGCTTCATAATTACAGCCTTTTGGGCGAGGTAGTTTGCGATGAAACTGCTTTTCTGCTTCAAAAAGCTCACAGACTTTTACATTCTTGCAGTTCAAAGATGAATTGGGCAAAGGTTCTTGAAAATTACCGCAATGCTCAGCCAGAGTTTTGTTTGTATATTTTTACAGAGGAAATCGAAAAGGGCAGCAAGGTCTTGAAATTTGCCCGAAACACCGAGCTGGCAGTTGAGCCTGACCGTGCGGACGTTTACTTTGAATATATCAGAAAACACAAGGAAGAAAGGCATTTTGAGTATGCAAAGGGCGGGAAATACAGCTACAGCATTAAGGACAAAACAAGCTCCACTGTGTACAGCGCTGACGTTGAGATACTTGACCGCACGCCGCAAATGCCTATAAGTCCTCCGCCTAAGAAAACCAGAAAAAAGATAAGTGTTTCTACAGATGAGTTGCTTGCAAGTGCAGCTGAAATGGCTGAGAAAAAGCCTGATGATTATTGCTATTCTATACTCAAAAGCAACACCCTAAAAGCTGTCACGGAGGGCAATGTTAAGAGTGCAAACAGGCTTGAGATCGACAAGATAACAAACCTTGTTGGCATGGTCGGTTCAGGAAAATCCACTCTTATGAAAGTGCTGTCTTATCATCTTGCAAAGGCTGATAAAAAGGTCGTTCTTGTGCTTGACACTGTTTCAAGTGTGCTGGAGATGTGTTCTTATTTATCTCAGTTTGGAGTTAGTGTTTCACCTGTGATAGGCAGGAGCGGACGTGAAAAATACATCGATCAGGTGGCGAAAGCTCATGAAAAATATTTGCAAAATGAGTATTCTAAGTATCTCACTGCCCCTTGTATTATCGACGGCATGGCAAAAAATAAGAGCGACAAAAGTTCTGCGCCAATGTTTGGAAACGAGCCGTGCAGGTCGCTTATGAAAAATAAAAAGCACTATAATTGCCCTTATATGGATATTTGCCCTGCGGTGAGAATGTACCGAGATGTTTATACGTCAAATGTTATCGTGACCACTGTGCAGGGGCTTGCGGCGATAAGGCTTTTGGGGGATAACAAGCTGTTTTTGGAATATGTGCTGGAGCAAGCCGACCTTGTGATATTTGATGAATGTGACAAGGTGCAGAAAACACTTGACGAGTTTTTCACACCGTCAGCAAGCTTTGATAAGTTTAGGCAGAATGCGGCGGCTTTGTGCAGTGAAGTCATGAATAAGGATACAGAGGTACTTGAGAGCTTGGACGATAATGAAAAAGAATATGTTGATAAGCTTTCTATTTCTGTTAGGGTTTGTATGGCAGTTAGAAATGCTATAAACTCTTACGGCAGCAAGTGGCAGACCATACTTAGCAGGACGTTTTCGGCTGAGATACTTTATAACAGCCTTTGCAAAGATAATAAGGGCAATAAGTATATATCTGACAAGGCGTTGGCTCATATGCGACGTGTGACCCTTGGAATGGATAATGATAAGGATATTGAGTATTTGATGATGCTTGTACTATCTCAACAGAAAGAAAGTAAGAAATTATCCGAAGCATTTAATGATTGGCTCACGGACAATAACTGTAAGCCTGACAAGACTTTTTCTGACCATATCAAGCTTTATCTTGTGGTGGCGTCGTTCGATAATTACATCAGGGAGATAAGTGATTCCTATTTGTTTTTGCCGTATGAGCGGAAAACACAGCAGGAGCTTACTGACTTTTTGTCTACACGTTTTACCGCACAGCAGAAAATTCTCCCTTCATCTGCAATGGGTAATCTTTTCGGCATGAAGAACGACCCGCAAAAGGGGCTTATTCTTTACCGTCAATACGCATTCGGACGTGCGCTTATGGACCGTATGCCTTGGCTTCGGCTCACGGAGGAGGGTCAGCCCGCAGGACCTAATGTGCTGATGCTTTCAGGGTCAAGCTGGGCGGACGGCTGTTTGCAGTATCATGTCAATGTGCCTGTGAAGTATCTTCTTGAAGCGGAGGAGTGGAAGCGCAGGAAGATAGCGGAGTCGAAAATGATAGACCTTGGAACTGCAATAAGGGTTTCAGGCAGTGGCAGTGAAGAACGTGAAGAAAACCTTACAGAGGTCATAAAAAAGATAATGGGTACGATAGAAGCAGAGCTTCGCTCTGAGGGAAAACTGCTTATGATAGTGAACAGTTACAGTGAAGCACAAACTGCGGCAAATTATCTCAACAGACTTTTGTCGAATGGAAAGAAAGCAGCGTGTATGTGCAGGGAAGCAGATGAATTTGACGAGAACATGATACTCAGGAGCGAGATTGCAGACTTTTCAGATCATTCGGCTGATATAATGGTAGCCCCTGCGCAGGCGATAGAGCGAGGTTATAACATTGTTGACAAGGATGGTCATTCGGCATTTGGAAGCGTATTCTTTTTGGTGCGCCCAATGGAAGTTCCTGACGAGATATCTTCAAAATGCACAAAGTTAAATGGCTATCTTGAAAGGCACTGTGTTCTGTCGGGGAAGAAAAACGCTTTTGACAGGGCGGCAAAGCTTCGCAGTGAAGCCACAAGGCAATGGTCGCTCATGGAACGTCAGGGGAAAATGCAGTTAAGCTCTCTTGACCCTGTGATGAAGCTTGACGTTACGGCAAGCTTGTTTGTGCTTATTTTGCAGATATTCGGACGGCTTTGCAGGATAACGGACGAGAGCAAGCCTGCACCGAGAGTTTATTTTGCAGACGGAGCTTTTCGCCGTTCTGAGAAAAATACTGCAGGCTATGACCTGCTAAACGAGCTTATAGATTATCTTGACAGCATGATTGACAACAAAGAAACGGGAAAGATAGCAGAAACTCTTTATCAGCCGTTTTATGAAGCATTCAAAAAAGGAGTTGAAAAAAATGAATTCGCCGATATATCCGATGACATTTATTCCGAAGAAGAGGAATTTTAAGCTGTATTATCTTGCTTTTCCAAAGCCTTGGAAAGAACTGCTCATACAGTTGCAAGTTTCTGCCTACAAAAAATACGATCCGGAGTATTATATGAAGCTGTTCGGCTTGAAAGCATGCCTGAATGGGTGGCTTGACGAAGTTGTAAACGTGGGCAACATGAAAGCAAATTCTGATGACAGCAGGTGGTTCGTGTCTTTGAACGAGCCTGATGTTCATAAGATATGCAAGATAATGAAAATATGGGTCACGGCAGAATATGAGCTGAATGATAAGGCGACCTCGGAAACAAAGGCGATAGCAGAAAAGTTTAAAAGCGAGATTGACCCTGATGTGCTGAGACATGGTATCACCTCGGAAGAAGTATGCCTTTTCAACGAGGACGGCACTGCGGCGGTGGACTATGCCTTTGACTCCTTTGCGCTGTATGTGGCGAACTCTCTTAATGGAAAGACCATACCCTTTTTCGGTCAGGAGCTTACGTTCAGCAATTGTGGTTTAAAAAAGCTTGTTAGCCAGCCTATAGAATATAAAGGTCAATACTATTCCTACGGGCTTGAATTTTCAGTTCAGACAACTCCGCCCCAGCGTGAGTGTATGCTCCTTGTTTTTCCAAGTGTGAAACGCTTTGTTTCAAATGCTTGGAAAAAGAAGATATACCTTAAAGAGAACATAAACGCTCTTGTGAAAATGTCTGAAAATAAATACAGAGTTATGAAAATGAAGCAGCAGCGAAAAAATATTGATAAAGAAAAGACAGAATATTTTCGTGATTGGAACTATGCTGACATAAAATGCTATGGATTGTATCATAGTAACTCAAATTTTCCTGCGGCGGACGAGGTGCTTAAACACCCTGAAATTTATGTGGGCAAAAATGCGAGACCGCAGATACTTTTGCCTTATAAATTCGGCATGGATTTCACTAATATGAATATCGGCACGGGCGTGTCTGTAAAGGAAAAATGTGAGTTTTATCATCAGCTGACGCCGCTTCTGAAAGATATAGCAGAGCCTATGGGCGAGGTGAAGTCTGTGCGGGCGATACATTATAATAAGCCTGACAAAAAGAAATTTGAGGCGGCTGATATCCAGAAAATGCGCAGAGAAAGGCTGAAAGTCTGCACGGGCAGGGATAAGATCACTCTTGAGATATACGGTCATGACAGCGACGAGCCTTTAAAAAACGCTATTATGGAGGATATCTGCCAGTATTTTGGCGACACGGACGGCTCAGATGTGAAAATAGAGATAGAAAAGCGCAGTATAGGCTCTCTTGGGGATATGATGAACGGCAAAAGCTATGAAGACCACCTTTTGCGCATAAAAAGGGTGCAGGAAAGCGTTGAGAAGTCGGCTGAGATAAAGGGCGCGGTGGTTATCCTGAAAAACACTTCTGAGGAAAAGGGCGACCCGAAAGCCGCACTGAGGGCAGGTTTTGCGGACACAAATCGCCTTACGCAGTTTATTGTCCCTGATGTTTTAGATGAGAAAGCTAAGGATAAGCCTTCAAAAAGCAGGATACATGGAGCGGTGCTGGATATTTTCAGACAGTTTGGATACACGGAATTTGCTGACAACAGGAACACAGTGAAAAATCCTGCCTGCGCCGCTGATGTGATAGGTGTGTATGCTTATCAGACTTTAAGACCTTTGTGGGCGGCTGAAAGCAAATCGCCGGAGTTGACGGCTAAGTTTCTGCCTGCGTATGTGACTTTCAACGCACGAAGCGGACAGGTAAAAGCCGAGTGCGGTCTGTTTGATGAAAGAGAGCTTTCTTATCCCGAAGCGCTTATTGCTTTTTCAAAGCTTTCAAGAAAGGACGATTTTGTAGACAAGTGCAATAAAGTCGCAAGGGGTGGATTTGTCACTAAGCTTTTGGGCTTGAGAGATCTTTATAAGGAAAGCGACGGACTTGTGCTTGTTTCTTGCAATGGTTTGACAAGAAATTTGTGGCATGGAATATCTGACACAAGCATTTCAGGCTACAATATGAAAAAGGCTTTTATTCCTGAGAAAATAAAGATAGGCAATTCTTATGCTGAAAGAACGGAAGCTTTTACAGACTCACATCTTAGGATTATCCGTTTAAGAGAGGGCGTAAGCACTTTGGAAGTGCCTGATTATTATACTGAAATAAATGCAAAGGGCGATTTTACTCGTGCTTCAGGCGTTTATCGTCATAAAGATGTTTTTTGGGGAATTGACCTCTGTCCAAACAATTTTGAGTTTAAGGACAGCTATAAAAAATGCAGGGCAGATAAACCGACATTGAACTTTGACGAATGCGCCCTTATGGAATATTATCCTCTGCAACTCAGGGAGGAGGACAACCCTAAGCAGTGGGTGGGATATGCAAATCTGCTGAGAGAGCTTATGCCTGAAAACCCCTCTAGGCAAGCTGTCCGCCTGCCTGCGCCGTTGCACCTCGCCAAACTCATGAGCGAATATTTTCTTCTTTGCGACAAAGAGAAATAGTCTTATTTACCTCAAACGGAAACATAATAGAATATAATAAAAGCAGTACCGAAATGCTTGGCACTGCTTCTAAGAAAGGAAATTCATATGATATACAAAATAACCTTGTTTGACGCCAACTGTCCCTCATGCACAAGCGGCACAGCTTCGTTTTTTACTGAGGATATCGACGAATTTGAACACAATTATTTTTCTGATGAAAATGTGGAATCGAACCAGCTTGAAGCGCAGAAACAACGCTATTTCCGCAGTAAGGCAGGGGAAATTGTCACCGACTATTACTCCGATGACCCTGAGCTGATATTTTTCAGTATGCAGAATATGGCACTATCGAAAAGCGAAAGACTTTTCATTACGAAGACAAGATCTTTGAGTTTCACAACGGATATTTAATTTCTTGCCCTATATACGCCGCAGAAGCTATTGTCGAGCTGGCGCAGATAGCGTTTAAAAAGAACCCTGATGAGGAGGGTGAAAAGTATCTTGTGGCAAGATATTCACTGAGCGGAGTGTGCTGTGTGGGTTCTTCTTTGGATAAGTTCGAGGACTGCACCCCTTATGGAAATCCTATTATCAAGACCTGCTATCCTGAAGATCTGCCGTACAAAGGTGAAAAAGAAATCTATTCTGATTGCAAACTGTCAACATTTGCATGGGTGGAGCTGTATCAAGACTGTTTCAATGGCGACAATGTCAACGGCTATGAGATAGAAGAGCCTACAGAAGAACAGCTTGCGTGGATAATGCGTGATATTCCAGGGGAGGCAGGCTAGTCTGCAGTGATGACACTGCCTATATCAATATCGTTTTCTCTGAGATATCGGTCAGCTATTTTCAACCATTTTTGTGTGCCGTCAGAGCTTTCGATCAAAACACTGCACATGAGTTCGCTGTCCTCCGGTATGCCCTCGCAGCCGTAATCCTCTTCACTTATGTCTATAACTTTGTATTTCATGCTTTCAAGACCTTTCCGGTGTGATATTGGTGATACTATAATTATAGCACGGCATTAATTTTTTTCAAGAGAAATATACTAAGCACGGCACATGACCGTGCTTTTTTGTTAGGTCGATTGTTAATAAAATGTAAAATATCTCTACAACCTGTTGACTTGGAGCTAACTCCAGGTGGTACAATATAAGTAAGCTAAAGCTAAGAAAAATTATAAGTAAAACAGGAGGAAATGAAAATGTATCTTGAAAAAATAAACTCACCTGCTGACGTTAAAAAGCTCACTGTTGATGAAATGACAGCGCTGGCTGAGGAAATGAGAAAGGCTCTGCTTTTCAGGCTCAGCAAGCATGGTGGACATTTTGGTCCTAACTTCGGCATGGTGGAAGCCACTATTGCAATGCACTATGTTTTTGAGTCCCCCAAGGACAAGATAGTTTTTGACGTTTCACATCAAAGCTATCCGCATAAAATGCTCACAGGCAGAAAGGAGTCCTACCTTGACGCTGACAAGTTCGATGATATCTCAGGCTACACAAACCCAGAGGAGAGCGAGCATGACTTTTTTACGGTTGGCCATACTTCCACTTCTGTGAGCCTTGCAAGCGGTCTTGCAAAGGCTAGAGATCTCAAGGGCGAGGAGGGCAATGTTATCGCTGTTATCGGTGACGGCTCACTCAGCGGTGGCGAAGCTCTGGAGGGTATCGATTTTGCAGGGGAAATGGATACAAACTTCATCATCGTTGTGAACGATAACGATATGTCTATCGCAGAAAACCACGGCGGTATGTACAGAAATCTCAAGCTTCTTCGTGATACCGAGGGCAAGGCTGAATGTAACCTTTTCAAGGCAATGGGTCTTGACTATGTTTTCGTTAAGGACGGCAACGATATCCCTTCGCTTATTGAGGCTTTTGAGGGCGTAAAGGACGGCAAAAAGCCAGTTGTTGTTCACATTGTAACACAAAAGGGCAAGGGCTATGCTCCTGCGGAAAAGGATAAGGAAACATGGCACTGGCATATGCCGTTCGACCCTGAAACAGGCAAGTCCCTTTACAATTCTGAGGGCGAGGATTACGGAACTGTTACCTGCAATTATCTTCTTGAGAAAATGCAGGCTGACAAGTCCGTGTGTGCTATAACCTCCGCTACTCCGACGGTTTTCGGCTTCACTCCTGATGTCAGAAAGAAAGCAGGCAAGCAGTTTATGGACGTGGGCATTGCAGAGGAGCACGCAATGGCACTTGCCTCAGGTATAGCAAAGAACGGTGGAAAGCCTTTCTACGGTGTTTACAGCTCGTTCTTACAGCGTACCTACGACCAGCTTTCTCAGGACGTTTGCATAAATAAAAGCCCTGTTACAATAGCTGTTTTTGCGGCTTCGGTTTACGGCATGAGTGACGTTACTCACCTTGGAATTTACGATATACCAATGATATCAAATATCCCTGAGCTTGTTTATCTTGCACCTGTGACAAAGGAAGAATATCTTGCAATGCTGGATTGGTCCCTTGAACAGAACGAACACCCTGTTGCAATAAGAGTTCCTGCAAGCCTTGTTTCAGACGGCAAGCCTTTCACAAAGGATCTTTCAAAGCTCAACAAGTATGAGATCACACAGCAGGGAAGTCAGGTTGCTGTTATCGCACTTGGTTCATTCTACGGCATGGGCGTTGAAGCCGCAAAGCTTATCGAGGAAAAAACAGGTGTCAAGGCTACTGTAATAAACCCTTACTACATCACAGGCATTGACAAGGAAATGCTTGAAAGCCTTAAGGCTGACCACAAGACCGTTATCACTCTTGAGGACGGTGTTCTTGAGGGCGGCTTTGGCGAGAAGATAGCAAGATTTTACGGCGACAGTGATGTAAAGACCCTTTGCTTTGGTCTTGAAAAGAAGTTCTATGACCGCTATGACCCTGCCGAGGTGCTGAAAGAAAATCATCTTACTCCTGAGCAGATAGCTGAGGACGTTATAAAAACTCTTTGATCTTTGAGGTGACAATATGAAAAATATACTTGTTATATCAGCAAGCCCTAGAAAGGGCGGAAATTCCGACGTGCTTTGCGATGAGTTCATAAAGGGTGCACAGCAGGCAGGACACAAGGTGGAAAAAATATTTCTCAGGAACTTTAAGGTGAACTACTGCACAGGCTGCGGCGTTTGCAACAGCACTCACAAGTGCGTGCAGAAAGACGATATGGCGGAGATAATGGACAAAATGGTGAACGCTGACGTTATCGTTTTTGCAACGCCTGTTTATTTCTACACCATGGACGCTCAGCTCAAGACACTCATTGACAGAACAGTGCCGAGATACACTGAAATGGTAAACAAAGAAGTGTATTATATACTCACTGCGGCTGATACCAATGCCGCTAACCTTGAAAAGACAGTTGAGAGCATAAGGGGATTTACTCTTGACTGTCTTGACGGGGCGGTTGAAAAGGGTATCCTTTACGGCACAGGCGTGTGGGACAAGGGCGAAGTGCAGAGCAGTGCACACATGAAAACCGCTTACGAAATGGGACTTCATTCATAAAATCCATTTGGAAGAGAGCTTGCTTTGGCAGGCTCTTTTTTCTTGATTAAAAATGCAAATCGTGATATACTATAATAAGTTTAGAAACATCAAGGAGAGAGAAAAATGCTATTTAGTGAAGAGGCTATCGGCTTTTTGTTTGAAAATCATACGAGAGATAGTAAGGATTGGTTCAAGGAGCATAAGGCGGATTATCACAGGCTCATAGAAGAGCCTTTTGCGGAGCTTATCACTGCGCTCACGCCTATAATGAACGATATCGACAGCAGGATAGTATGCAACCCGAAAAAGATATCAAGGCTTTACAAAGACGCACGTTACAACAAGGGCGGACCCATATTCAGAGAGAGCGTGTGGTGTTCTTTGAAATGCCAGCGTGACAAAAGCGAATATCACCCCATGCCTGAGTTTTATTTCTATATCTCTACCCACGGTTTCGGCTATGGTTGTGGATATTACAAAACCGACAGAGAAAGCATGGACGAAATGAGGACGATGATACTTGCAGGGGCGCAGGAATATAAAAAGGCTTACAAGGCGCTGAAAGACAACAGCAAGTTCGTTTTGTTCGGCGACGAGTATAAGCGTGACCATTTTCCAAATGCCAGCCGTGAGGACGCTTTGTGGCTCAATAAAAAGGATATCGGTGTAAGCTTTGACAGTGAAGACCCTAAGCTGCTTTTCAACGTGAACTTGCTGGACACAGTATGCAGTGACCTTGCTTCTCTTGGAGATGTATACAGATTTTTTATGAGAGCGGAGGATAATATTTTGCAGAAAAAAGTAAAATAGCGGAGAAATTGTGTCTTGTTTGAGAATGCTTTCTGACAATTTTGTGTAAAACGCTATAAATTTTCTGGTTGTTTTATTGAAATATACAATTTATATGCTATTTGTTCAAAGAAATATTGACAGTGAATTGATTATATGTTATACTTTTATTATCCGAGGCACCGATGAAGTAAGGTGTATACTATGGGTGGATAAAAAATTATAAAGGCAAGACGTTTGAAATCTCTTTAAACGGTGTTGTCATGAAGGGGATCAAGTGTGTGCGGCAGGCTTTTTATAGAATTACCTGCGGTGCAGCAAAAAGAGTGATAAAAAAATGCTCTCCGAGGTTTTCGGAAAGCATTGCAGAGCGTAGCTTATTTATCTTTTCACAGCCTGTGCAGCGAAATGCTGACAGGTCTTTTTGTTTATATGGATATGTTTGCTTAGGCTGACTTTAAATATGATATGTAAGTCTGTCGGCAAAGATAGTTATAAGCGGCAGAGTTACAGCACTGAGGATAGTGGTGATTGTAAAGATCTCTGAGGCTGTTTTAGGGTCCTTGTCAAGGTTTACAGCGAACATTGTACACATGGTCGCAGCAGGGCAGGCGGCGGCTATGGTAACTGTCATAAGAACTATCGGAGGAGGATCAAGTATCCACATTGCAAAGAAGCCTGCCACAGGGAGTATTATGAGCTTGCACAGTGAAACGTAGTAGATACGGCGGTTTTGAAGAGCTTTCAAAACGTTGGTCTGTGCGGCTGTTGCACCTGCTATCACCATGGCGATAGGCGTGTTCATATCTGCTATGTACTGCAAAGCTGTTGCAGGAACTTTCGGCAGTCTGATATTTGTAAGATAGCAAATAAGACCGATCACAACGGCTATAACTGACGGTGAGATAAGGGCTTTCACAAGAGAAGAAAAGTCACGCTCGCCTTTCATTGTCATAAGTCCGTGCGTCCAGATAAGGACGTTGAAGAACGTAAGATACGCTGTAAGATACAAAACGCCCTCTGAGCCGTAAATGCCGTTTATAAGAGGTATGCACATGAATGCACAGTTTGAATATATTGACGAAACACGCTCCACCGCAAGGTCGGGAGTCTTTTTTCTTATAAGAACATAGGTGAGCAAGATAGTCACTGCATAGGATATCGCTGACAGCAGAAAAGACCACAGCAATCCATGCACAAGGCTCTTGTCATATTTTGACTGATAGGACATGAATATAAGCACAGGATTGATTATATTCAGTGCGAATGAGGACAACTGTTTTGTACCGTCCTTTGTGATTATCCCTTTTAAATAGCAAAATGCGCCTATAATAAGGATAATGAACATTATTATTATTTGGTTTCCGATTATCAGACCTGCTTCCATTTTTACTTCCTCTTTCACATATATTTTTCTTCTTTAGGTGTTCTTTCGTCAGAATACCCAAATATTATATCAGACTTTTGTGAAAAAAGCATGAACTCACAGTATACATTGATAGGTGATTTTTGTGTTTTTTATGTGCGTAAATAAGGTAAAATAGCAAATAACTCACCGATCTTTACGCTCTGCCTTATCTCTTGACATAAAAGTTTAAGGGGTGTATAATGTTAAGAGCAGTATTGTCTTGAAAAAGAAATATAGTACATGGTCTGAAAGGATATTTACATATGGACATAAAGAAAATATGTGCGGCTCTCTGCGCTTGCGTAGTATGCTTGTGTGCAGCGGGCTGTTCAAAGGATAGTAAGGACAGCTCTTCTGCCACAGAGAGCAAGGCGAACGTTTCAACAGCCGACAATGCCGACAGCGCAAAGTCTGAGGACAGCAAGGGTGACGAGAGTGATGCGGATAGCAAGGTATTGAACGAGCAGGGTGAGCTTATTAAAAAAACTGCAGCGATCTTTGACGGTGACTACACTCTGAAAACGACCTGCACAGAGGCCGACGGCTCAAAGCAGGAGGTAGTAAGAGCCAAAAAGGGCGGAAACATCTATCTGAAAGTCACATCGGACATAGGCACCAGCGGATTTATCTATGTTGACGGAGCAGGATATGATTACGATAACGTGACCGGTGTTTATCACAAGTCAGACGTGAAGGAGCTTGACGGCGTTCTTGAAAGCATAGTCAAGCAAAACCTGCCGAGAACCTATGGTCATATAAACAGTGATGAGGCTGATGATTTCGATATCGAGGAGTACACTTATACGGGCGACACATACATTACTGCTATCGACCTGTATTTTGATAAATCTGACGGAAGCTTAAAAAAATACACGCAGACCTTTACCATTGAAGGCTCAGATGATACAGTTTCAGAATACACTGTTGACGAGCTTTCGGGGGAAGCTGACGACAGCCTGTTTGACGTATCTCAGGCGACAAGTCTTGTGGACTTTGACAGTATGTCAGAGGATCAGAGGCTTGGCTATTGTCAGGGTATCTTAAACAAAGCAGGCGTTACAACAGACGATCTCAGTGCAGGGGGATATCAGACGGACGATCTTAAGACCATATCCTATGACAGTTTTGTGAGCCTTGTTTACACATACGGCTACAAGTCTGCACAGCAGTAAGTCAAAATGCACAATTTCAGCGTGGAGATTTGTTGAAAACGCAGGGCGGAAAATGCCCACTCTATGCTTTACTTGTATGCGTTTTTTTGGTATAATTATAGGTGCGGTCTTTACCGCATAAAAACGTATGCTTACAAGAGGATATATATAAATGAATATACTAAAGTTTTTGAAGCCGAAGGCTTGCGTGGATTTTGTCTATGATGACAACACAGCAAGGCAGGCTCTTGAGAAAATGAAAAATCACAGCTTTACCGCTGTGCCTGTTATCGACCGTGAGGGCAGATATGTAAAGACCCTTGCAGAGGGCGACTTTCTGTGGTTCATGCTCAATAATGGCATTCAGGATATGCGTGAGCTGGAAAAATATAAGATAAGCGAGATAACAAGGCGTGTTAGAATGAAACCCGTCTATGTTTATTCTACTATCGAGGATCTGATACTTCTTTCAATGGATCAGAACTTTGTGCCTGTTATTGATGACAGGGAAGTTTTTATAGGTATTGTGACGAGAAGAGATATACTTAAATATTGTCACGATACTCTTAACGAGTATGAAGCGAAATATGGTCATAAGGAAGAAAAAGAGGAGATAGGTGCAGTATAAGCACTAGGAAAGGAATTGTTGTAAAAATGAAGAGGACAAACAAAAAGGGCGGTGCAGCTATAGTTGCTGTGCTTATAGTTATAATGCTTGTGGCTGTTGGTTCAGCGGCTCTGGTGGTAACAGGAAGATATACCATTCAGGCAAGCAAGGTGGCAGACGCAGTTGTTAAGGTGAACAGCAAACCTGAGGAAAGCTCTTCTGAGGAGGTTTCAGAGGTTGATGACCTTTCATCAGTTGTGGAAGAGCCTGTGAGCAATTATCCTGTGAAGTCTGCAAATTATCAGGATATAAATATAAAGGGTATGACAGCAAACTCAGCTATACTTGTTGACGCTGACACAAACGAGATAGTTGCAGGTTATAATTACGAGAAAAAGGTATATCCTGCTTCTCTTACAAAGATGCTTACGCTTCTTGTAGCCGCAGAGAATATTCAGGATATGGACGCTACATATAAGTTCACAAGCGATGATATCGACCCTCTTATCGAGGACAATGCATCAAGAGCAGGCTTTGAAGCCGGGGAAACTGTTACAATGAAAGACCTGCTTTATTCAGCTATCCTTGTGAGCGGTGCTGACGGCACAACAGGTCTTGCAAACGCAGTTGCAGGCTCAGAGGAGAAGTTCGTTGAGCTTATGAACGCTAAGATCCAGGAGCTTGGTCTTACCGGCACGAAGTTTGTGAATGCAAGCGGTCTGCACAACAAAAATCATTATTCCACAGCGCAGGATATCGCAGTTATCACAAAGGCGGCTATGGATAACGAAACTTGCCGTGAAGTGCTTACAGCAACAAAGTACACAACTTCAAAGACAAAACAGCACAAGGACGGTATCGAGCTTACAAGCATTGTTGCACAGAGAATTGAGGGCTACTATGTGGATTGTGACGGTGACGGCGAGGCTGACGACGGCATAAGCATCGAGGGCGGAAAGACAGGCTTTACCGACGAAGCAAAGTACACCCTTTCAACTATACTTGATGATAACGGACACACATATATTTGTGTTACAACAAAGTCTAAGGACGAGCTGAAGTCTGTTGAGGATCAGATAGCTATTTATGAAAAGTATCTGGGTGGCAAGGCTTCTGATAATAAAGACAAGGACAGCAAGACGGACACTGACACTGACACGTCTTCTGTTTCTGAGGTCGAGGATTAATTAGATAGGATAAAAAATAAATGCGGATATCGTGGAGGTATCCGCATTTTTGTATTTTATTTTGCAAATCAGTGTAGTCAGTGTAGGGGCGAACAGCGTTCGCCCGTCGAAGTGATAAAGCTATCGGTTTTACTATCCCTATGTAGCGTTTGTGTCAATTCGTGTAACATTGTATCAATTTTTATAGGGTTTTTACAAAAAGCGGGCGAACATTGTTCGCCCCTACATGAATTGGCAGAATATTCATCTTAAAAGCTTTTGTATCACACCTATGACATTGGAAAGGTCATCACAGCAGGCATACAGAAGCTTTTTTGTTTCCTCGTCAGGCTGCGAAAGGTCGGGTATCATAACAGGCTTGCAACCTGCGGTGTGGGCGGAGCGTATGCCGTTTGGTGAGTCCTCGAGGGCAATGCACTCGCTAGGGTCAAGCTCCAGCTCCTTTGCGGCGGCGAGATAAATATCAGGGGCAGGCTTGCCGTTTTCTATCATGTTTCCGCAGATAAGCTTGTCAAATCTGTCAATGATATTTATAGAGCTGAGATACAACGTGGTGCGCTGTAGGTCGGTGGCAGTGGCAACGGCTTTTTTCAGCCCTGTGCTGTCAAGATAGTCAAGAAGCTCATCAAGCCCCTTTTTCTTTTCTATGCCGTTTTGCCTGATAAATTCGTTCATAAGCTCGATACGCTTTGCACGAACTTTGTAGTAATCAAAATCCTCTCCGAAAATGCCTTTCAGATGTGGGATAGCATACTTCGCTGCAAGAGAGCGTATGCCCAGAACGTGTTCCTTTGTCATTGGATAGCCGTAATGATTCGCCGCCTCACACCAAAACCTTGTGAGCAGCTTTTCCGTATCTATCATTAGTCCGTCCATATCAAATATAACGCCTTTGAGCATTTTTATCACGCCTTTCCAACTTGGTATCTGCTATTATATCATACTTTTGACGAGTTTTCAATAAAACTGCACAAATTAGAGGCGCAGAACATACATTCTATTGTGCATCTATATAATTCGTAATTAAAATTATATAATCCTATTGACAAATTATTAGAATGTGGTATAATAAGTACAGTGATAAAAGGCGACGCCATATGGGAACGCCTTAAAGAAAGGAATGAGAGCAAAGTGAACAAGAGCGTGTATAGTCTGGTGCTTGCAGACGATGTGGTGGAGGCTATCGACAGAATGGCATATTCCATGAACACCAGCCGTTCAAATCTGATAAATCAGATTTTGGCAGAGCGTGTCCAGCTTCTCACCCCTGAAAAAAGAATGCGTGAGATATTCGCTAAAATAGAACAGCTTATGGACAGCAGGTTTCAGACCCTTAATCAGCCCTCTGACGCTATGATGTCTATAAAAAGTCCTTTGAGATATAAATATAAGCCGACCATACGATACAGCATAGAGCTGAGCCGAGATTTTCACGGAAAGGTGGGCAGGCTGAAAGTATCTTTCAGAACCCAAAGCACACAGCTCATTTCAATGCTTGACAGCTTTTTTAAGTTGTGGGCAAGGCTCGAGGAAAAATATCTTTCGTATCTTTTCACTACTGGCGTGCCTTATGAAACAGCCGAGGGCAGATTTACAAGAGATTTTTACGCACCGCCTCAGTCGGAGCTGACCGACGAGGATATAGCGAACGCTATCGGTGATTATATAAGCTGTATGGACAGCTGTATTCAGCTTTACTTTGACAACGCCGCAGAACCTGAAACGGCGGCAAGAAAGGTATCTGAAATGTATGAAAGATATCTGAAAAAAGGCGTTGTCGTTCTTTAAACGGTGGGCGGTGCATTCCGCCTGCTGTGAGCATATATCTTTTTAAGATGATAAGGGAGGTAATTTTATGAACGCTCAGAAATTGACACAGAAATCATTGGAAGCTTTGCAGGAAGCGCAGAGCATTGCCTCAAGAAACTCAAATCAGGCTGTTGACCAGCAGCACTTGCTGTTGGCTTTGCTTTCACAGGAAAACGGTCTTGTGCCGCAGCTTTTTGTAAAAATGGATATCGCCCCTGAAAATATAGAGGCGGCTCTTACAAGAGCAGTTGACGATATACCTAAGGTGCAGGTAGGCGGACGTGCGCAGGACTCTGTATACATTTCAAGCGACCTTGACAAGGCTTTTGCGGAAGCCGAGTCGGAAGCTTCAAGAATGAAGGACGAATACGTTTCAGTTGAACATCTTGTTATGGGCATAATGGACAGCCCTAACAGCGCTTTGAAGGAAATATTCAAGACCTTTGGTGTAACAAAAACAAAGTTTCTGAAAGTTCTTCAAGCTGTAAGAGGAAATGCTCAGGTAACGAGCCAGAACCCTGAGGAAACATATGACGTGCTGAAAAAGTACGGTCAGGACCTTGTGGAGCTTGCAAGACAGAATAAGCTCGACCCTGTTATCGGCAGGGACAGCGAGATAAGAAACGTTATAAGGATACTTTCAAGAAAAACAAAGAACAACCCTTGCCTTATTGGTGAGCCTGGCGTTGGTAAGACCGCCATTGCAGAGGGCCTTGCTCAGCGTATCGTCAGCGGAGATGTTCCTGACAGCCTGAAAGACAGACAGGTTTTCTCACTTGATATGGGTGCGCTTATCGCAGGCGCAAAATACAGAGGCGAGTTTGAGGAGAGATTTAAGGCTGTCGTTGAGGAGATAAAGAAGTCTGAGGGCAGGATAATCCTCTTTATAGATGAGCTTCACAATATTGTTGGCGCAGGCAAGTCAGACGGCGCAATGGACGCAGGCAACCTGCTGAAACCTATGCTTGCAAGGGGCGAGCTCCATTGTATCGGTGCAACGACTCTTAACGAGTACCGTCAGTATATCGAAAAGGACGCCGCTCTTGAAAGACGTTTCCAGCCTGTTATGGTTGACGAGCCGACAGTTGAGGACACTATCTCTATACTTCGTGGTCTGAAAGAAAGATACGAAGTGTTCCACGGCGTAAAAATTCAGGATCAGGCGCTTATTGCGGCGGCTGTTCTTTCAAACAGATATATTACAGACAGATTTCTCCCTGATAAGGCTATCGACCTTGTGGACGAAGCCTGCGCACTCATCAGAACGGAAATGGACTCAATGCCTACAGAGCTTGATGAGATAAGACGTAAGATACTCCAGCACGAGATAGAGGAAACTGTCCTTAAAAAGGAAACTGATAAGCTTGCAGTTGAACATCTCCATGAGGTGCAGAAAGAGCTTTCAGAAATGCGTGAGCAGTTCAATGAGATGAAAGCTAAATGGGAGAATGAGAAGTCTGCTATCTCTAAGGTGCAGAAGCTCCGTGAGGATATCGAGCAATGCTCAAAGGATATCGAGAGAGCAGAGCGTGAATATGACCTTAACAAGCTTGCAGAGCTGAAATACGGCAGAATGGCTGACTTGCAGAAGCAGCTTGCCGAGGAAGAAGAAAAGGCAGAGAAGTCAAAGACAAAGAACACTCTGCTAAGAGATAAGGTAACAGAGGAAGAGATCGCAAGGATAATCTGCCGCTGGACAGGTATCCCTGTTGCAAAGCTTATGGAGGGCGAGCGTGAGAAGCTTCTCCACCTGCCTGATATTCTCCACGAGAGAGTTATCGGTCAGGACGAAGCCGTTGAGCGTGTGTCTGAGGCTATCATGAGATCTCGTGCCGGTATCGCAAATCCAAATCAGCCGATAGGTTCGTTCCTGTTCCTTGGCCCTACAGGCGTTGGTAAAACAGAGCTTGCAAAAACTCTTGCGCAGGCATTGTTTGACGACGAGAACAATATCGTTCGTATAGATATGTCGGAGTACATGGAGAAATTCAGCGTAAGCCGTCTTATCGGAGCGCCTCCGGGATATGTTGGCTATGAGGAGGGCGGTCAGCTCACCGAGGCTGTAAGAAGAAAGCCTTATTCAGTAGTTCTTCTTGACGAGATCGAAAAGGCTCACCCTGACGTTTTCAATATCCTTTTGCAGGTGCTTGACGACGGACGTATCACAGACTCACAGGGCAGAACGGTTGACTTCAAGAACACTATCATAATCCTCACTTCAAACCTTGGTTCTCCTTATATCCTTGAGGGTATCACACCTGAGGGCGAGATATCTCAGGAGGCAAGGGACAAGGTGGACGCTCTGCTGAAACAACAGTTCAGACCTGAGTTTCTTAACAGACTTGACGATATAATCTACTACAAGCCTCTTATGAAGACGGAGATATACAAGATAGTTGACCTTATGCTTGCAGAGCTTGGCAAGCGTCTTGAAGACAAGAGGCTCAGCATAGAGGTAACAGACGCCGCTAAGGAAGCTATCGTAAATCAGGGCTACGATCAGAACTTCGGTGCAAGACCTCTCAAGAGGTTTATCCAAAGACGTATCGAAACTCTTATTGCAAAGAAGATCATTGCAGACGAGCTTGAGCCTGATTCTATCTTGCAGGTAGATTATGACAAGGACTTCGTTGTGAACGTTATCTATAATACTGTTACAGAAGAATGATAGTATTATGCCGAAGGGCAGTTCCGAGAGGGGCTGCCCTTTTTTGTGGAAAAAGAAGGTTTTAATTTATTTTAGGTTAATAATAAAAGAATTATCTTGTTAATGTTTTGGTAAGATATACTGTTTGTAAACAAAAAAGAACAGTTTATTTTGTGAATTATTCTAGGCTATTTTGCTTGCAAATGAGGTACATATATGCTAAAATATTAATATCGTGAAATATGTGATCTGATAAGGGGAATTAATATTTATGAAAGCAAATTTTTCTGATACGAATGATTTTGTTCAGAGCATGAACAGAGGAAAGCGCAAAAAGAAGATAGCGTTGCTGGTGCTGTGTATAGTGCTTGCGTTCCTTGTGGCTGCCTGTGTTGTCGTGGGTCTGAAAATAAGGGAAAATAACCGTATCGCCATGGCGAAATCGGTCATAACAAAGCTTGATATAAGCACTACCTTCAAGGAGTCGGAGTTTTCTGACGATCAGGACTGGGACGGTGACGGCATAAAGAATGCCGATGAGGTACGTCATGGCACTAACCTTCAAAGCGAGGATACTGACAATGACGGAATAAGCGACGGCGATGAGATAAAGCTAGGCACGAACCCTATTGAAGCCGATACTGACGGCGACGGTCTTCTTGACGGCTATGAGCTTATGGCAGGCACAAATCCGAGAGAGTCAAAGTCTGACGGAAAGACCAATGACGCTGAAAGAGAGCTTACAGTGGAAAAAAATGCAGGGGACTGCCGCCTTGAAATAAAGGGCGACGCAAACGCTGCCAGTGCGACCCTCGTTGAGCTTGACCTCTTTGGTATCTCTTCAAATGCAAGTATCGTCACAAAGGCTTATGACGCTTATTCTGATTATAAGTTCAACTCGGCGAAGATAACTTTTGATATTGACTCTGCAAAGCTGAGCAAAATGGGATATTCATTTGATGACCTTACAGTGCTGAGATTTGATTCACGCTCGACCCTTTACACAAAGGTGGATTCAAAGGCAGACAAGAGCAAAAAGACAGTTTCTGCTTCTCTTACAGAGCTTGGCACTTATGTGGTAGGAGTTGAGAAAACTGTAAACGATGAAGCCACAACAAGGATCTGCTTCCTCGTTGATAACTCCGGCTCTATGTATCCAAAGGAGCAGTGTGTAACTTCTTCTGAGAATGATGTTGACTTCAAGCGTCTTGAATTTGCAAAGAATCTTATCGACAAGTTTGAGAGCCACTATCAGGTCGGCATTTGCAAGTTCACAGGAAGCTACAAAAAGATGGTAGACTTCACTGATGATAAGACGAAGCTTACGGAAGCTCTCGATAAGATAAAGTCTGAGAAAGAGATATTTAACGGCACTCACAGCCAGACGGCTCTTAAAAAGTGCATGGACGAGTTCAAGGCAACTTCCGGTGGAAAATACAGAAATATCATCGTGATGCTCACAGACGGCGAGTCTGACGAGTTTAATCCTGCAAGCGTTTCAAGCCTTGCAAATACTGCAAAGGATAAGGACATAATCGTTCTCACAGTTGGTCTTGGCAGAGATGTTGACAGAGATTGGCTTCAGGAGCTTGCTTATTCCACAGGCGGAAAGTATTACTCAGCTTCTGATGCAAACGCCCTCAATGACGTTTACAAGCAGATAGTTACTACACTGAACTATGATATCGTTACATACACGAACGCTGACGATAACGTAAGAGGTTATTCACTTTACAACACAGGCTTTGATCCAAAGGTGAACGGCTTCTCATTCAAGAATTTCAGAACAACAACTACCGCAAGCGTTGACTTCGGCATGGCTGTTATGGCAAGAGATTGGTATCTCGGAAACGTAAAAACTTCTCTTGGGGATATCGCTCCGTCAGATAAGAGTGACATAAAGGTGAATGCCGCAGGCTATGACATAAGCGGAACAGACTTTGGTAAACAGTATGATGAAAGAGTGCCGCTTAGCAAGATAACCTCAGACCTTTTTGCGGGCACATATTCAGACGTTACAAAGTATCTCGACTATTCCTGCACAGGGGATATTCTCACCCTTAATGATGACTATAAGTATGACAGCAAGAACAAGGGCTGGGTAAAGGACGTTACGAAAATATCAGGCGGCAATCTCCGCTGGAAAAAGGTAGAACTGCTTGATATGGATATAGCAAACGGCATTGGCAAAATAAAGGGTGGCTATTCCTCCAATGACGCAGAGTTCGCAAAGGCACTCTACAGACTTAACGCCCTCCAGTGGGACGATTCTTCGTCAGAGTATAACCTTAACAACGACAGTAAGGGCTTTGAAAAGCTTGAAGACCAGCTCAGCCTTGGCATACCAGTTGTTACAACTATAGACGATACTCATACAGTGAACGCTATCGGACTTATTCAGGATTCTGATTGCCACAGAAAATATATCCTTCAGATATATGACAACAACTATCCTGGGGAAACAAAACAGCTTTATATCCAGAAGCTTCCGAAGTGCAAGCTCAAGATAGACAGCAATGGCAAGGCGACAGTTGTTGGCACAACGTTCGAGTATTCCGCAACATATGAGGGCAAGCAGGTCGGCATAGAATTTTCTGACGTGACAGCTCATTAATAAGAACAAAAAACGGAACGGCTTTGACCGCTCCGTTTTTTTGTTAGATAGTTTGTCAGGATTATTTGATATAGTATACCCAATTGTCTTTTCTCTCGTGACCCTCGGGATATTCACCCTCAGTGTAGCCGAGTGCGCAGTGACCGATGCCCTCGTATTCGCCCTCGATGCCAAGGCTGCGGAGGATCTCCTTGCCTTCTTCGGACTCAAATTCTTCCTTTGCACGATGTATCCAGCAGCTTCCAACGCCCTCGTTGTGAGCGGCAAGCATAAGATTGCCCATAACAAGACTTCCGTCATAAATGTAAGTCGGGCAGGATTTGTCAGCTAGTACGATAAGAATAACAGGCGCACCATAGAACGGGTCGAAGCCCTCAGCCCAGCCGCCTATCTTTCTGTTCATCTCAGAAATTTTGTCACGCATTTCCTTGTTGGTGACAGCAATGATAATAGGTGACTGCAAGTTTCTTCCTGTGGCGGAATAAGTTCCTGCTATTATGATGCGGTCGAGAACGTCCTGCGGTATCATGTCAGGCTTGTATTTTCGTACACTTCTTCTGGTTTTCATAAGTTCGAGCAGATCTTTCATAAAACAGCCTCCTTTGTAGGTTTGATAGTTGATTTGCTTATAATTTGATTTTAGCATAGTTTGTGGAGAATGTCAACGGCTGTTTAAGTGAGGAACGAAGTTAAGTGAGGAGCGGTTTAAGTGAGGAGTGAGGAGTGAGGAGTGAGGAGTGACATAGCCGCACCGAGTGGGGCTGAATGAGGAATGGGGAATGAGGAATGAGGAATGACAGCGCCGAACAGAGTGGGGTAGCCAACACCGAGCGAAGCGATTTTGCGGCACGGCAAAGTAGCGTCCACTACATGGTTTGTGAAAACATAAATAATGTGTGGATATCGCAGGAATGTATGGGCAAACAAGAAACAGGCGACCAGCGGTCGCCTCTACAAAAAATTTATCGCCGACAGGCGATACCATAATTCCTCATTCCTCATTCCTCACTCCTCATTCTACAAACGCCGCTTTCTTCATAAAAAATCTCTTGCAATTTAAGCGATACTGTGCTATACTAACAAGGTATGTTTAAAAATGCAATGAAATATGGAGGAATAATTTTGGGTAAGCTTGAAGATGAGATCAAACGCCGCCGTACTTTTGCGATAATTTCCCACCCTGACGCAGGTAAAACAACTCTTACGGAAAAATTTCTGCTCTATGGTGGTGCGATAGCTCAGGCAGGTGCTGTAAAAGGTAAAAAGAACTCCCGCCATGCCGTTTCAGACTGGATGGAAATAGAAAAACAAAGAGGTATCTCTGTTACTTCTTCTGTTATGCAGTTCCAGTATAAAAATTATTGTATAAATATCCTGGATACTCCTGGACATCAGGACTTCTCTGAGGATACCTACCGTACTCTTATGGCTGCAGACTCAGCCGTAATGGTAATAGACGCTTCAAAGGGTGTGGAAAATCAGACCAGAAAGCTTTTCAAGGTCTGCGTTATGCGCCATATCCCTATATTTACTTTCGTAAATAAAATGGATCGTGAGTCCAGAAATCCTTTCGATCTTATGGAGCAGATAGAGTCTGAGCTTGGTATCCAGACCTATCCTGTGAACTGGCCTATCGGCTCAGGCAAAGAGTTTAAGGGCGTTTATGACAGAGATAAAAAGCATATAATCTCTTTTGAGGCAAGCGGTGGACAGCATCAGGTGGCAGCTACAGAAGTCGACCTCTCCGACCCGTCACTTGACAGCCTTATCGGCGAGGATCTCCACTCAACTCTCTGCGATGATATCGAGCTTCTCGATGGCGCAAGCTATGAGTTCGATATCGAAAAGGTGAGAAAGGGTGAGCTTTCGCCTGTGTTCTTTGGCTCTGCTCTTACAAACTTCGGCGTCGAGCCGTTTTTGGAAAACTTCCTTGAAATGACAACTTCTCCTACTCCGAGAAATTCCTCTGCCGGTATCATAGATCCGTTTGACCCTGAGTTCTCAGCTTTCGTATTCAAGATACAAGCTAATATGAACAAGGCTCACCGTGACCGTATCACTTTCCTGCGTATCTGCTCAGGCAAGTTCGATAAGGATATGGAAGTTCTCCATGTTCAGGGTAATAAAAAGCTCAGACTTTCTCAGCCTCAGCAGATAATGGCTCAGGAAAGAGAGATAATCGACGAAGCCTATGCAGGAGATATAATCGGTGTGTTTGACCCAGGTATCTTCGCTATCGGTGATACGATTTGCTCGCCAAAGAAAAAGTTCGAGTTCGAGTCTATCCCGACCTTTGCACCTGAGCATTTTATGAGAGTCCGTCAGAAGGATACCCTCAAAAGAAAGCAGTTCGTAAAGGGTACAACACAGATCGCACAAGAGGGTGCGATACAGATATTCCATGAGCCTGACAGCGGTATGGAAGAAGTTATCGTGGGCGTTGTGGGCGTTCTTCAGCTTGAAGTTTTTGAATACAGAATGAAAAATGAGTACAACGTTGACCTTTTCAAAGAGGGTCTGCCTTATTCTTATATCCGCTGGATAGATAATAAGGATATCGACCCTAAGACATTGAAGCTTTCAAGTGACACAAAGCTTGTCAAGGACTTCCGTGACAATTATCTGCTTCTTTTCACAAGCGAGTGGAATATCCGCTGGGCGCTTGAAAGAAACGAGGGCCTTGAGCTTTCAGAATTTAACAGAGGCGACCTGCAATAATACAATATTGCTAAATACCCTTCCCTAAATAGTGATAAACTGACCAAAGTGTGTGCTTTGGTCAGTTTTTTTCTTGACTTTTTATTTGATATATGTTATATATTAAGTAGGTATATGTATGAAATATTAAGTAGGTATATGTATGAAAACTATTTTTGTGGGGTGATATGTATGATTAAAAAGATAAGTGCGGCGGCGCTTGCGGTCATTATGTCAGCGAGCATGATGTTCACTACAGCTTCGGCAGATGCTTCCTATGTTCTTGATAAGGACGCAGGAGAAGACTTCGTCAATTTCATAGACGGCAAGCTGCCTGATATTTTAAAGAGTATGGACAGTGTTGCAGACGGCGATAAGACCTACTTCGACTATGGCTCATGGTTCATGGATCTGGATTATGACGGTGTGCCTGAGTTTATAATAGGTGGCGAAATGGCTGACGGCGACAGACATTATTCTATTCTTACCAAGGACGGCAAGGAGATAAAGATAGATGACACTGTTGCAAACGGACAGTATTTTCCGGGATTTATGGGCTTTGATTATATGCCTTACAGAGATCTTTATACAGGGGAGGTATCATATTTTTCAAGTAACGATAAGATAAAAACTATGACCTTTGACCCTGAAAAAGGCGTTACTGAAAAGGAGCTTTGCTCGGAAGAATACGATTTGGAAACTGACAGCACTGTTTACAAAACAGACGGCAAAGAGGTCAGCGAGAGCGAGTATTATAACTATAAATCCACCCTCAGTAGATTTATCCCTCTTGAAGTGGAAAATACAGAGCTGACATCAGATGAAACTGCAAAGGCTGACGCTGATAAGCTTCTGGAAATGTATAACGAGTATAACTGCGTTGTCATGACGGCGGAGAACAAAAAGGACGATATGACAAGCGTAATAGTCGAGATGAACGATCTTCTTAAAGAGATGATGGTTGACGTTCCTTCTGAAATTGCTGATGATGTTGATTGGAGCTATAACAGTTGGTTTGAGGATTTAAACTTTGACGGTGTTCCTGACTTTGTTATCGGCGGTATTGCAGACCTCTTAGATGAAGGTACTGCTTTAAGGCTTTATGACGTTATCGGTATGGGCAATGCAGGCTTTTTAGCGGATACCAATGTGTCGAACGACCATGGCGACGGTGAGAACGGCTTCGGCTTCAAGCCTTATGTAAACAAGCAGACTGGCGAAAAAACATACCTCTCAGAGGATAGATATGCAGAGGACGGCAAGGAGCATTACGCAGTGAGAAAGCTTTTTAGCTGTCTTGGTGAATGTCTCACCGCTGATATCTGCACCGCAGAATATGACAGCAAAAAAGGCATGACTTCATACACCATCGAGGGAAAGAAAGCCACATCAGAGGAGTTTCAGGCGTATCTTTCAAAGCTTAACAGCGACTATGATGAGCTTTCTGTAACAATAAGCACCATGGGCGAAAACAAAGTCCCTAATAATGAAGGCACCCTTGCAGAGTCATATGACGATTATAAGCTTGGGGACGTTGTGGGCGGAGCAAGCTTTACATATGTAGAAAAGAAGAACACTTCAAATGATATTTCTAACCCTGACAAAACAGCAGGCTCTCAGGCTTCAAAGAATTATAATACCGATTCGTCAACAAATCCGTCAACAGGTGCGGCGGCAGGCGTTACAGCCGCAATAATAGCCGCTGGAGCAGGTTTGGCGATATGTGCAAAGCGTAAAAAGAGATAGTCTTTTCAGCCTAATATATGCAGAGGTGAACAGCGTTCACCCGTATATTGGCATATTATCTGCGTGCTGAATATTTTATCACCGTACCCTCTCGTGGTGCGGTGATTTTTTTGCATAAGCCGTCCTTTGTCCGCATAACTTGTACAAAGGACAAAAACTAGGAGGGCGGATATATGTTCAGAAGATTGCAGAATATTTTGTGCTGTGTGGTGATAGCAGGCTTTGCGGCAGTGTGCTGGTATGGCAAAAACAACGGTGAAGCCGTCATGACAGGTGGGGCGGTGAAAACGACCATGGATAAGCCTGTGGTGGTCATCGACCCAGGTCACGGTGGTATGGACGGAGGCTGTGTATCCGTTGACGGCACGCCTGAAAAGGGGATAAACCTTGCGGTGGCGGAAAGCCTCTGTGACGGTCTGAAGCTTCTCGGCTATGATGTTGTTTGCACCCGTGAAAGCGATATCTCTATCTATGACAAAGGCACAGAGGGGCTTGGGGAGCAGAAAAAGTCCGATATGAAAAACCGCCTTGCCATATTCTCGAAATATTCCGAGGGCATATCAGTTTCCATACACCAAAATCAGTTTACCGACAGCCGCTACAGCGGTGCGCAGATGTTCTATTCTAAAGACAATGTCGAGGGTGAAAAGCTTGCGGGAGTGATGCAAAAGCAGTTCGTTTCCCTTTTACAGCCTGACAATACCAGAGAAACTAAGCCGGTAGGCGACGAGCTTTATCTGCTTAATAATACCAAAAATCCTGCGGTTATGATAGAGTGCGGTTTTCTTTCAAACCCTGAGGAGGCTCAGAAATTGGAGAATGAGGACTATCAGCGTCAGGTGGCATTTACAGTGCTGACAGGTATCAGCGAATACAGGCTAATGCAGAAATAGTCCATTGGTGCGGCGGCAGTGAGAATGATATAATCCCCTTAGAGTAGACACATGAAATAATAAAATGGTGTAACTCTAAAGGGGGTTATTTTATGTCAAAGAAGAAATCACTTACAAGTGAAGAACGTGTTGCAGCAGTACAGGAATACCTTGATGGTAAAGGTGGATACAAGGCAATTGCCAGAAAATACAACATAGGGGCTACAACGATGAAAAGAATGGTATGCCGAGCTAAAACCGAAGGAATCGAATCCGTTGCAAAGGCATCACCGTATCGACACTATACCAATGAAATAAAAGAAGCAGCAGTAGAAGATTACCTCAATGGAAAAGGAAGCTTAACAGAAATATGTATAAAGTATAAAATCTCAACGGATATTGTCCTCAGAAGATGGATTTCATGGTATAATAATGGCAAGAGATTTAAAGAGTATAAACGCTCAGAAAGAGGACTTGCCATGAACAAAGGTAGAAAAACCACACAGGAAGAACGTGCGGAAATTGTTGCCTTCTGCATTGAAAATAATAAGAACTACACCCTGACAGTTGAAAAATATAATATTTCTTATCAACAGATATATTCATGGGTAAGGAAATATGAAATAAATGGTGTAGAAGGACTGATTGACCATCGAGGAAAATCAAAAAAACAAGAAGACCTTACAGAAGCTGATCGTCTTCGTATGGAGAACAAGATATTACAAGCAAAGCTTAAAGATCAGGAAATGGAAATTAAACTGTTAAAAAAACTCAGGGAGCTGAGAGGGGGCGGTCACTGAACGGAGTACGAAACGTGGACAAGTATATTGCAATCAAATACATGAATGAAGCAGAGCATTATCCGATTCAGAAGCTCTGCGCTGCTGTACACGTTGCACGCTCGGCTTACTACAAGTGGCTGCATCGGACACCGAGCCATAGCCAGCAGATCAATGAGCAGCTTGTAGAATGGATCAAACAGCACTATGAGGAGCGCAACGGCATCTTAGGTTATCGTCAGATGACGGTCGTGATCAACCGTGAGCATGATGTACATTTCAACAAGAAGCGCATCTACAGACTGATGCAGATTCTTCATCTGAAATCTGTTACCCGTGTCAAGAAGAATACATATATTCCATCAACGCCGCAAATCACAGCGGAGAATATTCTGAACAGAGATTTCCACGCAGATAAGCCGAACGAAAAATGGCTTACAGATGTAACTAAATTTAAATATTACGTAGGAACAGAGATCAGAAAACTGTATCTCAGCGCAATTCTTGATTTGTATGACAGACGAATTGTAACATACAAAATTATGGAAAACAATAACAACGAACTTGTGTTTTCTACATTTGACGAAGCTGTTCGATTGAATCCTGATGCTCACCCAATCTTCCACAGTGACCGTGGCTTTCAGTATACCAACAAATTATTTCATCAAAAACTGACTGATGCAGGAATGATACAAAGTATGTCCCGTGTTGGGAGATGCATCGACAACGGACCAATGGAGGGTTGGTGGGGAATCTTAAAATCGGAGATGTATTATCTTCGCAAGTTTACGGATAAGACCGAACTGATTTCAGCGATAGAGGAATACATAACCTATTACAACACAAGGCGTTACCAGATCAAACTGAGCAGCATGACACCTATGGAATACCATGAAGCGTATGCTGCTTAGCTGGTCGGTGCTTGCCATTTGCTAACAACAAAGCAGCCTGCACAAATTGCACAGACTGCTTTTAGTCACAACATAGAATATTTTTGTTTTTTGCGCTGTCTACTTGACAGGGGGCGGGTCAGAAAACACTGCCGCCGTTTTTTGTTTGTAAAACGTCACATAAATGTAGGTTTGTCAATCATATTGGACACTATTATTAAGAAATTCGATAGGCGAAA
>OGOM01000120.1_pt1 | contig 79530 bp, 61 predicted proteins | sample 1552681 | NCBI WGS metagenome assembly OGOM01 (sample SAMEA2580188, study PRJEB22360) | human gut metagenome | biome: human gut; feature: human-associated habitat; material: faeces | place: Denmark | collected 2008/2010 | reverse complement strand
CGGGTAATTTGACACATCTTAGATGTGTCAAATTACCCGACCCCTAACACGCCCCCCTAACACACACCCACAAGCCAGAGAAACAAAAAGCCGCTCACCCAACATGAGGCGAGCGGCTTTTCTTTAGGCAAGGCAGCGTTATTTAGCGACAGGTGCACGGGATGTCGTGCTTCACACGATCGTGCTCTTCGGCGCGCTTCGCGTCGTTGAAACGATCGAGGGTGCCAACCAGGTAGCCGGTGATGCGGCGGATGCGCTCGAACGGCTGAGCATGGTACCCATAGTGAATTGCGACATCTTCCGCTTCAACGGCAAGATCGATCCAGGCAAGATCCTTGCTCGGCTCAAGTTCGCGACCTCGAGCGATGTACTGTTCGATCTCTTCGTTAGTGACGCGGAAGTCGTCAGGCGAAGAATAAGAGATAGAAACCGAAACATTTTGCAGATGCTTATGTTCGGATGAAGCGGCAGGCTGGTGCGAGTGCTTCTGTGTTTCTTCTGCGGCTCCGTGGCTTTGATTTGCTTTAGCATCCCGTGTTGTGTTTTGTGCTGCGAATGCAGGTGCTTCAAGCGTGGTCATAATACCCCCTCCGTTATTCATAACCTTATTCGGTACTGCTGGTGCTCCTGTAATTGTTACTAAGTTAGTATCAATTACCTTACCTCTCTCATGCTACTCCATGCGCAATTTGGTGTAAACCAAAAAAACCAATATTTTGTGGCGAAATCCAATTTGTAACCTGGGAAAACACAACATCTTGTATACAGCCGAACTGGGGTTATGGAGATTCTAAAACGCCTTCCTTCCACCTTTAAACCCGAACCGTTCGTGATTTCGATGCGAAACCGCCCATTTTGCCCTAGCAAGTCGCGGCTGAAGATGGCACAATGAAAGTCCTTGAACGCCTCGATTTCTGTATTGCTCTCCGCGCGATCTTGTGGTGAAAAACCAGCTTCCGCGCACACGATAGAAGGATGTTGCTCATGGCTTTTGTCCACCTTCATAACCATACGGAATACTCGCTGCTCGATGGTGCCACCAAGGTCTATGACATGGTGAAGCGTGCGGCTGACCTGGGTATGCCGGCGGTGGCTATTACGGACCATGGTGTTATGTCGGGTGTACCGGAGTTGGCGGACGCATGCGACAAGGTAAAGGCAGAAACGGGCACGTGGGTAAAACCCATTTTCGGCTGCGAGATCTATTTCACCACGGATTCTTCCTTAAAGAAGGAAGGCAAGCAGAAGCTCCATCATATGATCCTGCTCGCGAAGAACAACACGGGCTATCACAACATTGTGAAGCTCGTGAGCGAATCGCATGTGGACAATTTCTACTATCGCCCGCGCACGACCTTCGAGATGCTCGAGAAGTACTCCGAAGGTGTTATCGCTACGAGCGCCTGTATTGCGGGCATTATCCCGCGCTGTGTGGATGCGGGCAAGATCGACGAGGCCATCGAGTGGGCGAAGAAGCTCTCCGCGCTCTATGAGCCAGGCGATTTCTACATCGAACTGCAGGACCAGGGCATCACTTCCGATGCGGGCAAGACGCAACGCGAGCTCAACCAACAGCTTACGGAAATTGCGAACCACTTGGGGCTTAAGACCATCGCAACGAACGACTTCCATTATCTCGTTCAAGAGGATGCGCAGGCGCAGGACGTAATGCTGTGCATCGGCACCAACCAGACCATCAATCAGGAAAAGCGCTTCAAGTTCCCCAACGATCAGTTCTACATGAAGACCGAAGAGGAAATGCGCGCGGCGCTGAAAGATTTCCCCGAAGCTTGTGACAACACCATCGAAGTTGCTGAAAAGTGCAACGTCGAACTCGAGCGCGACCCCATTTTGCCGAAGTTCCCACTGCCCGAAGGGGAGACCGAGGAATCATGGTTCCGCAAGCGCGTGCAGGAAGGCCTGTTCAAGCGCTACGGCGATCCTGTTCCCGAGCACGTGCAGAAGCAGGCCGATTACGAGATGCAGGTCATCATCGATCAGGGCTTCCCCGCGTACTTCCTGATCGTGCAGGAATATATCGAATGGGCGCGTAGCCAGGGCATCGGCGTTGGCCCGGGCCGTGGCTCGGCGGCAGGTGCGATCGTGGCATACGCCATGGGCATCACCGACCTCGATCCGCTGCCTAACGGCCTCATGTTCGAACGCTTCCTCTCTCCTGAACGTGTGGAGATGCCCGATATCGACGTCGACTTCGAGCAGGGCAGACGTGAAGAGGTTATCAACCACATCAAAGATGTGTATGGCGAAGACCACGTTTCGCAGGTGATCACCTTCGGCACGCTTCAGGCGAAGAATGCCGTGCGCGATGCCGCGCGCGTGCTCGACTATCCTTACAGCACGGGCGACCGCATCTGTAAGATGATCGGTAACGAGCTTGGCATCACGATCGACCAAGCGCTCGAAACCAATCCCGATCTAGCCAAGGCCTACGAAGACGAGCCCGATGTGCATGCGGTGATCGATGCGGCGAAATCCATCGAAGGCCACGTGCGTGGCGAAGGCGTGCATGCCTGCGCGACCATCATCTGTCGCGACCCCATGGCCGATCACGTGCCCATGAAACGCGACACCAAGGGCGGCGGCATCATCACCCAATACGACGGCCACTACACACCCGACCTGGGTCTTCTCAAGATGGACTTCCTCGGTCTTCGTACGCTCGACGTGCTTTCGATCGCTTGTCGCAACATCGAAGAGCGCTACGGCACGAAGATCGTTCCTGAAGAGATCCCTACCGACGATGAAAAAGCCTTCGAGCTCATGCAATCGGGCAACATGGATGGCCTTTTCCAGGTGGAAGGCGCGCTCTATGTAAGTCTGTTCAAGCGCCTTCCTCCGAAGCAATTCTCGGATGTTGTCGCATCTATCGCGCTCAACCGCCCCGGTCCGCTCGAGTCAGGCATGGTCGAAGACTACATCAAGGCGGCGAAGAACCCCGAAGCGGTTCACTATTACGACGACCGTTTGCGCGGCATCTTGGAAGAGACCCATGGCACCATGGTCTACCAGGAGCAGATCATGCAGATCTCCATGGTCATGAGTGGTTTTTCGGCAGGCAAATCCGACAAGCTGCGTAAGGCGATGGGTAAGAAGAAGATCGACGTGATGCGCGGCCTTCAGGCTGACTGGGATTCAGGTGCGGTCGAGAACGGCTATTCTCTCGAAGTTGCCCAGCAGATCTGGCAAGATGCCGAGAAGTTCGCGAAATACGCGTTCAACAAGTCGCATTCTGCGGCATACGCCATCTTGGTCATGCGTACGGCTTACCTGAAGGCGCACTACCCGAACGAGTTCATGGCAGCGGTGCTCACCAGCTACATGGGCAGCAACGACAAGCTCATCCGCTACATTGCCAGCGCGAACCACAACGGCACCCCCGTGCTTCCGCCCGATATCAACTCTTCGAGCTTGGAATTCACCCCGGTTGATGGCGGCATTCGCTTCGGTCTTGCTGGCGTGCGTGGCGTGGGTGAGAAGGTGGTGCAGGCCATCATCGAGGAACGCGAGGCTAACGGTCCGTTCACTTCGCTTCACGATTTCGTGAACCGCGTGGATTCTTCATGCTATAACCGCAAGACGCTTGAAGCACTCATCAAATCCGGTGCGTTCGATTCGACCGGCTACACGCGTAAGCAGCTTATGTATTTCGTGGATGAAACATCGCTGCTCGATGATGCAGCCAAGCGTCAAAAGGACAAATCCGCTGGTCAGGTGAGCATGTTCGACATGTTCGCAGACGACCCGGATGCGGGCTTCGTCGAGGATATCCCCGAGCCCGATGGGGTGGAATGGGATAAACGTACGAAGCTCACCTTCGAAAAAGAGATCCTGAAGATGTATGTTTCCGATCATCCGTTAAGCCCGTATGAGAACTATCTTTCGCGCACAAATAAATACACGATGACGGAACTGAACGAACGTGATACCAGCATCAAGAACATCAAATGCGCTGGCATGGTGTCCGACGTGAACGTGAAGCGCACGAAACGTAATACCCTCATGGCCACCTTTAATCTGGAGGATCTGGCGGGCAGTATCGAGTGCATCTGCTTCGACTACGAGAAGGTCTCCGATGTACTCGAGGAAGATGCAGTGGTAACGGTGCGCGGCAAGTTCGAGGTGAGTGACCGCGCGAACCAGCTTATCGGCTACGAGATCGAAAAGCTTGAACTCACTGAAGAGCAGCAGAACGTCAAGCCAGTATGCATGGAGCTGCAGGTGCAATCCAACGAGTTGAATGCGCTTTCTTCTTCGCGTCTGCTAGACATTCTGAAGACCCACCCTGGCAACGATCCGATCGTGCTCTTCGTAGCGCAGACCGACGGCAGCCGCATGCGTGCAGAATTGCCGCTCACCATCAACGCGCGCGATCATATGCTCAAGGCAGACTTGCACGATCTGTTCGGACGCGAGATCTGGAAAGCATCGTAGAGGCGCACCATGGCAAGCAGGCACAACCACAGAACGGGGCTGCGTTCATGAGGGTCGCAGCGTGGTTTTCATACAACGGAGAGCCTTTTTCTGGCTTCGCGCGGCAGAATGGGCAGCTTACGGTTCAAGGAAATATCGAAGATGCCCTTGAGTTGCTGTTTCGTCGGCGCATCGATACCACATGCGCTGGCAGAACCGATGCTGGCGTGCATGCGCTTTGCCAGGTGATCAGCTTCGATCTGCTTCCTGATGAATGGTTTCGTCGCAAACCTGATTCGCTCCTGAAATCGCTCAACGCGCTTACGCATGAGGAGATCTCGTTTCGCTCAGTGCGCCCTATGCCGGAGGATTTTTCGGCACGGTTCTCGGCCGTTATGCGCGAATATCGCTACTACATTTGTACCGATGTGGCCGCGCCCCTGCTCATGGAGAAGTTCTGCTGGCATCTGGGCAAGCCGCTCGATGTCGAGGCGATGAAGCAAGCTTCGACGCATCTGCTAGGCGAGCATGATTTCAAGAGCTTCTGCATGGCAGTTTCGGCGAAGGATAAGCCTACGCATCGCTATGTTGCCGATATCTCGTTCAAGCAAGAACAGATCTGGAATTCGAATTTCATCGTTATCACAGTCATCGGGAACGCTTTTTTGCATTCTATGGTGCGCACGATGGTGGGCACGCTCGTGTTGGTTGGTCGCGGGAAACGTACGCCTGAGTGGGTGGGCGAGGTGCTCGCAGCGCGCAACCGACAGGCAGCAGGACAGAACGCGCCCGCTGAAGGGCTCGTGCTCTGGCACGTGACTTACGACGAGCAGCACTTCTACTACGATCCACGCCCGAGTGGGTTGCGCGGTGAACTTGCTTCTGATCAGCATCTTTCCGATGCGATTGAGGATATTCCGTCGGTGCTAACACCCGAAGAGCCTGCCCCTAAGGCAGCCGAAGAAGCTCCTAAGGCTAGCATGGAGAAGGACAAGAAGTCTTCGAAGAAGGCCAAGAAGCGTACCAATGCAGCGGAATCATCACCTGCTGCGCGCTGGGCACGATGGCGCCAGGAAAAAGAACAAGACCGCGAGATCGTGATCCCTCGTGGTCCGAATCTTGATGAATCCATAACGGGTGAAATCCCCTTCGTTGCTGCACCCATCGAAGAAGAAACGCAGGCGACGCTCTTCGATTCAACGATTGCTCCAACGGATTCAGCCGTGTCATCTTCAACGAGCGGCCCTGTTTTGGCAGATGGGCGTGGCGCTGATGCTCATGTTGCCTCAGGCGCCGCTTCTGCTGTTGAGGTTCCTCCCATAACAGAGCGCAAGACGAGCACAGTTCCCGAGGTGAAAGCGCAGCCAACTTCAGAACCGCTTCACTCTTCATCGCCTGCAGCATCTGAATCTGTTCAGGGCTCGTCGTTCGTTGCGTCGAATGAACCACAATCTGCCCAACATGCTCCTTTCGACTTTTCGCAGGTATACGCAGGCGCACATGCCCCTCGACATGCGGCTTCAACAGAAGCTACTTCAGAGCCTCCCCAGGAACAGGGAACAGAACCACTGCCGGCAACGGTGCTCTCGTCGGCTGCTGCGCGCGCTCGTCGCCGTGCGCGTAATCTGCGCTAAAGACTCTGGCAGCGTTCTGTAAACCGCTCTTATACCCCCATGCACCCTACACCCCATTTCTGTGCAGATTTTGTGAGTCTTTTGCTATTCTTCGTAGCAATATAAAGCAACGAATCTTGCAATGACGCGAACCGATCTGGTGCGAATCGCACTGGATCAGCGAGCGAACGAACTGAAACCTGAATGGGGGACTTATGGCTCAACTTGCACATGCTGCTCGTGACACCTGGTCAAGCAAATGGGCATTCATCTTGGCTGCAGCTGCTTCTGCGGTCGGCTTGGGTAATCTGTGGCGCTTCCCGTATCTGGCGGCGAAGTATGGTGGCGGTATGTTCTTGCTCACCTACTTGGTGCTCGTGTTCACCTTTGGCCTGTCGCTTCTGCTTGTCGAGATCGCGCTCGGTCGTAAGACCCGCCAGTCCACCATCGGTGCGTTCAAGCTGTTCGGCAAGAAGTATGCCTTCATTGGCATCCTGGCTTCGCTCGTTCCGTTCATCATCACGCCGTACTATTGCGTGATCGGTGGCTGGGTGGCGAAGTACGTCGGCGCTTATTTCTTCGATCCCGCAACCATGATCGGTGATGGCGGTACGTACTTCTCTAGCTTCATCACCAGCAGTTTTGAGTCGTATATCTGGCTCTTCATCTTCATGGCTATCGTATTCTTCGTTGTATCGCGTGGCATCAAGGGCGGCATCGAGAAGGCTAACCTGATCATGATGCCGGCACTTATCATCATGACCGTCATCCTGGTCGTCTATACGCTCTGCCAGCCAGGTGCGCTTGATGGCGCTGCTTATTATCTGGTGCCTGATTTCTCTGCGTTCTCGATAGAGCTTGTGGTTGCGGCACTGGGGCAGATGTTCTTCTCGCTGTCCATCGCGATGGGCATCATGGTCACCTATGGTTCCTACATGAAGCAGCGCGATTCGCTCACTTCGAGTGCGATCCGTGTTGCGGGCTTCGATATTGGTGTTTCGTTCCTGGCGGGTCTCATGATCGTGCCGGCGGCGTTCGTTGCGCTGGGTTCGCCTGAGGCGGTTACCGAAAATTCCGGCCCGGGTCTCATGTTCATCGTGTTGCCGCAGATGTTCGCATCGTTCGGTGATTTCGCACCCGTAATCGGTGTGCTGTTCTTCTTGCTCGTTATCTTCGCAGCGCTCACTTCGGCTATCTCGCTCATGGAAACGTGCGTTTCTATCATGCACGATGGTGCGAAATGCTCGCGCAAGAAGGCAACCGTGATCACGTTCGTGATCATCGGCGTTGCGGCAGTGTTCGTGAATCTGGGTTATAACGGTCTTTCATTCATCGAACCGCTGGGTGCAGGCACTTCGCTGCTCGATTTCTTCGACTTCGTTTCGAACACCATCATGATGCCGATCGTGGCATTCCTGACCTGTATCTTCGTTGGTTGGTGCATCAAGCCGAAGATCATCGAGGAAGAGATCATGGCCTCATCGAAGTTCCGTTGGCGTGCAGCGTGGCGCATCATGATCAAGTACATCGCGCCCATCCTGATCGCGATCGTGTTCATCTCGTTCCTCGCTCAATTCCTCGGCTTCATGACGATCTAGCGTAAGGATGAAGTTTTACGCCTGCAAGGCGAAAACGGCAGTTGCTTAAACCGATCTTAATTCGAATCTTGCATAATGCATCGTTGGCGATCGATCACGAGACAAGTTTTGCGTTCGATCTTGCATCAAATGTCCTTAGAACGGCGGCCTCCGGGTCGCCGGTTTTTTGAATCAAATCATTTCTGCAAAGCTAGTCCTTGCTTGATTTAAGACTGATGCACAGTCTCTATCATTTTTGTGTGCCTGTTAGCAGTAGTGATGATGGTTGTCTTCTCTATGAGCATTTCGAACAGCTGCCTGCAAAGAATGTCATTGAGATTGTTAATACCTCAGTATGTTTTAATTTTGAAAGCGCTTCTATTGAAGCATCTGTGCGCTTTTTCAGCGTTAGGCGCATCGATAAGATGCGCATGTTCTTAGAGAATAGTCGATATGAACCGTGGACTGCGACGATGTCATCCGAATCTTTACGATCCCTGCTATTGTTTTGCAAATTGGGATTTGTTATTCAGATAGCTTCTGAGATCAAAAGCAGCCTAAAATGCAGTTGCATCTTGAAACGATGCAATAAACAGCATTTGCGGTAATAGATTTTGATGTTTCTTTTAGATATAGCGTTGAACAATTGATTTTGCTACTACTATTATTACCATATGCTTTTTGGGCTACATAATTGACTTTGTGCCAGGTTCTATATGCATCGCTATTGTTTATACGGCTAAATGAGGAATTATCATGACGCTTGCAGATTTATTTAAACTGATTCGCCACTATGCCAAATTGGTTGTAGCGATTCCATTGATATCTGCTGTTATTGCTGCCGGAGCAATTTTTCTCTTACCCCCTACATATGAGGCGAAGGCTACGCTTTTGACAAATGGGGACATAGCTCTCTCTAGTGGATTTGCTCAAAATGAAGCGGCGACTTATTCAAAGAATGGAATTGAAGTTTCATCTACAACAGATACTGCGTATAGAACAATAGTAATTACAGCGACAGGAAAAGACTATGGAGGGTGTATAGCGGCTGCCAACGCGACAGTTGCTGCAGCAGCAGAGGACTGCCGTAGCGTAAATACGCAAGCTGCTGTTACTACCAACGAGGCAACAAGTGCTAGCAGCACATCACCTAGCGTCCCAAAAGTTGTATTAATGGCTCTGTTGCTTGGCTTATTTGTCTCGATATGTGTGGTTGTTGTCATCGATTTAATAAAGGCGCCAATTAAATCTCAAAATGATATCGAACTATCTTCTGGTCTTCCTGTGATCGGTGTTATACCAAGCAGAGATAGGGGGGAGCGTTTGTTGGCAAATGTGCGATTTTTAACAGAAGGAGAATTGACCACTATCGCAATCGTTCCTATAGGTCTTTCTGGCGGTGTTTTAACATGCGCAGAATTGTCGAGTGCATTTGAGCGTTCTGGAACTATCGTGAGCCGAGTAAAGGGGAGTCCCCATGCAGAAGGATTAAATCAGCCTGTGCTTTCAGGGGTTCTTTCCTTGATTGAATGTGCGCCTTTAAATGAGGGTGTTGGAGCTGTTTATATTGCAAAGGAATCAGATATCACTATTTTGTGCGTAAGTGAGTGGAGAGATTCTCGAAAAGCGCTTTCTTCTGTGGTTGAGGAGCTTAAATTTGCGAAAGCGAATTTGGGAGGAGTTGTTTTCCTTACCGCAGGATATTCTGACAACAAAGCGTTCTGATGAAAAATGCGTTCTAGCTCGTCTTGCTATGAATGCCAGCTAGGACTAGTTCATTCCTATATCTTAGGCCGAAAAGCCGAATTATTAAAGTATAAATGAGTTTCGAACTGCGTCGATACTTCTAAAACGAATACACTTTTGTCCTGTAAGCCGATATCTCTATAGACAGTCCAAGCCTGCTTTGTCTAAGGAAGTAGAAACATATAATGCTTATCAATGGTAGTGTTTGCCATCCAACCCAAAAATTACTTGTTATTGGCAAACACGTACAAATAGGGGCTCGTTTTTTGATGACTGGATATACCTTTACTTGCCCTATATTAAACAATGTGGCCCTTGGGCGGATATGAAGCTAGTTATACAGACTATTGGTGTTGCATTGACTGCCCAAGAGAACTAGCAAGTATTGTTTTCATCCCTTAATAGCGGTCAATAAAGCAAAGAATTACTGCTAATTATCTATTCGTCTCCAAAGAGTGCAGATACTTGAGAGATAATAGTTTTATGATGAGCACCAGATAAATATATGAGTGTTTTAAAGTGTGCAGATGATCTTCCATCTGCGAAACTTTTCCAGGGAGCAAGATCGTGATTATTACTCAAACTCCGTTTCGAATGAGCTTTTTCGGTGGCGGAACAGATGTTCCTGGATTTTTTAATCAGCATGAAGGTGCTGTTATTTCAACGACTATTGATAAGTATTGCTATGTAACCGTTAGACATCTACCCCGTTTTTTTGAATATTCCACAGAACTTTGTTATGCAAGCATTGAACGCGTTACGAATATCGAGGATATCGAGCATCCTGCTATACGCAATGCAATGAAGAGCCTTGATATGCATGAAATTCGTCTTACTTATGAAGCAGATCTTCCTGCACGTACAGGGTTAGGGACATCTTCGTCTTTTGCAGTTGGAATGCTAAATGCGTTCTATGCGCTAAAAGGCGTTTTTGCTTCGAAGCGACAACTTGCCGCCGAGGCTATTGTTCTTGAGCGGGATTTATGTCAAGAAGCCGGAGGCTGGCAAGACCAAATCGCAGCTGCTTATGGGGGGCTTAATAAGATCGTTTTCAAAGATGGTACTTTCGATGTTTTTCCAATTATCATTTCGCCTGAACGAAAAGACCAGTTAAATGATAGCCTTATGCTCTTTTTTACAGGTTTTACTCGCTTTTCTAGTGAGATTCAAATTATCAACAACGAAACTCGTGATCGAGATTCAGCGCTACAAAACATGTTGCTTCTTGTCGATGATGCTGAAAGAATTCTTACAAGTAAGAATGCGCAGATGGATGATTTTGGGCTATTGCTCGATGAAACATGGCAGCTAAAACGACATACGGGCAAGGCTGTTTCTACTGATTCGATTGATTTGATTTATGAAAAAGCCAAAAAAGCAGGAGCGCTTGGAGGCAAATTATTAGGGGCAGGTGGAGGAGGATTCTTTCTTTTTTATGTTCCACAAGAAAGGCAGAGCAAGGTAAAGAGAGAGCTAAGCGGCTTAATGCAGGTTCCCTTTTCCTTTGAAGACAAAGGCACGCATGTTGTTCATTTCTCTCCTGAGACTTGGGAAGAAAGGTAGCTTAATTAGTGACACGCTCTTGTTGCGAGAAAAGCCTGCACGTTAAATGCTTTTTTTTGAGTCACTGAAAGCATATAGTATGAAAACTATTTTATTTTTGACTTCACGACTTCCTTTTCCCCCAGATTCTGGACGAAAGTCGTCTTTATACCATTATTGCAAAATACTATCTGAAGTATTTCATTTTAGGGTGGTCGTTGTGTCTTTCTTAGAGGCTGGAGATGATCCTAAAAATAAGCCCAATTTCATAAACAAGGTTTATACGATTGACCCTCCAAGTTTTATTGAAAAGGCAAAGAATCTGATTTGGTATACATTTTTTAAGAAACGTTATCCTATGCAGGTTTCACTTTTTTGGTCACAAAATGCAAAGCAGACAGTGGATGAAATAATTCGAAAGGAAGACCCTGTTTTATGCATTGCTGATATGGTAAGGACAACAGAGTATCTCAAAGATGTTCCGTGTAAGAAGATCTCTGATTTGGACGATATGCTATCAATTCGCTATAGCCGTCAGCTATCCATTGATTCATCTTTTGTTAATCCGTATGGAGCGTATCTGTCTTCACTTCCTCATGCGATACAGGTTTTTTTAATGAGAGAGGGTATCAAAAAACGAGTGCTTTCGTTTGAAGCAAAACTGATGAAGACTTATGAGATAGAGTCATCTAAAGACTACGACGCAGTTGTTTTTGTAGCTGAACAAGAGGCGCAAGAACTAAACAAACGTATTGGCGCAAAAAAGTGTTTTTCTGTGCCAATTGGAATAGATTATGAATACTATTCGTCTGTTCCGTCTCACAAGGTTGAAGCAGTAGATAACGAAATAGCGTTTTTGGGAGCCATGTCAGTAGCGCATAATGTGCATGCCTGCGCTTTTTTCATCGAAGAGATTTTGCCAATAGTGTTATCTGCTGTTCCTGATGTTAAGTTTCTTGTTGTTGGCGGGGGAGTTCCTGATAGTTTGCGACAGCTTGAGTCAGAGCATGTCGAGTTTGTGGGTAGGGTTGATGACGTTAGACCCTACATACGGGGTGCATCGGTTTTTGTGTGCCCTCTACAGTTTGGAAGTGGGATAAAGACGAAGAATCTTGAGGCTATGGCTATGGGAGTTCCTGTTGTAACAACGTCTATCGGCGCAGAGAACATTGATGCCAAGAATGACTCTGAATGGATCGTCAGGGATCAGCAAGAGGAATTTGCGGATGCTATTATTCGCCTTTTGCATTCTGAGAACTTGAGACGGAAGTGCGGTGAGGCAGCGCAAAGATACATAGAAGAAAAGTGGACTTGGAAAGTTGCCGAGCGCTCCTTCAATGAGGTTTTACTGCACCTAGAGTTAATCTCATAGGCAAATAGGAGTACAACATTTTATAGATGCACAAATTATATAAGGCGGTGATTATGATTTTAGAGGAAAGGACTACAACAAAGCCAATGATTTTGTTTCTTGCTGAAGAGCTAAGAACAGGAGGGGCGGAGACCTATTTTTATACGTTAGAAAAAAGAATAAACAGGGACCACTTTTCGTTTCATTCAATGGCCGTGCCGTCCGGCAATGAGGATTTGCTGGCCTTTCCAGAGTATTTTACGCCGTATGCGTTTTCTTCACGAAGTCGAATAAAAGCTATTGTTGATTTTGCAAAAGAAAACTCACCAAGCATCGTTCATGCGAATTCTCTTAGACTATGCTTTTGTGCTGCTGTTGCAAAAAAGATCGGGAATTACGACTTTAAGATTGTTTACACAAAGCACAATATAACAGCTTTAGAGAAGATATCGAAAGCGCTATTTGCAAAATTTGTGAATGATAATGTTGATTCGTTAATTGCAATTTGCGGGACAGATCGCGTGGCGCTTAGTGCCGCTGGGGTAAACGAAAATTTAATACATCAAATTAATAACGGAGTTGATCTTGAGCGATATGATTTCTGTCAGCGTGAATGGTGGAGAGCTGGAGAGAGTAAAAAGCTTCATATCGGTATTCTCGCGAGATTGTCTCCCGAAAAACGGCACGATTTGTTTATTGATATAGCAGATATAGTGCATCAAAAGTATCCAAAGGTCAGCTTTTCAATTGCGGGTGATGGCGCGGAATTCAAGTCGATTGCAGCAAAGATCAAATCCAAGCATCTTGAAAAGACCGTCGAGATGCTTGGGAGAGTAAATCCGCAGGAATATTTAAAAACGGTAGATGTTTTGCTTTTGGTTTCAGATCGAGAAGTAATGCCCATGTCTCTTCTCGAAGGAATGGCTTCTGGATGCGTGGTAGTTTCGCGAGCAGTAGGCGGGGTTAAAGATATTGTCTCTTCCGATACAGGCTTTTTGGTGACATCAGAGCGTCCAGCAGACTATCTTAGAGTTTTAGATTGTATATTCGATAGCCAAAACATCAACGAAATAGCGTTTAGTGCGCGAGAGCTAGTCGAGCAAGATTATGCTTTAGACTCTTCAATAAAAAGCCATTCTGATCTTTATATGACACTGTTAGGGTAATTGGTTTGAGAATCCAGAGCACATCAACCCAAATAAGAAACCCTCATTTTGCAAAAGAGGATATCCTTGAGCTGGTCTTGCTTGGTTTGACCTTACTAATGCCTTTTTCACTACAAATCAATGCATTGGTTTTCGGCAATGCCGAGATCGTTGGATTGAGCGCTTTTAATGCACTTGTATTGGCAATGTTTTGTCTTAAAGCAGCCCTTATTGCTCTGCGGTCTTTTTTGAAAGAGAGTAGAGAAAATAACGTTCGTGGACTTTCGATATTGGCGGCTTTTATTGCTTTCGTTTTGATATTTTTATGCAAAATGCTTCTGGCTAATGATTTGTCAGAAGCATTAGGGTGGTTGTCTCAGTACCAATATTTTTTATGGGTACCGATTGTTCTTTTTGTTTTCTTGAATCTTAAGATATCATCTGATTATTTTATTAAACTGTGCCTTTGTGTGTCATGGATTGTATGTGCAGTCTCTTTCTATTCCTTTTTTTCTTCGGATTATTTTGGCCTTGTCGCTCAGTCTGCTTTAGATAATTATGCAATTGTCAGCATTCCTTTTTATCGGATGATGGGGCCTTTTGGTTCACCGAATGTAGCAGGGACGTATTATGCGATTATGCTTGTAATGTTGCTGTATTTAGGAGATATTCAAAATCGTGTCTTTAAAGTTGTACATATTATAGTTTTAGGTAGTTGTTTAATACTCTCGTTCAGTCGCATGGCTCTGATTGGCTTGGTATGTTGTCTGTTTTGCTATTTATTATTCAGGAAGAAAGATCCGAAACACCAGAACAAAAATTTACAAGGACCTTTAGCCGCAATTAGTTTACTTGTCGCGACAATCGTGATCATTCTGATTTTAAGAGAAAGTGGTTTTTATTTTTGGGAAGGGTTTGATATTATCAATAACCCTCGAATTGAAAAATGGGCATACTTTCTCATGATGCCTGATCAGTGGGCATTAATAGGCGCACCTCTTTCCGAGCATGTTCACATGGGATCCCTAACTCTTTCGGATAATAGCTTCTTGCTATTACTCGGAGCAGTTGGTTTGTTTGTGGCAGCTCTGTATATCTTTTTCTTAGGAAAGCCCCTTCTGGCTCTTGCTAAGAACAACCCAAAGCTTAAGACTGTCTATATAATGCTTATAGTATTTTTAGTGTTATCGGATTTTGTAAGTTTCTATCCGTGTAACTATTTTGCAGCCCTGCTGATTTGGGCACTGGGATATAACAAGGAGAACGAATATGAGGCTACTCATAATTACGCCCCAATGTCCTTATCCTCCAGAAAAAAGCGGAGGAATTCATACCCTGTACAACCTTTTAAAAAGCAACCATCTACACGAAATTGATTTGCAGTATTACGACGAAAAAAACGAGGCTGCAGAAAAAGGAATAGAACCGTATGTTAATAAGGTATCTTGGATACCGACAAAACGCAGAAGAAGCGCAATTAGTCGGATAATGAGTTTATTCAAAAAGATACCTTTTGCTCAATACCAGTACAAGCATAAAATGCTACCAAACACGTATGAGTATGATGCAGTAATTTATGATCAGTTTTCGTCAGAGATCATGGTCGAAGATAAGGTGCCAAGCATTTGCTTTGCACATGATAGCATGCCATTGTTTTTTTTGCGCAAGGCGACCCGTTCAAAAAATATTCTGGCAAAACTGTATTATCTGTTGCAGCATAGATATGCTGCCCGTGTTGAGCGTGGGGTGCTAAAACAAGCAAAAAAGATTATGTTTGTCTCCCAAGAAGATGCCAGATATAGTCAGACCTTATATAAAAACCAAGGAGCTTGTGGTTTTATCGATTTGGGTGTTGATGACGTCGCGGAGATCGTTCCAAAAGAGCTTGGAAGATCTTTAGTTTTTACGGGGGTTATGGATTATGCTCCTAATGAAGATGCAATGAGCTTCTTCATAAAAGAGGTCTTTCCAATACTAAAACAAGCATACGCGGATCTTACCTTGTATGTTGTGGGGAAAAATCCATCGGAGTCGCTGCTTAGATTGAGCCAAAATGAGCCTTCAATCCATGTGACAGGATATGTTGAAAGCGTATATCCATATATTCTTGGAGCAACAGTTTATATTTCGCCATTACGATATGGAACTGGGGTGAAAAACAAGGTTTTAGAGGCAATGAATTGTTGCAAGGCTTCAGTTTTCTCACCGATTTCAATAGAAGCTATTCCAGAAGTTAAACCTAATATAAATTGTCTTATTGCTGAAAGTGCTGAAGAATGGGTGGCATCCGTTTCTAGTTTGCTAGATGACCCAGACAAGCGTCGAGTCTTGGAAAGAAATCTCGCGAATTCAGCTGTCACTGAAAGAAGTTGGGCGAAGGCCCTGGATGAATTGGTTTCGTTGGAGTAATGGCATGAATCTTGTTTTTACATCAGACCTATCTGGTCTTGGTGGTGGTGAAGTCGGATTAATTTATTTGGTAGAGGAGCTATCAAAGAGTCACCAGTGCCTTGTTGTGTGCAGAACCGAAGGAAAGCTCGTTAAAGTATTAGAAGAAAAGCGAATCAATGTCTTAGTTTGCGATTATAAGAAAAAAGAAAAAATATTTTCAGCTTTGAAGCGCATACGAAAAAAAATGAAGCAGTTTAACCCAGATGCGATTTTTAGCAATGATCCGACAACATCGATCTTGATGAAGATGGCAACAGTGGGTGTGATCTGCAATAATTATTGGATTTGCCATGGTCAATGGTATGAGTTCGGGTATGGGAAAAAAATCCTATTGAAATATGCGAATAACAAAATTATTTGCGTTTCAAATGCGGTTAAAAAGAATTTAGAAAAGCAAGGTTTCGATCGGCTCGAGATAATACATTTAGGTGTTCCTCTTGAGCGCTTCAATCTCGAAACTTCTTCGAGCTTTCGAAGAGAACTAGGTATTGAAGAGAGTATCCCCTTGATAATTACCGTTGCAAGATTCCAGGAGATAAAAGGGCAGAAAAGAGGCATAGAAATTGCAACACTATTTCAGGAGCACAACCTTCCCTTTGCATATGCCTTTATAGGAGGTTCTGTATTTGGAAGTGATTCGGATGCTGCATATGAGCACGAAGTTAAAAAGCTAGCAAAAGATAAAGATTTACTTGATAAAAAGGTATTTTTTGTAGGCGAGAGAGATGATGTCGCAGGTATTATGCGGGAAGCTGATCTTTTGATTATCCCTTCCGAAAACGAGTCTTTTGGTGTTGTCGCAATAGAGGCTTTGGCAGCTGGTTTGCCAATTGTTAGTACTCCAAATGAGGGGGTTACTGAAATTCTTGAAAATGATAGGCGATTTATTGCAGTTTCAAAAGAAGCTAAGGATTTGTTTTATCTTGCTAGGAATATACTTAGCGACGATGAGCTAAGAAAATGTGCAAGCCGAGATATGCGTGAGCTAAGTAATAAATTTAAAATTGAGAACATTTCAAATGCTTTTGTCGAAGCGGTTAAATAAGAGTCCAAAGAAAAGAAGCACAATTCTTCTTACAAGCATCGTTGTTGTTGCTATCACTTTGTGTGGCAAATTGCTTGGTTTTGTCAGAGAAGCTTTTGTAGCAAGTTGCTACGGTGCTTCTTACATCTCTGATGTATATGTGTTAGAGAGCGGCATCGTGAATGCAGTCTGTACTATTTTGCTTTGTGTGGTGACGACGGCATTCATCCCTCTTTACATGAGCAAAGAGAACAAAAAAAAGGCAACCCACTTTGCCTGCAATGCTCTTTATGGCTTTTTTTTCGTAGGGGCATTGCTTTCGTTTGCTCTTTGTCTTGTGCCTGAGGCAATCCTTCAATTTGTGGCTCCGGGGTTTTTAGTGAAATACTCAGGGGAACAACTTGTTATCATCTTACTATCAATTCAGATAAGTATGATGAATGTACTTCTGCTGCTTCTTCAAGGACTCTTTCGTGCTTTGATGCAAACGCACGACAAAATGTTCATTGCAGCAGGTCAAGCGATTGTTTTTAATATTCTTATTATTATATATTTAATTTTTCTTTCAAAATATGGGCTGCTCGGAATAACGATCGCTATGCTCATTGCGCAGGCTGCTATAGCGTTAGTATTTTTTACGCGCGTTGTTGTTTCTGGAATGTTGGTTCTGGAAAAGACCACGGTGGAATCAATTAAGAGCGATTTTAAAGAAATGTTCTCTTTGGCGCTACCAGTTGTTTTTATGTCAATACTTTCTCAAGCGAGCTATATCGTTGATCGCTCTGTAGCGTCGAATTTCGATGAGGGAACGATGGCCCTTATTGGATACGCTTCAACATTGGCATTGGCTGTTCATGCTCTGTTTAGTGAGTCAATCAATAATGTTGTATACCCTAAGTTGAGTTCTTACGCTGCCAAAAGAGACAGTTCAGGTTTTCTGGAGCTGGCGAATTCATCGATCTTTTTAGCCTGTCTGCTTATTGCTCCTTTACTTATTACTATGTTCTGCGGAGCTCAAGCAATTATAGAGATTGTTTACTATCGAGGGAACTTCACTTATGAGAATGTGCAAGCTGCAACAGTATTCCTGATGCTTTACTTACCCGGTGTTTTCTTTTTTTATTTAAGAGACTTATTAAATAGGTTTTGTTATGCGCAGAAAAATTCGAAACTTCCATCCATATGTGCTGTCATAGGTTTTATCTTAACCATCATACTTAATCTTACTATTCCTCATTTTTGTGGAGCTATGGGTATAGTAATAGCAACATCGCTCGCTGCGATTATAGCGTGCATTTTAGAGGCAATAGTAATTTATAAAGAGCGACTTTTAGTGTGGTCGAAGTCATCATTTAAGCTTTTTGGGCTAGTTGGTTTAGCTTTAGTGATTTCTTTTATGAGCGCGTTAGGGGTGTCCATCGCATCTGCAGGAATGTATCCTATAGTAAAAATAATATTGATGCTTGTGGTTTCATATATGAGCTATTGCGCCATTGCGGTTTTGATGGGGAGAAGTTTTTTTGCTCCCGTTTTAGGAAGGCTTTCGAAATGATCAGGAAAATCAGTAACTATCTATTTAAAAGACGCCTAAAAAAAGGAGGAGGTAAAGGCGTTAAAATAGAAGGCTATATTGAATGCAGAAATCCTGATGGCCTTAAGATGGGTGAATATGTTTACATAGGTCCTGATGCCAAATTCTGGGGAACGGGAAATTTGATTATTGGCAATAACGTGATTATTGGACCTTGTCTCACCACGATTACAACTAATCATAACTATCAAGGTGAAATGTTGCCATATGATAAACAAGCTATTTGTAAGGATATAGTAATCGAGGACAATGTTTGGATTGCCTCTCATGTTTGCATAATTCCAGGGGTTCGAATTGGTGAGGGGGCTATCGTGGGTATGGGAACTGTAGTTACAAAAGATGTTCCTCCGTTGGCTATTGTCGGTAGTAACAAGTTAGATATTATTGGCTACAGAGATGAAACTGCCTATCGAGAGATGGTTGAAAGAGGAGATTTATATTTGGAAAAGAAGTATAAGGGCCTGTTGTAGTATGCAAAAAAAAGCCGAAGAAGTTTTGTTATATGGATGGTTTGGGGAAAACAATCTCGGAGATGAGTTGATTTTGAAATCTCTTGAAGCTCTTGTTAGGGAGATGCTGCCTTCGGCAAAAATAAGCATTATGGCATCAAGGCCAGATATGCTAAAAAAGACGAAGCCAAATGTTGGTGATAATGCCGTAATCTCGACCTATATTGATCATCGTCCAAAGACAATTTTAAGATCAATAAAATATGGATTAGCTGCAGCGGTTCACAATCTAAGATCGCCTGATCTGGTAATTATGGCAACGGGGGGAGCCTTATCTGATTGGAACCATAACTCAACCGTTACTATTTTTGATTTGATTGATTATTGGACACGCAAAAATGTTCCTGTTGTGATGTTTGGAGTGGGCGCAGGACCCATTTTAAAAAAGGAGTCTATTAAGCGCTTCTATGAGCACTTATGTAAAGTTGAGCTAATTACTGTTCGGGACGAATACTCTCTTAACCAATTAAAAGAGGTTGGGCTTGAGAATGTTGTGCTTACGAAAGATATCGTATTCGAAACGTTCAATCAAAATACGATTGAAAAAGCTAATAAAGTTGATGAAGTTAAGCGAATAGGTGTAGTTGCTGCTCCAATTTGCCTTGAAACACCAAATGTGTATATTGAGTACCGAAATAGACTTACAGAAGCCATACATAGATTATGTGAGAAATACACTGTTTCGCTAATTCCGTTTCAGCCAGAATACGACAAGCGTTTAACGGAATATATTCTAGAGTCAGATGCCAGAATAAAACTCTTAGCAAATCCAGATGGGTTTTCACAAAACCTAAGTAATCTTGCTGCACAAGATTTAATTATTGGGATGAGATATCATTCTATTGTTGAGTCTCTGATGAATGGAAAATACGTTATTCCAATTGTTTACCATCCGAAATGTGAATCATTGTGTCAAAATGCAGGGATCAAGCGATATGCAGAGCATGTTGGAAATGGAAATAATTGGATAGAATCAAATATAGACATTGACCAGCTTGTTCGCTCTGTAGAAGACATACAGCAAGACGATTCGTATTTTTCGCGCATAGGCTCTTTTTGCCGCATACAGAAAGCTATCTCCGTGGAAAGGGAATACCTACTCAGATATGCATAATAAAATCATTGCATTATTTATGGATGTTGATCAACAAAGATGGATATTCAACTAAAGGGACAGTGGTTTTTTAGCACCGAAGATAAAGCACCCCTAGGAGGAAAAAGTGAAAACTGAGTTCAACGAGAACTCCTTAACTATTCTAAATAAACTAGTAATCTCTTATCCGGCCCTTAAAGAATGCCGTTTGGCTATAGAAAGTGCGTGTCGATGTCTTTCTGATAGTTTTAGTTCTGGCAAAAAGCTTCTCGTTTGTGGCAATGGTGGATCAGCTGCAGATAGTGAGCATATTGTTGGCGAACTGATGAAAAGTTTTAGGTTTAAGCGATCTCGAGATCGCGAATTCGATATTAAGTACCAAAGTTTATTTAAATGTAATGCACCAGACTGGCTTGAGGGTTCGTTGCCAGCTATTTCTCTCGTATCGCATACAGCGTTTCTGACAGCATTCTCGAATGATGAGACTTCAAAGGGGGCTTTTGCTCAGCAAGTTTATGGTTACGGTCAGGAAAATGATGTCTTGATAGGCATATCTACTAGTGGAAAATCTCTAAATGTATTAGAGGCGTTTCGTGTTGCAAAAACGAAAGGACTAAAGATTATCTCGATGACTGGAAGTGGCGTGACAGAGCTAACCGATTTAGCAGATATTGCAATTCATGTTCCAGCACAAGAAACCCATGAAGTTCAGGAGTATCATCTACCCATTTATCATTGTATATGTAGCGTTGTTGAGTCAGAGATATTTGGAGATTAGGTTGTGGCGAAGAAACGAGAAGCGATAGTGCTTGCAGGGGGTTTCGGAACAAGATTGGCTCACGTTGTTAGCGATGTTCCAAAGCCAATGGCCCCAGTTGCATCAAGACCTTTTTTGCGTTTTATCTTAGATATGTTGGCTGAAAAAGGATTTTCTCGTGTTGTTATAGCTGATGGATATAAGCGAGAGTGTATCGAAAGCTATTTTGGCCAAAACTATAGAGGTCTCGAAATTCTATACAGCTCAGAGGAATCGCCTTTGCAAACAGGTGGGGCGGTAAAAAAAGCATTGGCTTTATGCAACAACGATTGGGTCTATGTCTTGAACGGCGACACGTACTGTGAAGCTAGCTTTGACCGCATGGAAGAGGCTGCTTTTCAAAAGCAGCGATCTTTGCGAGTTGTTTTGGCAACAAAACAGATGACAGATTTTGATAGGTATGGAACCGTTGCTGTTGACGAAGAAGGAGCTGTTCTATCATTTCGAGAAAAAGCTTATTGCACAGCAGGGGTCATAAATGCAGGCATATATCTATTGCAGAGAGAGGCACTCAAATCCTTTCCAGATGTGTTTAGCTTTGAGCACGATTTTCTTGAAGAGATAGTAAATCATGATGCGATACGGGCTGTCGAATGCACAGGCTTATTCATTGATATTGGTGTTCCTGAGGATTATATGCGTGCACAAGATTTGTTTGCGCCGCTCGTCAAACACTGGAAGCTTGCATTATTCGACAGAGATGGAACCTTGAACGTGGATACAGGTCATCTTTTTGAGCCAAACAAACTAGAATTAATACCTGAAGCAATTGACCTAATGAAAACATATACGAAGAATCCCGAATATAAAATTGTAGTTGTAACTAATCAAGCTGGAATTGCAAAGGGTTACTATACCGAAGCAGATATGCGAAAACTGCATGCGATCATGGAAGACGAGATTGCTCGGGCAGGAGGCAGGGTAGACGCATGGTATTTTTGTCCACACCATCCGGATTTCACAGGGCCTTGTAATTGCAGAAAGCCAAAACCAGGAATGATTCTAAACGCCTTAAATGATTTCGATGCGTTTCCAGAAGAATGCATTATGTTTGGGGATAAGCAAAAAGATATAGAGGCGGCAAAAAGAGCTGGTGTACGAGGCGTTTTTGTCGATTGGGCATAGTCGTGACATTGCCTAGTGGCGAGCATTATATGACCGGTTTCAATATCATCTCGCTCGCTACGGTAGCTTTCTAAAGAGGGTCGCGACCTTCGAAAGATTAAGATTTATGACAACCCGATTGTGGGTGTATATGAGAATATATTTTTGAACACTTGGTATAGAGGATCATCTTATGAATTTAATTTCCCTGCGCAGTTAGGACAACGCCTACAGTTTGAATGATCAGCTTTGTATCAGCCCAGACCCCACATTGTTTTATATAAAGCAAATCGAGGTCAACCCAATCATCGAAGGAGATAGAGTCCCGGTTTGTTCGTGTTTGCCAGTAGCACGTGATGCCGGGCTTGATTAAAAGACGTTGCTTTTGGTAGTCATTGTATGTTGCAACTTCTTTTGGCAAAGCAGGCCGGGGGCCTACTACAGAGATATCCCCTTTCAGGACGTTCCAGAACTGGGGAAGTTCATCGAGGCTGAGTTTTCGAATCATTTTCCCGCTTCGTAATATTCGCGGATCGTCTTTGATCTTAAAAACGGGTCCAGTTTTTTCATTGAGGTGAGCAAGTTCTTCCAGGCGGTCTTCAGCATCGACGCACATCGTCCGGAATTTGTACATTTTGAAGGGCTTGCCATTTTTCCCGATTCGCTCTTGGGTGAAAATAGGACTGCCTTTGCTGTCGTCAATTTTGATGATGATAGCAAGGAGAAGATATAGCCACCAGAATAGGGCGAAAATAAGAATGCTAAACGCAATGTCGAAAGTTCGTTTTAGTGCGCGATAGGCTTTCCGGTCATCAATTCCTTGGAGGTTCTTGAATTCTTCAGGATACGATGATTCTCGAAGGGCTCGTTCAATTTCATCAACCTTAAACAAGTAGCCGCTACGAACAGTTTCAAAATTGCCGTGGGTTGCGGTTGGTTTGAGGCTGCTTGCTTTTGTGGTGCGGGATGCGTGCTTTTTAGGGGAATCGTCCGAGGCAACCGTATGATTTTGATATGTGAGTTCTTTTGGTTGCAAACGTGCTCCCCGCGGTGTGTCCTGCATGGTCTCTGAAGCGTTTTCTTGCACATAAAACCTGCATTTTACATACCTTACGATTCTATCACGTATGGTTTCTTTTTCACGAGGTCAGAAGCTTTGGTCGCTGAAAGGCGTGGCGGAATGGGAAAGGTTGCACGATCAAGGAAATCAGAAGTGAGTTGGGCGCGTGTGTCCATTGGGGTGATGAGAAACGCGTAAAACTTCTCAGTGAGGTAAGGCTTTGCATGGGACAGAAGAAGGCAAATGGCTTGTGTTGTGGGGATTCGGAGTCGGAAAACGTTAGCATCCTTGTCCGGCAGTTATTTCTGGTTCCTAGTTTGTTTGCTCTGATTTTATTAGGAGAGGCTTCGTCAGATGCTTAAATCTTCTTGCATTTGATAGACTTGAGCGACGTTGATAGTGAATTTATAGCTTGACGATGGACGTTTCACATATTACACAATGCTAGCATTACGGTAATCATCGAGGTGGGTTCATTTTAGGAATTATGCTACTCGCATAGAACAATGCAAAGAATGAGTTCTTTGCATTACATCCGAAGGCCTTGAATGGGAGTACAGAATGCAAGAAGAAAAGATTGTAACCCAAATGATTACTGACAGAAAAATTCAAAATTTAGGCAACTATGCAAGAATCCACTGGGATTATTTTCTGTTGCTTGAAAAAGATTTAAGCGATATTTTGGACTATATCGAGCCTCATGAGAGCAATCTTCACGCCTACGGACCAAAGCTCGCAAAATTATTGTTGGCAACTGGCTCAGAAATCGATGTAACGTTTAAAGACTTAATCGATATAAAAAACCAGAAAAACAGCCTTTCTAAGAATGAAGAGAACAACATGAGAGATTATAGAGAATATGCTCATAACTATCTTCAAAGAGATCTTGATCAGGTTGAAGTTAGTTTTGCTAGGAGCAAGTTAGTTAGTACGCCATGGAATGATTGGTGGGAATCAGAGGAAGACGGCCGTGTACCAGTTAATACATCGCTTTCCTGGTGGAAGGCTTACAACAATGTTAAGCATCATAGAGTGGAATGTTACCATCAAGCGACATTGGAGAACACATTAGAGGCTCTGGCGGGTTTGTTCGTGCTGATCGGAGCGCTGGCTAGAGCTGAAAATATACTCGATGGCTATCGTCCTCCAATGATTCTCGAATTTCGCGACCGCAGATACGGACGAACATGGATATCTCGTGTTGAGGGATCGACCCTCATCATGGGAGATGCTCCAAACTTTCGATTCGAGCCTGTAGAAACCCTTCTTTAGATTCTTTGTGTGCTTGATAGCGTATTTTGAACACTTGAAGATGCTGACGTTTTTTTGACCCAGAGCCTTACGCTTAGACCCTTGCTTTCTCCTGAATTGCGCAGGACTTAGCCCTCTCAGGAAGAGCTTGAAACGTTTTTATTGTCCAATGGATGTATGCGTTCAATCCGTCCATGGGCTCTTCAGCCGTGGAATCTCTCTAGTCTTGCCTGTAGAAGAGTTTGATTTTTAGTCTTGCGAAATGCCTTTCTATAGTGGAGTTATCTGGAGTGCATCTCTTTGCCGACATTGATTACGCGATGCCGTATCGTTCACACTTTCTATTTATTCAGGCCACCAGTAGTAGCAACCAAGATTATTATGTCTGATGATTTTGAATCTCAATCTTATGTTGTGAAGCTTGGCAACGTGTGCCGTACTTCGGTATTGTTATTCAAAAAGTTGAAGATGATCAATGTGGCAAATTGAGGTCAATGATAAGGAAGGCGACCAGTGAGGGACGTTTCGTATACTAAAGCGATTGTTACGTTCGTAGATTTACTCGGTTTCAAGAAAACTGTGAATAAAAAGAGCGCATCTGAAGTTAATAACATCCTTAATGCGTTTCTCAAATGCATGCAGGATAATTACGCTTCTCACTATGAAGAAGCGTATAAGACACCACCTCTAACATACAGTGCTGTTTTTTCCGATAGTGTTTTGCGCGTGACATATTTAGATCACCCGATTAATGATTATCATCCTTATGGTGCGGTATTTCATGAGGTGCTGGCACTTTCTCATGGGTTGATAAACCTTTTCCCTGCTGGCATTATGTTTAGAGGCGCGATATCGGTCGGAGACATTTTTGTAGATCTGGAGAACAATAAGTTCTTTGGTCCAGCATTGCTTGAAGCTACGAGGATCGAGTCTGAGATTAGGGCTCCATGTATTGCACTTAGCGATAGCGTCATCAAAGCAAACAAGGATCCAAAATATGTTGCCTCCCAGAATACCCCTGAACAGGAGGAAGGGTATCTAGAGTCTCTTCTTGCTGAAGGGAAAGTAGGAAGTAAGGGTACTAAGTACCGTTTTATAGATATTTTCAAGGCTGCTGATAGCGAAGCAGATTGCTTTGAAGATTGGCTCTGGATGATTCGAGAGTTCATTTTTGACGGGTGCAAGAAGTTCAAAGATGATGAGGGTGTTCTCAGGAAATACAATTGGTTGAAAGTCCAATTTAATAATTATGTATCAGGGTTAAATGACGCTGCTGTTCATGAGCATATGGGTATGGGTATTGCAGATCTTCGTATTCGCTAAAACAAATAACTATATGTCGGCTGTTGTGTTTTTGACGCACCGGATGGCCGGATCGATGACGTTCGACTCTCCTTTTGAGAGCGCATCTCGTTCTTTAAGTCTTCTAGATTTGGGACAGGATTTCGCTTGTATCGCCAAGTGCTGAGTTGATAGTTGATAAACATGCAGGGCGCTTTTCCTCATTAAGTCGATAGGGGGGAAGAGGGAAATGCGCAATGGCAAAACCCGCGCTCTCCATAAGGGCACAACGAACATAGACAGAGGAATCTGATCCTGTCTTCTATACGTTGTTGTTTTAGGCTATCGTTCTGCTAGAGAGAAAAAATAGTATTGTAAACTAGTGATAAAGAGCAATCGAAATCAAGGAGGAGCATGAAGGGCATCATCTTAGCTGGAGGAAGTGGTACGCGACTGTACCCACTCACAACCGTTACTTCCAAGCAGCTTCTTCCTGTTTACGATAAGCCGATGATCTACTATCCATTGTCAGTGCTTATGCTGGCAGGTATTCGCGAGATTCTTATCATTTCGACACCTGATGATCTTCCAAATTTTGAACGCCTTTTAAAAGATGGTTCACAATTTGGACTTGAGCTTTCCTATGCCGTTCAGCCTTCTCCTGATGGTCTTGCTCAAGCTTTCATAATCGGTGAGGACTTTATTGATGGTGATTCTTGCGCGCTTGTTCTGGGCGACAACATCTTCTATGGCAATGGTCTTTCAAGGCATCTGAAGCGTGCGGTTGAAGATGCCGAAAACAATATAGGTGCGACCGTCTTTGGTTATCATGTTGATGATCCTGAACGTTTTGGTGTGGTTGAATTTGATGCAAACTACAATGCCATTTCCATCGAAGAGAAACCCGAGCAGCCTAAATCGAATTATGCAGTGACAGGCTTATACTTCTACGATTCGCGTGTATGTGAGTTTGCAAAGAAGGTAAAGCCTTCTGCTCGTGGAGAGCTTGAAATCACGGATCTGAATCGAATGTATCTTGATGAAGGAACGCTCAATGTGGTTACGCTTGGGCGTGGATATGCCTGGCTCGATACGGGAACAATGGAGTCGTTGTTTGAGGCAGGAGAGTTCGTACGAGCAGTCGAGCGCAGCCAAGGGCTTTCTGTGTCGGTGATCGAAGAGATCGCATATGAAAATGGGTGGATTTCGAGAGAGCAGTTGCTCGATGCTGCTAAGCTCTACGGAAAATCGGAATACGGAAAGCACCTACTCAAGGTTGCTGAAGGCAGGATCATTCCCGATAGGAGCCACTCATGAGCTTGAAGATCCTTATAATAGGTGCGAATGGGCAGCTTGGAAATGAGCTCGAACGCTGCTTTTTTACGGGAGAGGCGGAAATCGGTCCTATTCCTGGGGCATATGCAGATGCGGTTGTTTTTTATCGAGACGTAGATTCGCTCGATATCACTGATGTGGATGCTGTATCCAAAGCTTTTGAAGAGACCCAGCCTGATATCGTGATCAACTGTGCGGCTTTTACTAACGTTGATGGGTGTGAAGCGAACGAAGCGCTTGCATTTGCTGTTAATGCAAAAGGCGCTGAAAACCTTGCAGTCGCGGCTGAAAAGTACGGTGCAAAACTCGTTCACGTTTCCACGGATTATGTGTTTCCTGGGACGGATTCAAAGCCGCGAGTAGAGAGTGACAAAACAGAGCCGATTTCGGCTTACGGCAGAACGAAACTTGCTGGTGAAATGGCTGTTAAAGCCAACTGCAATCGTTACTTTATTGTGCGTACTGCCTGGCTTTATGGCTATGTTGGGAAAAATTTCGTGAAGACCATGATGGGTCTAGGGACAAAGTTCGATAGCGTGAGCGTGGTCAATGACCAGCTTGGCAATCCTACTTCAGCAAATGATCTTGCATATACCATCTTGAAGCTCGCACTTACTGACAATTATGGTGTTTATCATGCAACGAATGAGGGTACTTGTTCCTGGGCGGATTTTGCTGCCGCTATCATGGGAGGGGCATCGCTAGATTGCGAAGTTATTCCAGTAACATCGGCTCAATGGAAAGAGATGCATCCTGAATCAGCTGATAGACCTGCGTTTTCATCGCTGGAAAACAAACATCTAGCAGATACTATCGGAAACGAGATGAGACCTTGGCAAGATGCGCTTGCCTCTTATCTTGATAACTATGAGAAGTTGGCGAATTAGAATCTATGACTGACGCTTTTGAACCAAAGAAGATCATCGTTACCGGTGGAGCGGGCTTTATCGGCTCGAATTTCGTTCACTGGGTGGTCGACAATCAACCAGACGTGCAGGTGACCGTGCTTGATAAGCTCACTTATGCAGGCAACAAGGCGAATCTGGCTGGAATTCCAGAAGACCGTCTGACCTTTATTCAGGGCGATATTTGCGATGCTGATCTAGTTGATGAGCTCTTTGCGAACGCTGACGCAGTTGCTCATTTTGCAGCCGAGTCTCATAACGATAATTCCATCGCGAATCCTGCGCCTTTCTTACAAACGAACGTCGAAGGAACCTATACGCTTCTTGAGGCTGCGCGTAAGCACGGCGTACGCTTTCACCATATTTCGACGGACGAGGTATACGGAGATCTTGCGCTCGATGATCCTGCAAAGTTCACCGAGGAGACCCCTTATCACCCGAGCAGCCCTTATTCTTCCACCAAAGCGGCTTCTGACCTGCTTGTTCGCGCATGGTTCCGCACATACGGAGTGCCGGTGACCATCTCGAACTGTTCGAACAATTACGGGCCTTATCAGCATATTGAGAAGTTCATTCCGCGCCAGATCACCAATATTCTTTCAGGCATGAACCCGAAGCTCTATGGCGATGGGCTCAATGTCCGAGATTGGATTCATGCGCAGGATCACTCTTCGGCTGTTTGGACGATTTTAACCAAGGGCCGTCTGGGTGAAACGTACCTCATTGGCGCTGATGGCGAGAAGAACAACATCGATGTCTTACGTGCGATTCTCGTTGCGATGGGGCGCGATGCTGACGATTTCGAATGGGTGAGGGATCGACCCGGGCACGATCGCAGATACGCGATCGATGCCACTAAGCTCAAGCGTGAACTTGGTTGGCAGCCCGAACATACCGATTTCGAGGCAGGCCTGCGCGAGACTATCGCTTGGTACGACCAGAATCGAGATTGGTGGGAAGGCACGAAGAGTGCCACCGAAGAAAAGTATGCCAAGCTCGGTCAATAGCTAACTGCTAGGCGACCGGACGTTTCGGTTTTGGCGATTATGGTCAATTTTCCTTATGGCGAATTCATTGGCAGCTAGTGGTAGGTATTAGAGTTTTCCGCTCGCCTGAGCGCATTGAAAGGAACGAGCATGTCTGATCAGGTTATTTCTGGGAATTTTACGTTCACGGAGACTTCTATCGAAGGCGTGAAGATCGTCGACGTAAAGGTCTATGGCGATGATCGCGGCTACTTCATGGAGACGTATAAGCGCCCTGATTTTATTGCCGGTGGGATTGACTGTGAGTTCGTGCAAGACAATCAATCGTCTTCGACGCGCGGCGTGCTGCGCGGGTTGCATTTTCAGATCGAGCATCCGCAGGCGAAGCTCGTGCGTGTTGTTTCAGGTAAGGTCTTCGATGTGGCGGTTGATCTGCGCAAAGGTAGCCCGACGTATGGTAAGTGGGAGGGAGTGGTGCTTTCTGCTGAGAACAAGCGCCAGTTCTTCATCCCTCGTGGGTTCGCACACGGCTTCCTCGTTTTGTCCGATACTGCCGAGTTTTGCTACAAATGCGATGATGTCTACCATCCCAACGATGAATGCGGCCTCATGTGGAACGACCCCACCATCGGGATCGAGTGGCCGGCGCTCGAAGGCGACGCTGAATTCGATCCGACCAAGATCATCTTGAGCGAGAAGGACAAGAGGCATCCGGGTATTGCTGAGGTTTAGCTTTTAATACGTTTTACTATACGGCTCTCGCAGCTGTGTGTAATTCTGACCGTATGTACGCTAATCCCAATGCGGACTTCTTTCTAAAGTTCTCTTGAAATTGATAGGGTTGAGTAAGTTTAATATGCACATGCCGTTGAGCGTAAGGTTGTCATATGCTTTTAATAAGAGGTCTGAGCTCGAAAGAATATGCGCTTCCCGCTGATGATGGGTTAATAGGATGTCGGGATTTGGCAACTGCCGTTTTGGGCGAAGTTGGTCCGACGGGATACGCTTTTTCTGGATATTATGAGCGCTTATTTTGCTCGAGTTTATATGGTATTCAAGGGCATATTGAAAACCTGAATTGGCTTCCGCAAAACTGGAATATGCTTTTTCGACTGACGCTCGATCCCATGGTGGCAGATAGCTATCTAACGTTTTTCCATGTAGTGGAGCCTGAGGTTACCGATAGATGGCTGAGGGAAAATTACGGGGAAGATTCCCATTTCATATTTTACGAACCGCAGATTGATCTTCCTGCATATCCGTGCGTATATGGCAATGGTTATTGCGGTTCAAACCTGACCTATCTCAATGCGCCAAATGAGTTAAGTGCTCGTGAGACTTCAATAAACAATCTGGGCTTACTGGCTTTAATTGACGAGGAATTTGATGGCGGAGTCGAGCAAGAAATCATCGGATCCTATTTGTGGAACTCGATAACAGCTTTTGCCCCTTTGTTCAATCGGATTAAAGATGAGAGATTCGATGATCGTGAGAATGAGTTCAGGCTAATGGCGCGCGGAAAACGACATCTCGAGCACGAAGGAGTCCGTTTAGAGAATTTGCCTGAGGTATTGTTGAAATGTGATGATGAGTTTTTCAGGACGATTCACTTATCTACGGGCGAGCTGGCGTTGCTTGATTCTCATGGCGAGCAACATAGTATCGGAGAGATTGCGTGGAAATACCCCTCACCCATTCTTGTTGAATCTTTTAAGCAAATCGATGTACGCGACACGGCGCTTAGATGCGGCTATATTGGCAATCGCAACGCATGCAGGAAATTTGTTAGAGACGAGCTTCGACGCATGCGGAAGGGACATTTCTATCAATCGGTAGCGCCTAAAGCAGTTAAGCATTTAAGCAACTTCGTTGTCTCTAAAGACTCGCGTGATGAAAAAGATGTATTAATTAGAACGCCTGATGCAGGGTTTTATTCATTTGATGGTCCAGGAGTTAAGGTAGAAGCATGCCCAAATCCGATGGAAAGAGGCTTATTCGATCCAATTTCAGCATACACTTCGGCTTTGGAATTTGTGATTGGAACGGAATATCCGGATGAGTGTATTCCTCTACCGAGAGATGGCGCACATGAGTTTCTGCACAGTTCGCTCGGACCTTGGCTGCCCATGGAGCTTTGTAGAGAGATTCCTGAAGAAAGCATAGAGAAGGAGCTGCAACTTATAAAACAGGGTCGAGTGGAGCTGGGAATATTTACGGATTATCCGCCGTTTAGCTCTCTATTCGATGTGGATAGAGTTAGGGAGCGGCTTGATGGGAATATCACTCGATCTAACATGGAGACTTATCTTCAGAATCATCAAATTGTCTTGGATGATCCAGCTGTTCATCGGGCGTACGAAAAGAATATAGCCAATTTAATGAGAAATTTTGATACGGCTAAGCACCAAGGTTTCGAAGGGATCATTAGAGCAATGCCAGTATCTTACAAAGAGCTGGTAGAGTGGTTGCGAGTAGCTGATTTTAAAGACGAATCGTGCGTCGGCCCTCGTAAAGATTTCAATGGTTTTGTTGCGGTATATCGTATCAATCCAGATGATTTAGTGTGCGATTGTGCAGAATCGGGTGATTGTAAGAAGAGTTTATCGTTCTCTCTTAATCCGGTGATTCCACAGCTGAAATTCGATTTATCAAAGTTTTCTTATGCGGTATCTCCGCAACTCGAATGGACAGGTCAGATCCTCGGCGCAGCTCATAGTATTCAGAAGGCAGCGTTGGTTTTTTCGCACACTCTTTCCAAAGGAGTTTGGAGATTAAGTTGCACCTGTTGTTCGGACAGGCAGCAAGATGGAGCATTATTTATCAATTTGAGGCCCTATAAGGTTATTTGCAGGGGAGAGCTAGGCGCCGAAAAGAGACAGTTGATCAGTGATGAGTTGGGCGATTCGGTTGAAGTTGAATTCGACTAGAGGCCAATTCGCTTCGATCAGGCGGACCTTCTCGTGGCATAATGAACGAATGAGCGAACCGGGTAGCAAGCATAATTCTGAAAGTCTTTTCCGTGAGGTCCTTGTGACAGGTGGAGCAGGCTTTATGGGCTCGAATTTCGTTCGTTGGGTGATGGCGAATCAGCCCGATGTTCAGGTGGTCGTACTTGATAAGCTCACTTATGCGGGAAATCGCGCGAACCTCGTGGGACTTCCCGAGGGGCGTTTACATACGTTCAAGGCGATATTTGTGACGCGCAGCTTGTTGATGGGCTTGTTGGCGCGGTGGATGCAATCGTCCATTTTGCAGCAGAATCTCATAACGATAATTCGATTGTTGATCCATTGCCGTTTCTTCGTTCCAATATAGAAGGAACCTTCACGCTTTTGGAAGCGGTGCGCAAGCATGGTGTGCGCTTTCATCATGTTTCAACCGACGAGGTGTATGGGGATTTAGAGCTTGAAAACCTAGAATCATCTTCGAGTGAGATTTCACGACGGTTTTCTGGGTTCACCGAGGAGAGCCCCTACCGGCCGAGTAGCCCTTATTCTTCCACCAAGGCGGCTTCCGATCTACTCGTGTGCGCTTGGTATCGCACGTATGGGCTGCCAGTTACTATTTCGAACTGCTCGAACAATTATGGCCCTTATCAGCATGTCGAGAAGTTTATTCCGCGCCAGATCACTAGGATCCTTTCGGGCGAGCGTCCTCAGCTCTATGGAGATGGGCTCAATGTGCGCGATTGGATCCATGTCGACGATCATTCGCGCGCTGTTTGGGAGATCCTCACGCGCGGGCGGTTGGGCGAGACCTATCTGATCGGAGCCGATTGCGAGCGGAGCAACATCGATGTGTTGCGTATGATCCTTGCGGCAATGGGCAAGGAGCCTGATGATTTCGATTGGGTGAGCGATCGGCCTGGGCATGACAGACGCTATGCGGTCGATGCCTCGAAATTGCATCGTGAACTCGGCTGGCAGCCTGTGCATACCGATTTTGAGGCCGGCCTGCGCGAGACCATCGCTTGGTACGCTGAGCGCCGTGATCGGTGGGAGAAGGCATAAATCTCTTTTGAAGAGAAATAAATGGTTAACGATAAACAGATGAAAGAGTGAAATATGATAATGGAACTACTTGCTTTTGTTGGTGTATATCTAAATACATGAACAACATTTGTAGTGGCGTAGAGATATTTGCAATTGTTGAGCGAATATTTGTGTTTGATAAGTAGTTTTTGTCAGCATCCCTTAGTTAGAGATGGGCGAGATCAAAATGAACGACAAGAATGGCACATCAGCGACAACGAGGCTGGATCTTCCAGATATAGAAGCTAAGAAAGAAGATCTGATTCAGGCAAGAAAGCTTTCTACGAGATTCTCGAGTGAAGCTAGATCAAAGGCGAGACCAGAAAGGTGTTGTATATGCGGTAAAGAAGATGCTAAACGTTGTAATTCGCATACTATTCCTCAGTATTGTTTGCGAGAGATAGCAGTGGATGGCAAAGTGTATAATGTGAGCGTTTTCTTGAACGGAAACATTTTAGAACCAGAAGTTGGGTTGAATAAGGCCACTACATTTAGACGAATCTGCCAGCAATGCGATTCGGAGTTTTTTAAAAAATACGAGACTCCCACTGTTCTTTACGAAGAGCCCAGTTCACAAGTTTTGGGTCAGATCGCGACAAAAATTATGTTACGTGAAATTGATAAAGCAAAATACCAGATTGGGTTAAATAGCTCATTAGGCATGCTTGCATCTTTAGATTTTCATGCAAAGGCAGAGGTCAGAACGAGAGACATTCCAGAGGATGAGAAAAACCTGCAAATTGCCATTAGATTAGGCAAGACGGAAAAGCAGCAAAATGCATACCATGTTGTAATGCATAAAGTATTGCCTTATGTAGTCCCACTTGCTTTTCAAGAGCAAATTAACCCCGTAGCCGACTTCGAAGGGGGCTTGATTAATAATGTATTCAACCCAAACTTCACATATCGAATTGAGCCGTTGTATGTTGCCATCTTGCCATCAAGAGGAAAAACTGTTGTTTTGGCATTTCGTAACCGAGATGCAAAACGCTACAGAGAGTTCGAAAAGCAACTAAGACTAAGAAGCGAAAGAGAACAGCTTCAGGCTGTTCTTAAACTGATTTTTGCATATTCAGACGATATAATTGTCAGCAAAAAACTGTCTGAAGAGTGTTTCAGCAATGAGTCTTTGCAGAGTCTGGTTTGCATGAATCCTGATTATATTCATTTTACCAACGATATCAGTGAGGCTTTGGGTAGTCTTCGACAACAGGCTTGCTCAGATTTTGCAATAGACAATCTTCCTGATCCACCAGAATTGCTCTCGTCGGAATATGCAATAGGCTAATTTTGAGAGGTTGAAGCGGGCCTTAATGATTTAGACGGGTTAAGTGTTTTTGTTAATGTCGACCTAATGGTCAACATAAAGATTGTCTAGAGATCAAGTTGCGAGTTCGGACAACCATTCTTTTACGAGTGCTGTTGCAACAGTCTCTTTTACTTCTCCAAAACAATTAGGGTCAGTGAGCATGATATATAGAGCCGCTATTTTAGCTTTTGCAGGAAGAGGAAGGTTCTTAAACCAAACAGTTTTTGAAATATTGATTATTTGTGAAGGATCGAATTCAATATCTACCCCCTCTTTAGAGAAACAGACCTCGTCTCCTCTATAGAAGATTGCTAGTCGGCTTGCGATATATAGGAGTTTATAGCGTGGATCATTTTCGATGATCTCATCAATTTTCTGTTGGTAATTTTTTCTACCATCTTCGGCAAGCGCTTTAGCAAGGGATATGTATTTGAAATCTCCTTGTTCTAGAATTTCAATAAGATGCTCGTCTATTGTTTCTGTGTATCTTTCGCAAAGCTTCGCATAGCAGTCTGGACTTATGCAGATGCTATTCTGGGTTCCGTCTTGTTGTGCGAGTCTTTCATCGCGGACAAAATAAATCATTCCAAGAATATTTGATGTTGAAAGACTAGAAATGATTTTTTCTACTAAATTCGATGAAGCTTCAATTCTTATCTCCGAAAAAAGCGCTCTTATTACTTCAGCAAGGGTATCATCTGAATTTTTTGGGAAAATGAATGCTATATCAGTTTCATTTGATTTGCCAAAGGAAAAGAATAGGCATTTTGCCAAGAGAGGTATACGTTCTTTTGGTATGACTTCAGCTTTGTACTGGATGTTGGCAAGAAGGTCAGTGAAAGAGTTACTACTAATAGATAGTTCTATTAAGTCAAGTAACTCTTTTTCGGATCCGTCTTTAATAGCTTGGTCTATACAGCTTCTGCTAATAGCAGGAAGAGGAAGGCCGCACCAATATAATTCAAAATATCCTAGGTAAGAAATATGACCCAGCGCATAATGTTTTGTCTGAGAAAACGAAGAACTAGATGCCATTCCCGTCAAAAGCTTTTGCATATTGGGAAAAACGAGGGTTACAAGTGGGCGAACTTTCTCCAGATGTACGAGATCCTTTTCACATGCAGATTTAAAACCTTTGACTGTTTTTTCGCATGGTTTCTGGTCGAATAGGAACTGAAAATCTGCCCCTGTCGCAATTCGCCTGTTCTCATATAACCATAAGGCGATATTGGGATATTGCTCTTTTATTAGAGTAATGCCTATAAGGTCTGTAGGACAGATCTCATCGTGGAAGCGCTCAAAATCATGACCGAAGGTGTTTGAAAACAAAAAGACTTTTCTCGGAGTGTTGAGGGACGGTAAAAGATGTTTTTCGTAAAGAGATAGAAATCGACTTCTTTCTTGCTCATCTTGCTGTTTTGAAGCATCAATAAAGGAATCAATGCGGAGAAGCTCCTTATTCAGCATATTGCGAATACTTGTAGTGTCTGGCAAGGGAAGGTCAATTTCAAATTGGACAATCTTCTTAAGGTAGTCCCGCCCCCTGTTTCCCTGAATTTTTGCCAAAGCTGTTTCAATAGCTTCTTGGTCATAGGCCAGAACATATACAATGCGAGGAAAAGAAGCTGTAAGAGTTATTAGTTTAAAAATCAGTTGAATTTCGGTAATTCCCAGCCGGTCCATATCATCAATAAAAACAATTATATTGCTATCCCTTGTCGCTAATAGCTCTGAAATCTGGTCTTTTCTTTCTGAAAGAGTAATATTGGGTTCTTGGAATTTTGAAGCAACTCTAGTAAGAACTTTCTTTTCTAAATAGCTAATCGATGAAGAAACAATCTGGCTCCCTATGCTTGGAATAATGGTCGATAAACATAATTCGACGGCACTATAAAGATGAGGACTAATAATTGCTCTATAGCCATCTATAAGATTTGCTAATCTACCTTTTGCCATCTCGCCTTTTTTGTTTTCTTCTAAAGGTAAGCTAGAACTGATTTGTTTAAAAAATTCTTGAACAATTTGTTTTTCATCTGAGAGCATCCAAGGATTAAAGCGAACAATGCAGCATGCGTCTTTGCTTGGTAGTTTTGAGTTTATAGTTTCGAGTTCTTCGATCATTAGGTTCATAAAGGAAGTTTTTCCTAAACCCCATTCTCCTTTTACCCCTATTACAAAAGAGGTCTCGCTTGTTATGGTCAGAGCTGCCTGGCAAGCAGAAGATACTAATCTCTCTCTATTAAGACGATCTTTCGCCTTGGTTTTTATGGGATTGTCAGTATTGTAGTTCATTTTATTTATTACCTTGTGTTGATGAAGATGATAACGTTTTTCATCCTGGGTGTTTGTTTTATGGTTCTAATGATTGTTGATATCGCATGGTTCCATTTCTGTTGATGAAAGCCTGAGCTCCTCATTATTATATAGACTGGTACGACTGGCGAGGTTGTCCATGCCCATAACACTATTTGGACATATTTGGACAAATAGTGTTCTCTAAATATTTAAGATAATAAAATATGCATTACGATGCCGTTATTCTCCTTGAAATACGATATCGAAAGATGCTTGAATTGATTAGAGGGATAATCTCCGGGCAGCTTTGAGTAAGATACTAAGAAAGAACAGCGTGAATTTCACTTGACCAAGCTATGCTAGATGAAAATGTCTGATAAGTCTAATGTTCAATTCATTATGCTTGATAGGCTGACATTTACGTGTAATTGCACGAACTCTTCGAGGCTTCCAAGTAATCTTCTATTTTCATTTAGGTGATGAGGATATCAGGATTGAACATGAGCATTTAGAAAGTACGATTCAATGGCAAATACATTTAGGGAAATACGAGTTTTTATTAGTTCTTGTTGTGATGGAGAATTTTCCTCGTTGCGGAATGAACTGCAAAAAGCAATTAATGACACTCATGTTTTTGAGGCCTATCTTTTCGAAGAACAAGGTGCTTCGACTATTACGGCAAGAGAGAGTTACATCTCGGAATTGAAAGACTGCGATGTCTGTGTCTTTATTGTAAAAGAAAGCGTTGGTTTATCAGGCGGCGTACTTGAGGAAATAAAAACAGCTTTTCAGTATAAGAAGAAAAAACTGTTTTATTTTGTGGGATATCAAGGAGGGGTTCCTTCAGAGATTTCCGATTTAGTACATGGTGCCGAGGCTAGTGTTTATTGCTCAAATCTAGATACCTTGGATCAAGTAAAAGACAAGGTTATTGAGGATCTTCAGAATGATGTGTTGAGGGTGTATAGGTATCATTGCAGCAATGCTTTTTCTTTTTCTGAGAATAGCGATGATTTATCTGCTCTCCAGCAGGCCCCATCGGATATCAGCGTGCTTCCAAAACAGTCTTTGAATAATCTTTCTGCGACTATGTCTATTCTTGCGGTTTTTTATTTTGCCCAGCAAGAAGAAGACAACCCAACAAATGAAATCGATAGGCTCATTGCCGACTTAATGCAGCGTTTAGTGAAGGCTGGCTCTGTCAATGAGTTTCCATTTGAATTGCTTCTTAATGAAGTGAAGTCGTGTACGAATTCGTATTATGATATAGAACTTATTAGCGAGCGTTGGAAAGCTCTTCAGTCATATTATGCATCGAACTTCGAGCTAGCTGTAGAACATGAAAAACATGCTTTAGAACTCGCAGAAGAGCGAAATGCTCCTTCTTGGATCAAGAAAGACATACTTATCGATTTGAGGAACATGTCTTTCCCGTTTTCTTCAATAGGTTTTGAATATCAAAAGATGCTTGAAGATGACGAAACGGTGCTCGTCTATCCTCTTATCGATAGATTAGATTCAGAACTGTATAGCGAACTAAAAAACGATCATGATAAGGAAATAATCAGATCTATAAATAGCGTGGTTTATGGCAATAATCTAAGAAAGCTGTTTGGCGAAGTGTCACAAATATTACTTGTTGCGAGTGCGTACGGGTCTATTACGCATATTTCGCTACTTAAAAAAAGACTAGAAGCCATAGCTTTATTTCTTTGCGAAAAATACGGGACTCGGCAATTTGGTATTCCGTGGCTATTTCTTTTGCTTACGGACGGGGATGCAAAGAAACTCGAACGATCCGTTCAGTCGATGATAGGTCTGGATAATGTTTCAAATTCTGAGGAAGCAAAAAAACTATATGAGGCTGTTTTAAGATGCGCAAAACCAGGGAAGAACTTGGTGGTTCAATTTATGGCTTTTCGATACTTGGGACCGTATATGAGCGAAAAGGATTTCAATACTTATTCGATTGATTATAAAGCTGCAGTTCAAAATACTATACGTTCTGATAAAAGGGATTTGCAAACAGTCGAAACCATGTTCGAAGCTATGAGGGTGAATGCTTCACGTCTCGAAGAAGATTGGATTTTTGAACAATGCATCGCCGCGTTAAAAGGGAAAGCGGTTGACCTATCAGAAGGGGCTCTCAAAACAATTTCTCTAGGTTGCGTTGACCTTAATGATAGATCTAATGATCAGATAAGAGAATTGCTTTGCCTAGTTCAATCTTCTATAAAGCAAAATGAAAATTTGCTTGAGAGATATGCCGCCCTATGTTTAGTGCACATTGCGTTGACAAGGGATGATATGACAGGTTTATGCCGCAATCTCGCCACAAGTACACTGAGCGATTCTTCGATTAGGCTATTTGATATTGAAGTTGGTGCACATAATAAAACCGATGGTCCGCTTATTGAAGCTTTTAAGTTTTATGTTGATGCGATTGAGAGAGGCAATCTTGAGCAGGGCAAAAATGGGGAGTGGTTCTTTAGCGCCTTAGCTGAATATGAGAATGTAGGAAATATGCTTGAAGCAGTAGTTTCCCCACCTTCAGAAATGATTATGCGCGCATCAAGAGCGGCAGCGCAGACCATCAAGGCTTCAAACCATAGTACTGGAACAAAAACAAAAGCTTGCTATCTTCTTCTTAGGTTGTTAGCGTTAAATCGAGACGTTGTGAAAGACGTAATAAGAGAAGAGTTGGATTTTTCGAACATCGATCGATATTCAATATCAAGCGGGTTTTTCCCTGAGGAAAATGACACACAACTCAGTTACTTTACATGCTTAAGTCTTCTTCTTGTAGCGCTTGAAGAAAAAGAAATTGAGGAATTAATATCAAACTTAACAAAGTCCTTCGAAGCGGGCAATCATGTTCAAGCCCGAGTTCTTGAGGGTTTAACCTATTTTATAAAAGCTGTTAAAAACGAGAACCTAAGTGCTGTATTAACCAGTTATATTTTTTCTTATGCCTCAAGATTTCTTGTCTCAAATTATTTTCAAATACGTTCCAAAGCTCTGGAGTTGTTTTTTGAGTTGCTTAATGTTCCAGAGGTTGCTAGCCTAACGGCACGGTTATTAATGAATCAATATGAGAATGTTTCGCCCAACGAAAAATGCCGTATTATTCGAGCATATCACTCTATTGAAAAGGCAGATAAAAAAGCATGGGATGAAATGCGCGAATTGATTTTAGACGATCCTTGCGAAATTCCCAGGTATTTATTGGGTAGACTAACAGATTTCTAATGCGGATATCTCGTACTCCTCCAATGTTATGGCTTGCAAAAGATGTGATTTTGTACGGTTGCAAATATAACGATTATTGGCGCAGAGGTCGGTTTGAATCAAGCTCTAAGAACTTCAAGATATGTTCAGCGACGCAGACAGTGTCGCCGTTCTGGTTGACGATCTCGACTTTTGCGACGGTTTTGCCGGTTTCTTCGTCCACTGAGATGACTTCGTAATTGCAGGTGATCGTGTCGCCAAAATAGACAGGACCTGTAAAGCGCACGTGATCATAGCCATAAGAAGCAACGGGACATTCTTCGTCGTAAGGCTGATGGATGAGTGTTGATGCAGTGCTTGAAAGGGCAAAGGTCAGCACGCCATGAGCAATACGGGTGCCATATTGCGTGCCCTTCATGTATTCTTCGTTCACATGAAATGGGCTGAAATCACCGGTGATCCCAGCAAATTGATAGACATCCGACTCGGCAATAGTCTTGGTGAACGTTTGCTTATCACCAACCGACAAAGGCACTTTAACTGACATGATTCCCCCTTGTTCACGCAGTGTGTAAACAGCTATGCAATTCTTAACTTGCATTCTACCTTTGCAAAGGTAATTAGGTAAGAGGGGGTTATAAGGCGAAAACATTCGCTCAAACTGAGTAAGCAGCGAATGGTGAATTAGCGCTTCTTGAATACCTGGGTTCCGCCGGCATCGGGGCGAGAATCGCGACGGATTCTTCGCTGAACGCTCGGATCGGAAATGCGTTGGGTTGGGTTTGATTGGGGTAGATTGCCCGGTGCGCCAGACGGCTGGGTTCCAAGATTCTGCGGTATAGCTCGGGTGGGAGCATTGTTTGCTGAAGCTCCTACAACAGGGTGCTGTTCGTCGTAGTTCACGCTCAGCAGACTGTCGAGAGCTGCTTGCTTGTCGGAGATCGCCTGGTCGGAAACTCGGCTTGCCTGCGATTGTCGCGCCGCTGCGCCGTCTGCGCCAGGAATAGCTTGGCGCGGGTCGATCGCACGCGTTTGGGCTTCCGCGGCGTAGCTCGAGATGCCCGCCTGCGCATAAGCCTCGCGTGCTTGGCGCACGCGCTCAGCCAGCGGATCCTCGTCATCGAGGCTTCCTGCTTGGCCATCTTGCCAATCGTTCGTTTGTTCATCTTGGGATGCAGCGCTGCCTCGATCTGTTCGCCTGCTCGCGTTTTGGCCAACGCTTTTCTGGTCTCCACTTTCCGCTCCCTGCAGTTTCACAGGCGCAAGGCGCGTTCCCGAAACAACTTCGCTCAGGGATACATACGGATATCCACTGAAGGATCCGACCACGCGCGCAACGATGGTGAGCGCCCATACCACCACGACCAGCCCAACGATCTGGAAGAGCGTGTTGTTGCTCACGCCTTCGATCTCTTCAGGGGCAAGGAGCACCAAAGCAACAGGAATCAGCAGGAAGAGCGCCGAAGCAAGGTAGCGCACCCAGTAGCCCCAGGCAGGAGCATCGCCCCCGTCAGCTTTCATGATACGAATTCCCACCAGCGCTTTTCCGATCGTGCGTCCTTTGGAAGCCATCGGGATCACCGCGAAGAGCACCGCGCCAATACCGAGCGCGAGCAAGAGCGCACTCATCGGGTCGGCGAACAAACCGCCAATGAAGCGGAAGGCGAGTGTTTTCGCACCAGCGCGTGAAGGATCCACGGCAAGGGCCTTCGCGATCTGTGCATCGGTCGGACTAAGTACGATCCATGCAAGCACGAAGAACACGACCAGCACGGTCAGATCGACCACCGCCGCCAAAGCACGCCGCGTGAGCGAAACGCGACTACTGCCGCGTTCGCGAGCTTGTTCGTTCACCTCGTCCATGCTTGGCAGCGCCCAGGCAAGGGGGATCATGAGCCAGAATCCCAGCATTGTGCCCGTGGTGTTCAAGATCAGGTCGTCCACGTCGAAGAGGCGGTAGGGGTGCGCGTAGAGTCCGAACAAACCAGTCAGCTGCGATGTTTCGAACAAGAGCGTGGTGGCCATACCGATCAAAAGTGCCATCCACCAGCGGCAGCGGAACAGGTAGCAAAGATAAGCGCCTAGTGGCACCGTGAGCATGACATTGAAGATCGCCTCATATACTACGGGGGAGCGCAGTGCTGGCCCCCACGTGCTGCGATCGCTCAGACTGAAATCGGTGGTTTCGCGGATTTGGTCGATCACATGGAAAGGATGAAGCTGGGGTGTCCGTGCGCTTTCAACCACTGCGCTGTGGTCCGCTGGTAACGGAAACACGATCAGTGAAACTGCGCATAAGAAATACAGGATGAAGGTGAAGACCACGAAGGTCTTCCAGATTGAGATAGCGCCGAAGCGGCGGTACTGATAGAGCGCATAAGGTACCGCCAGTAGGAGCGCGACCAGCGGAAATGCTAGGAAACCGAGCTGTATGTCGTAGATGAAATTGCTCATTCGTAGGTTCAATCCTACTGGAAAGAGTGAGCGCACTGGGCATTCGCGTCAAATCTTCACGTTTGTAAGGCAGCAGTAAGATTACGGTGCCGTTAACGGGATAAACTGCACCAAAAGTGTTGGCGGGTCGAGTGCGACCGAGTCGCTCGAACCACCCGAGATTCCCGAGATGCCAGGATCACTTGCAGGTCTCAGGCTCTTGGGTGTCCGTGGGATCATTCACATCCTGATCATCGAGCGCACGCAAAGAGCTCGAAAGCAGCGAAAGCCCCATCGCAATGCAGAGCAACGCTCCGCACACCACGAACCAGCAGTTCACACCAAGTGCGTCCGCTGCAGGGCCCGCGACGAACAGTCCAACAGGCGATGCGAGAGCCGTCAAAGATCCGAAGATACCCATGACGCGTCCAAACGATTCCTGCGGAATGCGCTTCTGCATGAGCGGCAGGATGGGAGCGTTGAAGACCGCCGTTGCCGCGAAGATGAGTGCGATGATACCCACGAAGGCGAAAAAGCCCGACTGTGGCAGAAGACCTGCCGCAATGCAGCCTGCTCCTATGGCTGCGCCCGCAACAACCAGAACAGGCACGAGCCGTTTGCCGCCACCCCATACCAGCATGAAGAGCGATCCGATAAGAAGCCCGATGCCCGCTGCGGCTTCAACGCCTGAGGCCGCGTAGCCATCGCCGCCGAACCAGTTGTAGGTCATGAGCGGGGAGAGCGTTCCCAGGGGCAAGAAGAGCAGCATCGCAACAACTACCAGTAGCAGAAGAGGCTTGATGCCTGGTTCGCCCCTCAAGATCGAAAGTCCATGCGCAAGGTCCTTCGCAACGCTTCCTGAAGAAACGCCATGCCCCTGCGCATAGGGAAGCTTGGCGAAAGCGAGGCACACACAGGCCAGCGCAGCGCAGATCGCATCCATCACAAGTACCGCAACGAACCCGAGCATCGTATAGAGCGCAATGCCGAGCACGGGTCCCACAATAGCCGAAGCGCTCGTCAGGCTCTGATCGAGCGTGTTGATGCGCACCATATCGCGTTCGGGAACTAGTTCGGGCATGAGCGCCATCAGCGAGGTTCCGTGGAACGCTTGAGCGGTCGAGCGCACCGTGAGCAGAAGCAACAACAGCCAGGTAGACAGCAGGCCGGCCAGCATGAGCAGGGCGAGCACGAGCGAGAATGCGCCCGCGATGCCATCAGCGGCGATCATGACGTATTTGCGGTTGAACCGGTCGGCAATAACGCCGCCGAAAGGGGAAAGCAGGGCGGTGGGAAGGAGCGCTGCCACTCCCGCTGCGGCAAGCAGGAGCGCCGAGTTTTCGGTGGTGGTGATGTACCAGAGCGCGGCGAAGGTGGCTGCGCAAGTCGCAAGGATGGAGGCGGCTTGCCCCGACCAGATGAGCGCGATGGTGCCCTTCCAGTTGTGGGGCAACAGGTGGCCATTGGCGTTGACCTCAATACTTGGCGCCGTGGCTTCGGTGGTTGGAACAGCAGATGATTCAGCCGCAGAATTTGCTGTTTGCTCGTTGGATTGCGCTAATTCGTCTCTCATGGCGGTTCTCCTGATTTGCGAATCGGTCATGCTTTCGAGCTTCATGGTAAACTGTGGGGTAACCACACGGTCAAGCGCTCGCTATGAAAAAGATTCCGAGCAAAGATTGAAAGGTGCGCAAGGGACTAAACCTGAACGTGTTAAAAGGCATTTGCGGAACTGAACTTGGACGCATTCTGGGCCCGCACCTATCTTGCCTGCGAGCGAAGCGCCTATGAACAAGGAGGCTGTTATGCCCGATGATCTGCTCAAAGCGGGTGAATTCGCTCACCTTTGCGGTACTACGAAAGAAACGTTGCGCCATTACAAGGATATCGGGCTTTTGATGCCGGTTGCGAAGGCGGAGAACGGCTATCAACTCTATTCGCCGCTGCAGATCGGCGATTACCTGCTCATTTCGTCGTTGCAACAAGCGGGATGCAGCTTGCAAGAGATCAAGGGCTATTTGAGCGAACCCGACTCCGAAGCACTGGAGAACGTGATGGAGGATCGGATCAGTGCTATCGTCGAGCAGTACCGAACGCTCTTGATGCAAAAGTCGCTTCTTGAGAATACGTTGGCGCGAATGCGGGCGCGCAACGATTGGCGTCATGATCCCGCCGAATTCAAGCTTGAGACATGCGAAGCGGAATACTTCCTCGATAGCGATATCTCCGATGCATTCGTTTCGATTGCTGAGGCGAATTTGCCAGCTCTCATCGATGAACAGCTTGCTTCGCCCACGGAAAAGGCCACGGCGGTCCTTCAGGATGAAAGCGCTCACGCGTCTGACCGTAAGCCGAAGCGCACAGTCTATTCCGCTCAAGATGGCGTGCAGGTAGATGAACAGGCTGAGCGCGTTGTTCGCCATATTCTCGATGTGTGGCGACTTGGCCAGAAGCAGGGCGATGTGAGCGAACTGCAGGGCAATTATCGTGTCGGTCGTGAAGCATTCCTGCAGGGAGAGCCTTGGAAGGACTTCCATCTGTGTGCGCGTGTGCGGCCACATAAGCGTCGCAAGGGGCTGGTGGAAAAACCTGCGGGAACCTACTTCAAGTACTTGCGAACCATGAACTTCGCTGAGATCAAAGACGATTTAGAGCCTGCCATGGAACTTTTCGGTGTCTACGAGAAGATGCGCCGTGTGCTCGAGCGCGAAGGGTTCACGCCAACGAGCGATATCTTTGAGCGCGAACTGTCTCTCTACACGGGCAATACCGACGAGATCATCTATTCAGAACTGAGCGTTCGTATCGATCGCTAATCGGGAATTTCGTTGAATGCGTGAAGAAGCGGCAAGAAACGGTAAGAAACGCGCCCGTTTTACCTCGTTCTGTCCCATTTTCGAGGTCTTGACCATCAAACAAAAAGAAAGGTCAGAGCGATTTATCACCCTGACCTGCTCTTTTAATGGAGCCAACGGCCGGACTCGAACCGGCGACCTACGCATTACGAGTGCGTTGCTCTACCACCTGAGCCACGTTGGCTTGTGCTGCTGAAGCGCCTGCGGATGAGCCGCGCACGCAACCACGAGCAGTAACGAAGTATACCGACAAACGGGCAAAAAAACAACTATCAGGTATCGAATGGTTCGCGCGCCCGAGCTGCAGGTTGTTTTCGCCTACCATAAAAGAGTTGTCGACCGTTATCGGGAATGAACGTGGTCGACTGAAAGCAACAAAGAATCAAGCAAAGCAATTGCCGAAGGGAACGACGGGCGAACTGGATGCCACGCGAGCACTTCAAATCACGACTCGGGTTCATCCTGATCAGCGCTGGTTGCGCGATCGGGTTGGGTAACGTGTGGCGTTTTCCCTACGTGGTGGGCGAATACGGCGGGGCAGCGTTCGTATTGCTCTACCTGATCTTTCTCGCGATCCTTGGCATCCCGATCCTGGTCATGGAGCTCGCGGTCGGTCGCGCAAGCCAAAGATCGGTCGCGCAAGCGTTCGATCGCCTCGAGCCGCCAAAAACGAAGTGGCACTACTTCAAATGGGTGGCGCTGGCCGGTCAATACCTGCTCATGATGTTCTACACCACCGTGGCTGGCTGGATGCTCTCTTACATTCCGAAGATGGCAACGGCTAACCTAGCAACCATGGATGCGGCGGCCACGAACACGCTTTTCAGCACCATGCTCGCCAACCCCGCTGAACTTGTGTTCTGGATGTTCCTTGCCTGCGCAATAGCGCTTTTCGTGTGCCATCTCGGCCTGCAGAAGGGAGTGGAGCGCGTCACGAAAGTGCTGATGGTCTGCTTGCTCGCTCTTATTGCGGTGCTCGTGATCCGTTCGGTCACTTTGGAAGGTGCAGGCGCGGGCATCGCGTTCTACCTCAATCCCGATTTCTCGAAGATCTTTGCAAGCCCAGGTGCATTTTCTGATGCAGTATTTGCAGCGCTTGGCCAGGCATTCTTCACGCTTTCCATCGGTCTTGGATCGATGGAGATCTTCGGCAGCTATATCAACAAGAAGCATGCGCTTCCTGGCGAAGCGGTGCGCATCGCGGGGCTCGATACTTTCGTTGCGCTGGCAACGGGCTTCATCATCTTCCCGGCCTGTTTCGCGTTCGGCGTTGCGCCTGATTCGGGTCCTGGACTGGTATTTGTTACGCTTCCGGCGGTCTTCTCGCAGATGTGGATGGGTGGCCTATTCGCCACGCTCTTCTTCGTGTTCATGAGTTTTGCGGCTATCTCGACGCTCATTGCAGTCTTCGAGGCCATCATGAGCTTCTGGATGGATCAGTGGAAGTTCAGCCGCAATAAAGCGGTAGCGATCAATGCGATCCTTATCCCGCTACTCTCGTTGCCCTGTGCGCTTGGTTTCAACGTGTGGTCGGGTGCCGAGCTTCCCGGTATCGGCAACATCCAAGCCATCGAAGACTTCGTGGTGTCGAACAACCTGCTCATCGTTGGTTCGTTGGTGTTCACGCTCTTCTGCGTAAGCAAGCGTGGCTGGGGATGGAAAAGTTTTTTGCAGGAAGTGAACACGGGTGACGGCATGCACTTCCCCAAAACACTCTATTACTGGGTGAAGTTCGGTATCCCCGTGCTCATCATCGTGGTGTTAGTATCTGGTTGGGCGCCGCTCATCTCAAGTTGGCTTTCGGGATAAGCCCTGGCACAGCCTTCCACGCAAATATAAAAACGCTGCCTCAAATCGAAGCAGCGCTCTCGGAAAGTTCTTCGCGCTTACAACAAACTTACAACAAATTCGCTGTATAAATGTTATAAATCAAGCATTTTGAGCCAATTCAGCGAACAAAACACCAGATAAAATGTGCAAAATGCTTACACATTGAATTTGAAGTGCATGACATCGCCGTCTTGTACGACGTAATCTTTGCCTTCCTGGCGAAGCTTGCCCGCATCGCGACAGCCCTTTTCTTTTACCTGGTCAATCAATGAATTTAAATCAGAGTTTGCAATTCAGATAAAGCATCCAACGCCTTATAAGAAAGCAAAAAAGAGGCTTTCAAGCCTCAATTTACAACAAACTTACAACAAATCAGGCAAAACTAGATGCATATATGACTGAAAAGCAAACCATGAAGGCTTTTGTCTTAGAAAGTCTATCTGATTCGCATTATTGCTAGAAAAGAGAATCAGCGAAGCCCCAAGAGATTCTCGGTCACCAAACCTCAGAAATGACGCAAAGATACCTACACCTTGTAACGGATGATCTCGTTGAAGATATAGACAATTTGACCATTTAGGGCAAAGCTAAGAATTAAATGGTTATTTGCTTAACTTTGGTTTTTTACTGTTCAAAATATCAATAATCAAAAAACGTATCCTGGGGCTTTGCCAGAAAGCATCTATTTACGCTGGACAATATTCATTCCTAACCAGCGACTTTCCCAATATGTCTATGGTATGATTCTGCCTACCACAACCGTCATCTGCCTAGCAGGGACGTACAAATCAATATCTTTGATGAGCCATCTGATAAGAGGGTATCTGCCTTTCTTTGGTGGCTCGCGTATGCGTGTACGTCCAAGGCGGTTGTGGTGACTGTGGTGGATACCCTCTGTTATTTCGCCAAACACTCTTCCACAGTCATGCAATAACTGCGGAAGGAGAACACCATGGGCGATTTACTCACGCAAAAAAGCACTGTCGGAAAAGCACTAAGCATTATTGGTTTAGTAATAATGATTATTGGTGCAACATTAGCTTTTTTCTCAATTATTGGAGCGATAGTATCTTCGCATACGGAATGGATGCTCCTTGCTTTAACTTTTCTGGCTTCTGGCGCGATTTCGGGTTGCATTTTTCTTGGTTTTGCTGAAGTTATCAAGCTTCTTAACAATATCTCCCGTTCTTTGGGCAACGACGACGATTCTGATCTAAGCAGTCCACTTCCAAAGCTCTAGGGAATAAAAATGACCGAACGATATACCCAACTTAGTGTTGATAAGACACGTCTCTATATTCCGGACTCCCCTGTTGTTTTAGAAGCGCAAGCTCTTTTAAAAGACAACGTAACGGGTGAAGCGATTGCACAACTCAAATTTAAGAACATCTCGCAGGAAAGCATCAAAGCCCTTACTGTGGGACTAAAATGCTTTGACGTGATGGGAAATGCGGTTGAGGGCGTAAACAATTTTCAGATTTTGGATTTGAATGCTCAGCGCGATAAAACCTTTGGACAAACTACCCCTATCCCTCTCCCCGACAAGAACACGCGCAGCTTTGAAGTAGTTAACTTCTCTATCGTTTTCCAAGATGGCAGCATTTGGGTGTCTGAAGATGAAATTGAATGGATCAAGCTTCCAGGAAGGATTTCGCTTGCTTCAGGGCTGGGTAGTCGCGATCTAGCTAGCCAATACAAGCGCGATATTGTTGGAAACACACCCAAAAAACTCGAAGAAACATGGAGCAGCATCACTGGGACTAAAATCGTTCATGAAAGGATAGAGCCTATAACCTACCCTTGGGAATTTGAAGACCTTTGGTGTTGTACATGTGGCTTTGACAATCACGAGGATGAGGCGAACTGTCATAACTGCTCTCTACCAAAAGAAAAAGTATTTAAAACGCTTGATGTCGGCACGTTAGAAAAGCACAGGCAAGAATACAAAGCAAAGCTTGAAAAAGAAAGAGCAGCCAAAGAGGCTGAGAAGAAAGCAAAGCAAGACCAGAGAAGAATCTGGCTAAAACAACATAAGAAGAAGCTGATTGCAGGAATTGTGTCGCTAGTTGTTGTTTTGGGGCTTGTAGGCATTGTAAGCAGCATTGCTCCTTGCAGCACAGAAACCAAGTCAAGCGCATATAAAGCAAGCAACACAGCCTCCAAAACTCAGAGTAAAAGCTCTACCTCAAGCTCGTCATCTAGCTCGTCATCAACCCAAAAAGATAAAAGCAATGATGGAATAATCAAAGTTAACTCCATTAAGTCATCGCTTGATCTTCCAAACAGTCTCATGAATGACAAATTCAAAAATACCCTTAGTCTCTTGAATAAGCCCTTCAGCAAATCTGGGCTATCCGCAGCTAACGCAGTCGAAACCGAAGCTGGAACAAGTATCTTTTATCTTGAGGGCTTGGAATTTCTGGGCAAAAGTTGCAATCGGGCAGAAGATAAAAGCAAGCATGGCACAGCACGTATTATCTACGAAACAGCTGGTGTGAAATCAGGAAATGGTACTCCGGCAAAAATATATTTCTCCTTTTCAAACCCATTAAAAAGCAATGGACACACAGAAACAATGGAGATAGTCAATGGAATCGCTAAGGCTCTTGGACTCAGCACCTCTGTCAAAGTAGCAAATGACAACACAAGCTCTACTACTCTTGCAACTGGTCTTTACTGCACATACGTTTTTCCGAATGCTGGATTCAAAATTGAAGTAACCAATACCGATGGTGACGTGGAGATCGAAATATTGCCTACAAAATAGTCAAATTAACTATCCCTGAATCAGCTGAAGCAACTTTTGTTTCGCTTGAAACGCACAATTTGCCTCATACCTAGACATAGCAGAAAAATAGCAGCAAATATATTAAACAGCGCTTCTTCGAGCGTAAGTACACATGACGGTTTTCAAGAGTGCAAGAACGCAGCAAAAGTTAACTTTTTCTATAGGAGGAATACATGAAAAAACTATTGAGCATATTATTTTCAACAGCGTTGCTTCTGTGCTTGACAGGATGTTCAAGCGAAGTTGAGAAGATTGATAGCGAGATTAGCAAATTGGGCAATATTACGCTCGACTCTTATGAAACGCTAGAGGACATCAACCAACGATTCGATTCATTGGAAGACGAAGAAAAGCAGAGGGTCAAGGGTCTAACCGATCTTCAAAATGCCAATAAACGTATGAACGAACTACTTTACGCTGAACTCATTAAGAGCATTGACACAGCAACAGATCTAGAAGAAAGCTGGTTTGCGCAATCTTATAACATGCAAAACTTCACTAAAGCAAAAGATGCTGCTCAAACAGCCGTAGATAAGTCAGACACTGAAAACTACTTCAACTCTCTCGAATCGCTTAAATCAGAAATAGATTCTTTTTCTGCCTATATCGAATCTGAAAAGAACAATTCATTTAGCGTCCAAACAAACACTGACGAGCATCCGTTTGCCGTAGATGCGTCAAACATCACCTTCGCAGTTACTGCTCATCCCTTCACAAAGCGGTCATCAGAGTATCCCAAGTATGTTTCTTTTTGGTCTGCTGAGACAACCGATTCTTTATCTGAGTTTACCCTTTGGGTAGGAAATGAAACCTGCCATTACTCATACGAACCTATTGAAATTGAAACAAAAGGCATTGAAGTACAAGATGAAAATGGTGAATTGCAAACTGCCTATGTAAATACCGAGTTAGTCCTGCATGATACGCAAATTTATTCATCAGCAAAAAACGGACTCTATCCGCTTGGCAAAGAATCATGCTACATATTTGAAAACAAAGAACACGGTTTAACTATAGCTGTTAAGGATTCGATTAGCGGCAAAGGCTATATCCCTTACGCATTTTACTAATGTATTCGTCTTCAGAGGGTCAACTACAGTATTACTGGCTGTGTTTCAAGGACTTCTTCAGATCCGTTACGCCAGTTAAAAAGCAATTCTTTACAACAACGAGCATTCTAAACCTAGCCGAGCATGTACAAAATACGTACATGCTCGGAACTGTTTAAAGAGCATATACATATACTGTATATGCTCAATTAATTCTGAAAAGCATGCACATAGTTTGTGCATGCTCGGTATCTTTGTAGAGCGCTTTTTGTGTTGCTAGATAACCTTATTTCTAGATAATCGACCTTATATCGGTAGGCTAAAACCAACGGGAAAAAATGCAGTCTGTATTTAGATTAAGTTGCTTTTTTAGCTTCAAATTGGTCATGAAATTGTTCTTTTATGCGCAATTCTTTGCATGAATAGATGAAGCACATTTGGCTTTGAAAGCAACCGTTTTATGCGTTCAAAGTGTAAATATTCCCATCAGATAGTGATTTCTTGATATTGCCTATGATTCCGCAATGCAAAACCGACCATTATTCTGCCATATAAGTTCCTATAATAAAATTATTATACAGAAAGAAAATGGTCGGTTTTATATAGGAGCAAATTGCAAATGCAAAATACCGAAATTGATACCAGTAAAATCGCTGTAGGTGATTATATTCCGAATTTAAGAGAGTTTTGCAGTCTCACGGGTCTTGAATATAAAGATAGTACAAACTCGCGAAGAGCAATCAAATCTTTTCTCTCAAGATTTTTTGTATGGGAAGAAAGAGGGAGAGGGTATCTTATAACAGCGATTAAAGAGACTCCTGATAAGAAGCCTTATCATGGGTCAGATTTGTTTTCTCAAGACATCCAGACTATTTTGGCAGCTCTCTATTTCAATTATTCTTTTGATCCTCTTCTTACTAAAACAGAGCTTTTGCGAATTTGTGGGTTTGTCAATTATTCATTTCGCACAGACAGGGATCAGCAATATAAAGACCTTCTAAGTGGTCGACCACTTACAAACAAACAAATCAATTTCATCAAGTCAGAATTTGAAAACTTAGTTTATGGGTATTGCTCAAAACATCTTATGTCTAGTTTAAAAAAGATAGAAGAGAGAGAGCAAATAACACTAGAAGAGGAAATCCTCGTTCAAGAAGACATTGACCTTAATTCTGAAACGTCAATAACAATTTGGAGAAATGCTTCAAACAAAGAAATGAAAGCATTCGACCAAATAGCAGACAGATATAAAGAGAGTAAAGACATAGTCTTTATTGGTTCTTTTGGCTGGTATAAATATCATAAATACGAGCAAAAGGTCTACCAGAAATTAGGAGTAAGGAAAATCAGGAAGTTCTACCATATTTATCACCATGGGGATATTGCATTTAACAGTTTTGATGAGGCAAACAAAGCATATTTACAAAGTGTGGATAATATAAATAAAAAGGTGCTTTTATATTTCCAAAAAAAAGCGTCAGACCAAGCCAATAAAAGCGTGGACAAGCTTTATGAAAGGCATTTAGAAAAATACGGTATCACCCCCGAAACTGATTTAGAAAACATCGATCCAGAATACGTCCATGTGCCTGCTTTAATGCTTAGTGAAAGCATTGAGGACATGATTAAGGATAGAAATATACTCACAAAAGCTTTTATTACGATTGATTTGCATCGGCTCGGTCTTTCGGATGTCCGCCAAAGAGCCGAATACATGTCATCATCGTTTGATGTGTTTTATGTCGATCCTTCGCTTTCAGCGAAAGAACGCAAAGAATTTCTTTTAAATGCTTATGAACAACGCTCAAGCATAAGTTAACCTCTTGTTAGTTTTGCGCTTGCGCTCTCTCCAAATCCTTCGTTACGCTTCGCTTCACTGCGCGCGCGACTTCGTCACGCTTGCCTACCGCACTCGGCTTCGCCTCGATTGTTTTGCCTGTGCTTCGCACCCCTCGCGCTTCGCGCTCGGTCGGCAATATTACGTTTTGAATATGAGTATTGTTTCGCTATTTTTATACTTTAATGCCTGTTCAGATCGATAAAACAAGGGTTATGTGTATCATTAAATAAGCATCTAGTTTTGCCAGAAGGGAATCCTCATGGCAAAACAAATCAGACGAAAAGACGATAAAGGAAACGTCCTAGAGAAAGGAGAAGGACAACGAAGAAACGGTAGTTATTTCTTCGAATGGACAGACGGTTACGGGCAGCGTCATTATATCTACGCAGCAACGCTACAAGAGCTTCGCGAGAAAAAGAAAGATGCAACATTTGATTTACTAACTGGGGTCAAATTCGACAAGAAAAATATGACCCTCAATGAGGCTCTGGAGTTTTGGAAGCAAAGCAGAGAGAGCGACATAGCCATTGGGGCACTAAAGCCTACAACGATAAATCAATACCTTTGCGCATACAACAATCATGTCCGTGATTCACTGGGCAACTTGAAAATCAAAGATATAACAAAAAGAAAACTTGAAGCTTTCTATAAAGGTAAGCTAGCGGATGGTTTAGGTATTTCCCAAATCATAAACATTGCGAAGCCTATTAACCAAACGCTTGCCATTGCTGAAGACGAGGACTGGATAAGAAAGAGTCCAACGAGAAGAACGCTGAGAGCGGTATCTGCTTCAGCAAAGCGGCAATCTGAAGAAGTGGCAGGTTCTATTAAGGCTCTTACCCGGGAAGAACAAACTGTGCTGCTTGATTGGCTTAGCGAGCACCCCGATAGATTCCCGCTGAAATGCATTGTGACTCTGTTCTTGTATACGGGTTTGCGTATAGGGGAGTTATCAGGGCTTCAATCTTATAACGTGTCTGAAAATTGCTTGAGAGTTGAACATTCCTTTGCCTATTTCTCTGATGTTAGAGATGGAAATAGGAGAATGGTGAGAGCTATGCAAAAACCAAAGACAAGGGCAGGAAGGCGCACCATCCCTCTTTTAGAGCCTGCGAAAAAAGCTATACAAGACTATCAAGAATGGGTTGAAGATTCTGGCATTAAGCTGGTCGAACCAGTTGACGGATTTAGTGATTTCATCTTTCTCACAAGAAAAGGCTATCCCCATACGGATGCGGGTATCAATGTAGCCTTAAAAAGGGTTATTGCGACTATAAACAAAGAAAAAGAGTTGATGGGTGATCCCATGAGATTGCCCTATATCTCTTGTCATTGGTTGCGTAGAACATTTGCCACTCGCTTATGTGAAGCGGGGGTGTCTCTTAGGGTTGCTCAGTATCTTATGGGACATAAGGACATCAATATTACGGCTAATATCTATACTGCGGTTCAGGATGGATTAGCCACGCGTGAGATGCTGAAATTGAAGCACCAAAAGAACCCCGTGGCTCTTCCAGCAAGCGTATTTAACTTACAACAAACGTACAACAAATTCGCGATATAAGCGTCGCAAACTCGATTACGCAAAGCCTATCGGCAAACAAAACCCCAGTTCAGAATGGGTAATCAGCTACACATTGAACTTGAAGTGCATGACATCGCCGTCCTGCACCACGTAATCCTTGCCCTCTTGGCGAAGCTTGCCCGCATCGCGGCAGCCTTTCTCGCCATCGTAAGCGGAATAATCTTCGAAGCTCGCGGTCTCGGCCTTGATGAACCCGCGTTCGAAATCCGTATGGATCGTGCCCGCAGCCTGAGGAGCCTTCGCGCCGATCGGGATGGTCCACGCGCGTACTTCCATCGGTCCGCTCGTGAAGAAGCTCTGCAGCCCCAGCAGGTGATATGCCTCGCGCACCAAGCGCGCCAAGCCAGATTCCTCAAGCCCCATGGCTTCCAGATACTCTGCTGCCTCAGCCGGATCGAGCTCTGCCAGATCCGCCTCCACCTTCGCGCTGATCGGCACAGGCGCCACACCGTCGATCTCAGCGAAATCGGAATCGAGCGCATCCTCGTCCACGTTGGCAATGTAGAGCATCGGCTTCATGGTCAGCAGATGCAAATCGTAGATAAGTTCGCGCTCCTCGTCAGTTAGATCGAGCTGCAGCGCACGCTTGCCTTCGTTCAGACCCTCTTCAACCTTCAGCACGGCATCAAGCTTCTTCGCAGCATCTTTCCCGCGCTTGGCATCCTTCTCAAGGCGTGGTTTCGCCTTCTCGATCGTAGCCAGATCGGCCAGCACAAGCTCGGTCTTGATGGTCTCAACATCGCTCGCAGGATCGACCTTGCCAGCCACATGCACCACATCAGGATCGCTGAAGAAGCGCACCACTTCACAGATAGCGTCGGTCTCACGAATGTTATGCAAGAACTGGTTGCCCAAGCCTTCGCCGTGTGAAGCGCCCTCAACCAAGCCCGCAATATCCACGAACTCGACCGTGGCCGGCACAATGCGATCGGGGTTATCGATCTCGGCCAGGCGGTCCATGCGCGCATCAGGCACGGGCACGATGCCCACGTTCGGCTCGATGGTGGCAAACGGATAATTCGCCGCCAAACCCCCTTTATTAGTAAGGGCGGTGAACAGCGTTGATTTGCCGACGTTGGGAAGTCCGACGATACCGATGGAAAGCGCCACGAGATTGCTCCTTCATGTTTCAGTGCTAAGCGCGCCCGAAGCGCGCGTGTGTAGGTGTGTTGGGTAATCATACCACCCGCGCCCGCCACGCGAAAACGCCGCGGGCACTTCACCTTCTTTTTCTTCATCAATCCGCTATTGATCACCCGCACTTCGCGCCAAGCAGCGTATACTTTTGAAGGTAGAAACAACGCGCGTTTTTGGAGGTTTAGCGTGGGCGGATATTTCGGTGCAGTTTCGCACAGAGACGTGAGTTTGGACGTGTTCTTCGGAGTTGATTACCACTCCCACCTGGGAACGAAGCGCGCGGGTATGATCATCTTCAGCAAGGAACGCGGCTTCCAGCGCCAGATTCACAACGTGGAGAACACTCCGTTCCGCACCAAATTCGAGAAAGACCTTGCAACCTTCGAAGGCACCAGCGGCATCGGCTGCATTTCCGACAGCGACCCGCAACCGCTGCTCGTTCGCTCGCACCTAGGTGTGTTCGCGCTTACTACCTGCGGTGTGATCAACAACGCCGATGCGCTCATCGAAGAATATTTCGCCGACCATGGCAACCAATTCATGGCCATGAGTTCGGGTAAGGTGAACGAGACCGAACTGGTCGCAGCGCTCATCAACCAGGAAGACGATTTCGTTTCCGGCATCAAGCATGTGCAGGAAAAGGTCGAAGGCTCCATGACGCTGCTGCTCATGACCGAAGAGGGCAACATCATCGCCGCGCGCGATAGACTCGGTCGTTTGCCAGTGCTCATCGGCAAGAACCACGAAGGCTATTGCGCTTCATTCGAGTCGTTCGCTTACCAGAAGATCGATTACGAAACGGTCTACGAGCTGGGCCCCGCCGAGATCGTGAACATCACGGCCGATGGTTACGAAACGCTCGCGCCAGCCGGCGAAGAGATGAAGATCTGCGCCTTCCTCTGGACTTACTATGGCTATCCTACCTCCACCTATGAAGGCATGAACGTCGAGGTCATGCGCTATCGCAACGGTGCGGTCATGGCGCGCGACGAAGCCGAGCAAGTGGGTATCCCCGAACTCGACTACGTGGCAGGAATCCCCGATTCGGGCACGCCGCACGCTATCGGCTATTCCACCGAGAGCAAGACGGCATTCGGCCGCCCGTTCATCAAGTACACGCCCACCTGGCAGCGTTCGTTCATGCCAGAGAATCAGGACGTGCGCAACAAAGTGGCGAAGCTCAAGCAGATCTCGGTGCCCGAGCTCATCAAAGACAAGGAGCTCCTGTTCGTGGACGATTCCATCGTGCGCGGTACGCAGTTGCGCGAAACGGTCGAGTTCCTCTATGGCTCTGGCGCGAAGGCGGTGCACATGCGTTCGGCCTGCCCGCCCATCATGTTCAACTGCAAGTACCTGAACTTCTCGAGCAGCAAGTCCGAGATGGATCTGATCGCACGTCGCGTGGTGCAGCAGCTTGAAGGCGATGAAGGCCAGCAGCACCTTGAAGAGTACGCCGATGCGTCAACTGAGCGCGGAAAATGCCTGCTCAAGACCATCTGCGAGGATATGGGCTTCGACTCGCTGCGCTATCAATCGCTCGAGGGCATGATCGAGGCGATCGGCATTGATCCGTCGAAGATCTGCACCTACTGCTGGAACGGCAAAGAGTAGTCCGCTCGTCCTGGCGCATTCGTCCGCGCGTTCGCTCAATCCAATGAATCTATAGTGCATGGCGATCAATGCCATGCACTTCTTGTCTTAAGGCTTCGTGGTGTCGTAGTAAACTACTAACGAAGAGGCTGTATTGAAAGGAACCACGCACATGGAATATAGAGAGATCGGCAAAACAGGCTGCAAGGTAAGCCCGCTCGGCTTCGGCATGATGCGCCTTCCGCTGAAAGAAGGCGGCCAGGCAGGCAACGCTACGAGCATCGAAGAAGTGGATGTCGAAAAGACCATCGAAATGGTGCACTACGCCATCGATCACGGCATCAACTACATCGACACTGCGTTCAACTACGTAGGCGGCAACTCCGAGAAGATCGTGGGTCAGGCGCTGGCGGGTGGCTACCGCGACAAGGTCTATCTGGCCACCAAGTCTCCTACCTGGATGTATAAGACCGAAAACGATTTCGAAAGCTTGCTTGCAAAGCAACTCGAGCGCCTGCAGACTGATCATATCGATTTCTACCTGCTCCATTCCTTGAACGGCGGCAGTTGGAAGCGCTGCAAGAAGGTCGGTGCTGTTGAGAGCATGATCAAGGCGAAGGAAGACGGCCGCGTGAAGCACATCGGCTTCTCCTTCCACGATGATTTCGAGCTCTTCGAAGAGGTGCTCGATGCGGCCGATTGGGATTTTTGCCAGATCCAGCTGAACTACTACGATCAGGAATTCCAGGCGGGGCTCAAGGGCTTGCAGCTTGCAGCCGAGCGCGGCCTGGGCGTGGTCATCATGGAACCGCTGCGTGGCGGCTTCTTGGTCGATCTTCCGCCGAAGGTGCAGGAAGTGCTCGATAAGGCAACCGACAAATCCCCGGTCGAGCTGGCCTTCGATTGGCTCTGGAACATGCCCGAGGTAAGCACGGTGCTCTCTGGCATGAGCAGCATGGAAATGCTCCAAGAAGATATCGCGTTCGCGGAAAAGGCCAAGCCCGGCATGCTTTCCGCTGAAGACACGGCCGTTATCGAACAGCTCCGCGAAAGCTTCAACCAGTTCTCGGTCGTACCGTGCACGGGTTGCAACTATTGCGTGGAATACTGCCCCGAGAAGATCGTCATCCCGTATAACTTCACGGCATACAACATGCGCTTCCTTTATGACAACATGGATATGGCACGCGAATATTACCAGGTAGAGGTGCCGAAATTCGGCCGCACCGCCGAAAACTGCACGAGCTGCGGCTCCTGCGAAGAGATCTGTCCGCAGCACATCGCTATCAGTTCCTGGATGCCGAAGATCGACATGCTGCTGGGCGAAGACTAATCGTGCAACAGCTCGATCTCGAACAGATCGCACCGCTCATGCCCGAAGCGCTGGGGCGTTTCTTCCACGAGCATCCACGAGTCGCACTTGCCTATTCGGGCGGGTGCGATTCGGTCTTTCTGCTCGCCTGCGCGTTGGCAAGTGGAGCCGAAGTGCGCCCCTTCACGGTGAACACGGCGTTCCAGTATGCCTTCGAAGCGGATGATGCGCGTCTGGCAGCTGATCAGCTGGGCAGCGAGACGAGCCTGCTCGCGCTCGACATCTTCGCGCATCCTGAAGTCACCGCCAACCCGCCCGATCGGTGCTACCGCTGCAAGAAGGTCATCTTCACCACCATCAAAGAAGCAGCAGCCCGCGAAGGCATCGAAGTGCTCATCGACGGCACGAATGCTTCAGACGATCCTGCGCGCCGTCCGGGGTTTCGCGCGATCGAAGAGCTAGGCGTGTACTCACCCCTGCGCGAAGCGAACCTCACGAAGGATGCGATCCGAGACCTTTCACGCAAGATGGGGCTGGTCACCGCAGATAAGCCGAACTATTCCTGCCTCGCAACACGCGTTGAGGCAAATTGCCCGATAACGCCCGAACTCCTTGCATCCTTTGTGCAGGAAGACTGGCGCGATCGCGAAACCAGCGTCTAACATGGTAACCTTGAGAAGTGCAAGAACGTGGGGTGCAAAACACCGCGTATGCTTCGCATGATGATCATCAAATGCAGAAGATGAAAGGAGAGGGAATCATGACTGCAGAAGATATCCGCAGTGTGCTCGAAGAGCTTGCGGCGGGGAATACTACGGTCGATGCTGCATTGCTTGCGCTGCGCAAAGAGCCCTTCTCCGATTTGGGCTACGCCAAGGTCGACCACCATCGTGAGATGCGCCAAGGCGCTGCTGAAGTGATCTATGGTGCTTCGAAGACCTACGAACAGATAAAGGGCATCAGCCAGTCGCTGCTCGACAATGGCCAAATCTGCATCCTTATCACACGCGTTTCTGCCGAAAGCGCTGCACTGTTGGCAGCAGATTTTGCGGAAGTGAGCTTTACCTATCATGAGATTCCTCAGCTTGCGATCGTGGGTACGCTGCCCAAGCCTACAGGCAACGGCACGATCGTGGTCGCGGCAGCAGGCACGAGCGATCTGGCGGTAAGCGAAGAGGCGGCACTCACGGCTGAAGCGCTCGGCAACAAAGTAGTGCGTCTCTACGATGTGGGGGTCTCGGGTATTCACCGGCTGCTTGCGCATCTTGATGAGCTCATGGAAGCCCAGGTGGTCATTGCGGTTGCCGGCATGGAGGGCGCGCTCGCGAGCGTGATCGGCGGCATGGTGTCCTGCCCGGTGCTCGCGGTTCCCACCAGCGTGGGGTACGGAGCTTCCTTCGGCGGCGTTGCTGCACTGCTCGCGATGCTGAACTCCTGTGCGAGCGGGGTGAGCGTGGTGAACATCGACAACGGTTTCGGTGCTGGATTCCAAGCGCACCTCATCAATCACCTGCAGGCAAAAAACCAGACAAGCCCGAACGCTAAAAGGCGCACGACCACACGACCATACGACCGCGACCGACAGCTTTCGACCTAGCAAACCACTCAAGCATATCCAGCGGAAAGAAGCGAACGCATATGGAACTTCATCTCGATCTTACGAAAAGCGCAACGCGCGCAACCCTGCTCGATGAACTGCTCGCGCTCATGAGCCCCGAGCAGCGCACGCGTTACGATTACATCCTGAATCACACGACCATTCCCGATAAGCATCATCATTCGATCGGCGAGATCAACGCCTCGATCGACGCGATGACCATCGACGACGCGCTCAAAGAGAACGTGCGTGGTGTCTACGCGATCCTGGCCGAGGCTGAAGCCAACGTTCATGGCTGCGCCATCGAAGAGACGCACTTCCATGAGGTGGGCAACGCTTCGGGCATTCGTAACGCGCTTGCTATCTGCACGGCATTCTACGTGCTCGCTCCCACGCGCATCACCGCAACACCAGTGCAAACAGGGCAGGGCACGGTGCAGTGCGCACACGGGCTCATGGATATTCCCGCGCCCGCAACGGCGGCTATTCTCGAGGGCATCCCGCGCGCAACACCAGCGCTCGAAGGCGAGTTGTGCACGCCCACTTCGGCGGCCATCATCAAGCAGTATGTGCAGGAGTTCGTGGTCTAGAGCGTGCTTATTCTCGATCGATATCAACCAACCTACGAAGCCGGCTCGGGCGGATTCGCCACGGTCGTAGTGGCGTGGGATACGCGCCTCGATCGCGAGGTGGCCATCAAGTGCTTGCCACTCGAAGATGCGGCAACGCGTGCACTTTCGGTTGAGCAGATCAATGCAGGGCTGAACAACCTGCAAAACCCGTATGCGAATGATGAATCGGTCAGCATCATGCTCGATTCCGATTTTGCCCAGCAAAGTTCGATCCCCGGGCTTGAAGAGGCGCGCACGGCAGCGCTTCTGAACGACCCCAACATCGCTTCGATCTACGACTTCGAGATCCAAGGCAATATGGCCTACATCATCATGGAGCTCGTTGACGGCATTTCGCTCACCGACCTCATGAAATACTTCCCAGAGATGCTCGATGCGGACATGGTGGCAGCCGTGTTCAAGGCGGTTTCGCACGCGATCGAGGTCGCGCACAAGAATCATGTGTTGCATCTGGATGTGAAGCCCGATAATGTGCTCATCAACACGCAGGGGCAGGTCAAGGTTGTCGATTTCGGTCTCGCGCGTCTGGCTGATGGTTTCGGTTTCGGCGTGGCCACGGGCGGCACGATCGGCTACATGCCTCCTGAGCAGATGGAACGCGAAGAGCTCGACGAACGCTGCGACCAATGGGCGCTGGCAAGCCTCACCTATGAGATGCTCGCGCGCGGCGAAAACCCCTTCCGCGCTTCTTCGATCGATGAAGCGCTCGATAAGATCTACGATGCAGAGATCGTGATCCCTTCGCTGCTCATGGAGGGCATTGGCGAAGACCTGGACGATGCGATCTTCCGCGCGCTCGACCCCGATAAGGAAGGGCGCTATCCTTCGGTCCATTCGTTCGCCCGTGATGCGAAACCGGCGCTTGGCAATCCCAAGCAGGGCGTGAAGAAGCTCGGCGCTATTGTGAGCGAAGCGATCGGTGCGAACACGGATGATGCGCCTTTCACGGAAGATCTCGACGAAGAAGAACGCGCGCTTGAAAGCGAAGAAGAGCAGGCAGCCTACCCGCTTAATGGGCGCTGGGCTCGTCACAAGGAAAAACAGGCTGCGCGCCAGGCGGCGAAGCAGCCGCGCACAGCACCAGCGTTCTTTGCCGCAGCAGACGATACATACGACGAAGGATTCAGCGAAGGCACCCCTATCAAAAGTCGTTATTCGCTCGTGCTGCGCATCTTGGCGCTCTTGGGGTGCGTGCTCATCAGCTCGGTCGCCTTTTCTAATTTCAGCTTGTTGCCCGGGTGGGAATCACCTGCACTGTGGGGCGCGCTTCTGATCGTGGCGGTCGCGGCTTTCGCGATCCCGCATCTGGGGGCGCTCATCGCATTCGCACTTCTGGGGTTCGCGCTCGTGAACAATAACGCGATCCTTGTGGGCAGCCTTGTGGTAGTGGCTACCTTCATATGGTGGTTCTTCATCGGACGCAACGGAAGCCCTCAAGCAGATGCGATCCTGCTCTCCACCTGCGCTTCCTCTATCAGCTTGGGTTCGCTCGCACCGTTCATCTGTGGCTATTTCTTACGGCCAGCTCAGGCATTTCTTTCGGCACTCTTCGCGGCATTCCTTTCGCTCGTGCTCGCCGGGTTGGGGTCGGTTTCCATCACCTCGTGGGACATCTTCCAATTTGGCACCATCCACATGTGGACTGAAGTGAACAACAACATCCTCACCACCATGCAAAGCCCTATGACGTGGGCGATCATCGGCTCATGGCTTGTCAGTGCTCCGCTTGTCTCGCTGTTCTTCTCGCGCGGCACTACCAGCTCGAGCCTTATCGGCGTAGCGTGCGCCACGGCTATCGTTTGCGTGCTTCCCGCGCTCGTCTCGAACTTCCTGCTCTCTCACGTGCCCGATCCTATCTATCTGCTGCTTGCGATCGCATCTGGCTTCATCATGGCAGCTCTTGCCGTCCTCTTCCCTCCGCGTCACGAGTACGGGCGATAGAAGCACCCCGGTAAAATGCGCCTGTGCGCAGCGCGACCAGCAACGCTGAGCATCTCGTTCGCTCATACTCCCTCGCGCAGCTTTACACATTCATGTATGTGTATCTGTTATTGCCCTGTATCTTTTTGCGCACGCTTGAGTCGATATAATAGGAGCAAACAAAGCGCACCGAGAGGAGTTTCTATGCGTATTGATATGTCGAACGGAGCCATCGAAACGATCCCGAACGAAAAGGTGCTTGCCTCGATCGGCGACCACATCGATAACCCCATTCCCGATCCACCCACGCCCAAGCTGGCTGCAACGGTCATGCTTGTGCGTGATTCCAAGCCTGGTCAAACGAAATATCGCATTGATGATGGTGTGTTCCCGCCCGATTTCCCGAACAACCAGAACGTCGAAGTGTTCATGCTGCGTCGCGTGAACACGATGGACTTCTTACCCGATGCGGTAGTGTTTCCCGGCGGTCGTGTGGACGAACGCGATTCGAACCCTGATCTGCCTTGGTGCGGTCCCAGTCCGAAGGACTGGGCTGAGCTCCTGGGTGTCTCCGAAGATGATGCGCGCCGTATCGTGGTCGCAGCAGCCCGCGAAGTGTTCGAGGAGTGCGGCGTCCTGCTCGCTGGCCCCGATGCAACTTCTACGGTGACCGATCTTTCCGACCCGAGCTGGGACGCGAATCGCGAGGCGCTCGTCGCGCACGAGATCGCCTTTGCCGACCTGCTCGTCGAGCGCAACTTGATCCTGCGTACCGACTTGCTCGGTCTGGTTGCGAACTTCTGCACGCCCACCTTCGAACCGAAGCGCTACGATACCTTCTTCTTCTCAGCGCTTATGCCCGAAGGCCAGCACGCCGACGATAACACCTCTGAAGCGCAGATCGCCGATTGGGTCACCCCGTCCTATGCCGTGCGCGAAGCCGATGAGAACCGTTGGCTCATCGTTGCACCCACGCTCTTCAACCTCACGCGCATAGCCGAAGCTCCTTCAGCCGAAGAGTTCGTTTCGAACCGTCGCAAGGTGAAGAAGATCATGTTCAAGCCGCTGCGCAAAGAAGACGGCACGATCGTACTGCATGCAGACTTGGACTAAGAGCATCAGGGGAGCATGTTTGGCATTCATTCGAAAAGGAGTTCATATGGGGTTCATCATCGACGAAACGCCCTATGCGGGCGGTAAGGAAAGCGAGCGCGTGTTCTGCGTGCGCGCCAACAATCCTTCACCCATGACCTATACGGGCACGAATACGTGGGTGCTTGCCGAAGCCGCTTCGCCCGAATGCATCGTGATCGATCCTGCTCCTGCGGGAGAGCATGTGCAGAACGTGCTCAATGCCTGTATCGACCAGGGACTGCGTGTGGGTGCGGTCGTGTGTACGCACATGCATGCCGATCATACGGAAGGTGCTGAAGAGCTGGCGGATATTTCAGGCGCACGCGTGTATGCGCCCTTCGATGGCACGTTGCTTCCTGGCGAATTTTGCCCGATCGAAAACGGTCCGGCGCTGCGTGTGGTGCCGCTGCCAGGCCACTCGAGCGACTCGGTGGGGCTCGTGTATCCTGCGGATCGCTCGATGTTCACAGGTGACGTGGTCTTCAAGCATGGCCCCACGGTGGTCTACTATCCCGATGGCAACTTGGGCGACTATATGGCTTCGCTCGATGTGCTCGAGCGCATCGTGAAAGAAGAGGGGATTCGCGTGTTCTATCCAGGGCACGGCTATCCCATCACCGATCCGTTGCAAGCCATCGAAGCCACGCGTCAACATCGGCTCGAACGCTTGCAGCAGATCAAGGACGCGCTTGCTGCAGGCGTTGCGCGCGATGCTGATGCTCTGGTGGACTCGGTGTATGTCGATATCGATCCAGCGCTGCGCGAAGCGGCGCTCCGTAGCGTCCAAGCCCAGCTCGTCTACTTGGACGAAGAGTAAATAGTACAAAGCACTGCACAAAGCATCGCAAGAGTGTGCGCACGAAAAAAGGGATTACAGCTTTTGCCGTAATCCCTTTTTGAGTAGCAAGCGAGGATCTTCGAAGCGTCCCTCTCTTACTGTGTTCTTATGCGCTAGTACAAATACCCGAGCTTCTTCGCCTCGTGCGTGAGCTCATCGCGGAAATCGGGATGAGCGATGCTGATCAAACGGCGGCAACGCTCAGGAATGTCGCAGTACATCAAGTTCACGCAGCCATATTCGGTCACGAAATACTGAACATCGGTACGCAGTGAAGTGACCACGCTGCCAGCCATGAGCGTAGGAGCGATCTTCGAGACCACACCATTCTTCGTCTTCGTAGTGGAGGTCATGGCAATGATGGCTTTGCCGTTCTTCGCGAGCGTCGCGCCACGGATGAAGTCGACCTGTCCGCCGGTGCCGGAATACTGGCGCGTTCCGATGCTCTCAGCGCAAACCTGGCCGGTCAGATCGACCGAAACAGCAGAATTCACGGAAACCATGTTGTCATTCAAGCGGATGAAATCGGGGTTGTTCACGTGAGAATAGGGTGTGAAGAACATGCCTGGGTTGTGATCGATGAAGTCGTAGAGGTACTGCTGGCCAGAGGCGAAGCCCGCAACGGAAACGCCGGGCAGATAGTTCTTGCGGCTGTTGTCGATAACGCCGAGCTCCTGCAGCTCTGCCATGGCATCGTTGAACATCTCGGAGTGCACGCCCAAGTGCTTGCGCGCCTTCAGGCCTTCAGCGATGGCATTTGCGATCGAGCCGAATCCGAGCTGAATGCACGAGCCATCTTCGATGAGCTCACAGACGATATCGCCCACGATCTTCTCTTCAGGCTTTGGCTCTGCGATCGGCATCTGCGTCATGGGCTGATCGATCTCAACGAAGGCATCGATCTGCGAAACATGCAGGTTGCGCTCGAGGCCATTCACCCACGGCACGCTCGGGTTGATCTGCGCGATAACGTGCTTTGCCGTACGAATGCCTTCGGGGCGACAACCAACGTGGCCGATATTGCAGTAGCCATGCTTGTCGGGAGGCGTCATGGCGATGAACGCCACATCGATCCCGTCATTTTCAACAAGGTTTTTCGTGCGATGAAGGTGTAGGGGCACATAGGCAGTATGACCAGCAGAAATGCCGTTGCGCTCGTTGCCACCGGTGAAATAGTTGTGGTAATGGAATTCGTCGAAGCCAACGGTCAATTCATCGAGGTGCAAATCCTCGCTTGTGATGCCGCCATACATCGAGATGCCATGCAACGCCCCGTCTTGAATGCGCTTGAGCATCGGGCGGATAAGGCCACCGGCTACTTCGAAGGTTCCTACGAAAACGGACGTGCCATCGCCTACGAAGCGATCAAGCATCGTCTCAACATCCATACTGCGATCCTTATAGATCTGCTGCCACTCCATATAAGCCCCCTTGGGTTCAAAAAACATGTTCACATAAGCATACAACCTCTTATGCGCCGCGGTGCAGAGTGATTTATCGTAAATGAAAATAGGTTAGTGCGGATTTGGATTGGTTTTGTGTTGATGGGGGCTTACATTACAGGTAAAATTTTGCCCAGTGTTCTCATGAACACGTTCTAACCTCATAAAAAAGGAAGAGGGACTATGATTACCGATCTCAAGATCAACGAAGAGAACAAAAAGCGCTATTACGAGCAAGGTTATTGGACTGAAAAGACGGTCAACGATATTTGGAACGATCGTGTTGCGGCTCACCCCGATCGTGAATATATCTCCGACGACATGGGTGTGCGCCTTACCTACGCCGAAATCGACGATAAGGCTGCGCGTCTTGCTTCATGGCTGCGTGAACAGGGCATCCAGAACGGTGATGTGGTCACCTTCCAGATGCCGCCGTGGTCTGAATTCGCTATTCTCTACGTTGCTTGCCTGAAGGTCGGCGCGGTCATCCATCCGCTCGCGGTCACCTTCAACGGCGAAGACCTCGTCTACGCCATGAACCTTGTTGAATCCAAGGCGTTCATTGCTCCCACCTTCCATCACAAGACCAATTTCGAAGATCAGATCTTCTCCGTGGTCGAGCGCATTCCTTCTCTTCCGATCAATGCGATCGCCGTTCACGACAAAACGGTCGATGCAAAATCTGCCACCACGCTCAAAGAGATCTTCGAGAAATACGAACCCTATACGGGCGAAGCAGGCAGCAAGTCCGATGAAGTGGTGCTCATCCTTTCCACTTCTGGTACCACGGGCCGTCCGAAGGCGGTGCTCATCACGCACAACGCGCTGCTCTTCTCCGAGCGTGCATTCTCGACGGGCCTCGGCCTTACGAAAGACGATGTCATGTTCATGCCGGCTCCGCTCAATCATGCAACGGGCTTCAATCATGGTCTCATCACGCCGCTGCTGCTCGGCGGCCGTGTCGTAGTCGCGCATCACTTCAACCCCGAAGAGGCGATCAACCAGATGAACCGCGAAGGCGTTACCTGGTCGATGGGTGCCACGCCGTTCATCTACGACATGCTGAACACAGCAGACTCAACCGATCTCGATTTCGAATCGCTCAAGCTCTACATTTGCGGTGGCGCTCCCGTTCCGGGCTCCATGGTCGAGCGCGCTGCGTCTCATGATGTGGTCCTCTGCGAATGCTATGGCTCCACCGAAAGCTGTCCGCACCTCTTCGTTCCGCCGGCAAAGGCGCTCGAATGGGATGGTGCTTGGTCAGGCGTTGCTCCTGAGGGCATCGAGGTCAAGGTCGTCGATGAGTTCGGCAACGAAGTTCCTCACGGCGAACAGGGCGAAGAGCTTTCGCGTGGTCCGCACATGTTCGCAGGTTATCTGAAGAACCCTGAAGCAACGGCTTCGGAGCTTTCCGACGACGGCTGGTTCTCTTCAGGCGACCTTTGCTACATGGATGATGAACACCGCATCCGCATCAATGGCCGCAAGAAGGAGATCCTCATTCGTGGCGGCATCAACATCTCTGCCAACGAAGTCGACGAGAACCTCATGGGTTGCCCGGGCGTTGGCGATCATGCCACCATCGGTTTGCCCGACGATCGCTTGGGCGAGCGCATTTGCACCTTCATCGTGCTCGAAGATCCGCATGCAGAGCGCCCCACGCTCGATTCCATCGCTGATTACCTTACCGCGAAGGGCATCGCGAAGCGTCTGTGGCCAGAGCACATCGAGTTCATCGATGAGATTCCTCATACGGAAAGCGGCAAGGTGAAGCGTCACCAGCTCGCCGACGAACTGGACAAGCGCCTCAAAGCCGCAAAGTAGGTTTTGCGCAACAGAGCAGCTGAATGCAAACGGGCAGGGATTATTCCTGCCCGTTTTTATTGTCTAGTAACTGATTTTGCTCGATCAGCGCCGAGAGCGGGTAATTACAAGTGCCCCATAGGCTCAGCTGCTTGCCTTGATAGGCGCAGCTTACTTGATCAATCGAGCTGCCATGAAATCGTTAGCGTTCAGCTCAACGGTGTCGTCGAGCACTTCGAGCTTCACTGGCTGGTCGAATTTACGCGAAAGCGCAGTTGCGATGAGCCAATCGGCAACTTCGGGGTTCTTCCCTAAAAGCGGCCCATGCAAGTAAGACCCGATCACGTTCTTGTAACGTACGCCATCGGCGCCAGAGGTATCGTTGTTGCCGTGCCCAGTCGTTGAAACTACCTGACCGAATGGCTCAAGACCTTCGCCGAGATGCGTGCGTCCCGCGTGATTCTCGTAGCCGATCACGGGGTGCGAGGCGATAGGGGAGACGAGCGCGATATTCTCGATCAAGCGATCGAAGCCTTTGTTCGCGCGCTTGGTCTCGGCATCGATGATCGAAAGCCCTTCAACGATCTCATCGCCCATCAGCCAGTTCTTGCCTAGAATTTGATACCCACCGCAGATGGCGAGCAACACGCCATCATCTTCGACGTAGGTGGCAAGCTGCTCTTTGTTCTTCAAGATTTCCTGCGAGGCAAGATGCTGTTCACGGTCGGGGCCACCGCCCATAAATACGATATCGGCTTTCGAAATGTCGAACTTGTCGCCGTAGTGAATCTGCTCGAGCTGAGCAGGGATTCCACGCCAAGCGCAACGTTGCATGAGCACCTTCAGGTTGCCCCCATCGCCGTAGAGGTTGAGCAGGTCGGGGAAGAGATGCACGATGCGCAGCGGCTCCTGTTGGATAGGCGGGATCGTGTTCGCCATGACCGCAGGGGTAACGCTGAGTTTGCCTTCGCGTGGGGTCGCGACCTCAGCGCTATCGGCGCGCTCCATCAATGCGGCGCGGACCGCAGGCAACGCCGTGTAGTTCGCGATCGCGTACATGTTCCAATCGGCGGGCATGTCGAGCGCGGTGTCGACCATATCGTTCACGCTGTTAATGAGTCGTGCCTGGATGCCAGCATATTTCAGGCGCAGTTGCAGATCGTTCTTGCGCGTGCCGCCAGCATAGACCACGAGCTCCGGCTGGCTTGCGAGCTCTTCGAAATCGCAGTCCCAGATCCATGAGATATCGTGCCCATCCGCTTCATTGTCGTTGATGAAGAACGCTACCACTTTCTTGCCTGGGTCAGCAGTAATGATCTTCAAGTTCTGATTGAATCCGGTGGGGTTCTTCGCAAGGTTCAGAAGCAGTGGACGCCCTTCGATCGCAAGGTGCTGCAAGCGCCCATTCTGTGGATCGAAAGCGCTCACGCACTCCTGAATGGTTTCGTTGTCGATGCCGAGTTCGTGCGCGCAGGTCCATACCGCAAGCGTGTTGTAGACCATGTAGGGACCGGACTGCGCGAGGCGCATGGTGGCCTGCGTAGAATCGATCGTATCGGTGATCGCGTAGGTGATGCCGCCATCGAAGGTCACATTATGCGCATGAACATCCAATTTGGGACGCGCAAAGCCGCAGTTTTCGCAGTGATAGGTACCGAGCTGCCCGTACTGGCGATAATCGTAGGTGAACATGCCTGAACAACGCTGGCACATCTGCGCATCGGCAACGGTGTTCTGTGCGAGATGCATGTCTTCGCTCACACCGAAGGCGATCGTCTTGTTCTCGACCTTCTCAGCGATGATTGCACACAGAGGATCGTCGGCGTTATAGATGAGCGTGGATTCGGGCGAATGCTCAAGCCCTGAGATGATGGCATCCTGTACGCGGTCGATCTCGCCACAGCGGTCGAGCTGGTCGCGGAAGAGGTTCAACAACACCACATAGGTGGCTTTCACCTGCGGCAAGATGCGCGCAAGCCAAAGCTCGTCGGATTCGAACACGCCCCAGTCTGCCGGTTCGGTCTGCAAGAGTGTAGCCGCCACGCCATAAGCCATGTTCGCGCCTGTGCGATTGCACGCGACGGTCTTGCCGCTTGCTTCGATCACATCGGCGATCATATTGGTTACGGTGGTCTTTCCGTTCGTGCCAACTACCACGATCGAACCCTCCGCGATCTTGCTCATCTCTTCGGAGATGATATCGGGGTCGATCTTGAGCGCGATCTTGCCCGGCATGTTCGCTGCCGGACGATGGGCAAGGGTCTTCAGCCCCCAGGTGGAAAGCGACGATGCCAAGCGGGCACCTGTCTTACGAAAGCTCATGCTCGCTCCTCACTCTTAGTACGAATCATTCTACACGATGGTCTTGCTTGAGCGCATTTGTGCAAGCAGGTATCATCGAACGAACAGTTTGAGCGTGCTGATGCTGATGCAGTGGCTCCTCATTGCCCTACCGGATCGAAAGGACGAAGCAATGCCCAGCTTGAAGAATGCGATCGAGAACTTGACCAAGGAACAGCTCGTTGAGCTTTTGAGGATGGCCTCGAAGAACCTGGTCGCCATGGATGGCACCTGGTTCCAAATTCTTGAAGAGCGCGAGGGCATGGATTACGCCATGGAAATCGATATTGCTGTGTGGGAGCGCTATCCCATTTCCGAGGCAAGGCGCCTGAAGAAGTTCCTCAATCTTGCTGAATATCCCGGGCTTGAAGGTCTTGCGCAGGCACTTCCGCTCTACTACAACACGATCGCGAACGAGACGAGCATGCACTGGGAAGACGATGCGCTCATCTTCCGAACCGATGTGTGCCGCGTTCAATCGGCCCGCTCGCGCAAGGGCATGGAATTCCATCCCTGTAAGCCAGCTGGCATCAACGAATACACCACGTTCGCCCAGACGATCGACCCGCGCATCGAGGTAGAGTGCCTGAGTTGTTACCCCGAAATCACGGATCCGACATGCGGTTGCTCATGGCGTTTCACCCTGCCGAGCGACTCTGCAGACAAGGTCGATCAAGGCAAGTAGCCACTATGAAACCGGCACAAAAAGGCTTCTATTTTGTACGAGAAACCTTACAAAATTCATGGGCTCAACACATTTTTGGAGAAAAAACGCTAAATACGCGGAGTTCTTGTTTTGTTACCCGATAAACGATTGCGTAACAAATAGAGTTTGAGCATTATATACTCATGATGAAATCGCGAAAAAAGACTGGGCGCCATGCCGTCCGCAGTGCCGAAAACTCGTCATACAGCGGGAAATCTTTCACATCGCCTTATGATGCGAGTGCCTATTCTCGGCACGGTAATGTAGAACAGTATCACGATGCCTCTCGTAAGCAGAAGAAGCATCATAAACGCAAAGTTGGTATGACGGTTGCTGCCATCTTCCTGGTAGTCGTACTTGCGGGTGTCGGTGTTGCGTTTGCTTTCATTTCCAATATCGACCGTAATCTGCAAGACGGTCTTGACGAGGACCTTCTCGCTTCGCTCACCGCATCCGATTCTCCCAGCGAACCGTTCTACATGTTGTTGATCGGCGTTGATAAATCAGAAGAGCGCGAAGAGAGCGACATTTACGGCGGTGCGTATCGCACCGACTCCATGATCCTTACCCGTGTCGATCCGCGTAATACCAAGATAACCATGGTTTCGATCTATCGCGACACGATGGTCGAACTGCCAGGTTATGGCAAACAGAAGATCAATGCGGCGTATGCTTTCGGTGGTCCCTCACTCGCGGTCAAAACAGTATCGAAGTTGGCGGGTGTGCCGATCCATCATTACGCCGAAATCGATTTCAATGGCTTTGAAGATGTAGTCAATGCGCTTGGCGGTGTTGAAGTCGATGTGCCCATGGCTATCGATGACCCCCTTGCTGGCGAGCCGCTTGAGGCAGGTCCGCAAACGCTTAATGGTTCACAAGCGCTCGTGCTCTGTCGTTCGCGTCACGCCTATGATAAGTACGGTGATGGCGATCTCATGCGTGCAGCGAACCAGCGCATGGTCATCTCGGCTATCTTGAAGAAGATCATGTCTTCCGACGTGGCAACCATGACTAACACGGTCAACACGCTTGCCAACTACATCACCACCGACTTCTCGGTCTCGAGTATCCTTGGTTTTGCGAACACCTTCAAAGATATCAACGTTGATGAAGATATCTATTCGGCTATGGAGCCCACTACGCCACTGTATGAAAACGACATTTGGTGGGCTGTTCTTGATGAAGAGCCTTGGCGCGAGATGATGAAGCGCGTTGATGCAGGTCTTCCACCTACGGAAAAAGGTTTGGTCGACCCTAATACCGGTGTTACGCTTGCCGTCATTGGTGACGGCGGCAAGAACGCATCTGCAACGAATGGCTCCAATGCATCAAGCTCAAGCCTTTCGGGCGTTGAAATTGCAGTTCGTAATGGCGCGGGTATAAATGGCGTTGCCGCAGAAGCTGCCGAAAAGCTTTCAGCCAAGGGCGCAATAACTGATACGGGCAATGCTGATGATTCCAAGTATAAGAATACGCTCATCATCTACAACGATGAATCTGACAAAGCTCAAGCACAGGCGATTGCTGATGCGCTCGGGGTTGGTCAGCTCAAGAAAAACACAGGCGGTACCTATTCATTCAAAACCGATTTCCTTGTGGTGATCGGCGCTGACTGGGAATAGCCTCCACCCATCATCGTTCGTCACTTTTATTTGTGGTAGGGTTCGCGCTTGATGATCTTGAAGGCGCGATAGACCTGTTCGAGCAGAACCACGCGCGCCAAGTTGTGTGGAAGCGTGATCGGCCCGAAGCTCATGCGCAAAGAAGCGCGTTCTTTCACCGCATTCGTAAGACCGTCGGATCCTCCGATCACGAACACCAGATGTGATACTCCTTCAACGGTGTAGCGCTCGATTCGGCTCGCAAGTGCTTCGCTCGAGGTCTCTTTCCCTTGGATGTCGAGCACGATGATGGTCGCATTTTCGGGCAGCGCCTCCAAAACGAGCGTGCTTTCTTGCTCGCGGTTCGAATCAGGGATCTCTCGCACGGTAAGGTTGCAGTAGCCGCCAAGCCGCTTGCTATATTCAGCGCACGCATCGCGCCAGAAGCGCTCCTTCAGTTTGCCGACTGCGATAACAGTGATTTTTAGCATGGAGAATCCCCTTCATGAATCGTTAACTCCATCTGATTGTTTATACTACGTTCTATACGTTTCCATGAGCGCGCGGGGGAATAAAGCGCCCAAGAATCGCGGAACGTAAAAAGATTCAACGAATCATCCAATCGATAGCGCACAAAGGGGAGGGTTATGCGTCATATGATCGACAAACTCTTCCGTGCGACCCTCGATCATCCTAAAGGGGTATTAGCGGCGGCACTTTTGTTATGCGTTGCCTGCGCGCTGTGTATCCCGCTGGTGAAGATCAACTACCAGTTCTCGGACTACTTGCCCGAAGATTCTCCTTCCACTGGTTCGCTCCAAACGCTCGAAGATGCTTTCGGCGCGAACCTACCCAACAGCTACATCTATGCCCAAGGGATCGATCTCATGCAAGCCGATGCGCTTGCCGCTGAATTCGCGGCGATCGACGGCGTGGATGACCTCATTTGGCTCGGCGATGTGGTGGATATCCGCCGACCGCTCGAAACCTACGATGCCGATATCGTGAAGGCATGGAAGAGCGATGAGGGCTATCTCTACCAGGTCGCACTCGACTCAACGAAGTCGGTCGCGGCGCTTGATGCGATCAAGGAAGCGGCTCAAACAGGAGGGGCGAACGCGGTCGCACTTTCAGGTGACGAAGTGAACACGGCGGTCGCGCAGGGTTCGTCGGACTTCGAGATCCAGCTCATCCTGGTCATGGCGGTCATCGTGATCCTGGGGCTTTTGCTCCTAACGAGTGAAGCCTGGTTCGAGCCGGTACTCTTCCTTTCGGTCATCGGCATCTCGATTGTGTACAACCTCGGCACCAATATCATCTTTGGCGAGATCTCGTTCATCACGCAGATGTGCGCGGCTATCCTACAGCTTGCGGTCTCGATGGACTACGGCATCGTCATGCTGCACGAATACCGCCACTTCAAGCAAGAGGGTCGCTCGTCCTACGATGCCGCACTCGCAGGCATGCACAAGGCTTCGGGTGTCATCGCTTCGTCGGCTGCGACCACGTTCTTCGGATTCCTCTCCCTCTGCGCGATGGCGTTTCTCATCGGCGCGGATATGGGCGTGGTGCTGGCGAAAGGCATCGTGTTCAGCTTCCTTTCGGTGCTGTTCCTCCTGCCCGTTATGGTCCTGCTTTCCGAAAAGCTGCTGCAGCGAACAGCGCATCGCAAGTTCTTGCCCTCGTTCGACAAGTTCGCGAAGTGGTGCATGCGCTTGAGCATTCCGTTCACCCTTATCGCGGCGCTCATCGTGGTGCCGGCGTTCTTGGGATCGCGCAATACCGAATATGTGTATGGGGCGAGCGGGTTCGTGGAGCCGGGCAGTCAGCTCTACGAGGATACCGAGCTCATCGAAGAGACTTTCAACGCTTCTGGTCAATGCGCGGTGCTCGTTCCCGAAGGCCAGTGGGGCAAAGAGAAGGAGCTGGTCGCTGCGCTCGATACGCTGCCGCACGTGAGCTCGATCACGTCATACGTGACCACGGTCTCGGAACGCATCCCTACCGATATGGTGCCTCCTGCAAGCCTCGAATCGCTCATTTCGGGTGGTTATTCGCGCATCATCATCGCGACCGATTTGCGCGGCGAAAGCCCCGAAGCGTTCGAACTCGTGCAGCGTATTCGCGATCTATGTCAGCTCTACTATCCCGATGAAGCGAAGCTCATTGGTTCCACGGTAACGAGCTACGATATGTCGCTCATCGTGAACGACGATTCTGCGCGCGTGCTGTTCGCTTCGATCATCGCTATCGGACTGGTGCTCTTGCTCATGTTCCGCAGCCTGTCGATCCCGCTCATCTTGTTGCTCACGATCGAAAGCTCCATCTGGATCAACCTAGCCATTCCCTATTTTGCGGGCGAGACGATCCAATACATCGGCTACCTCATCATCAGCGCGATCATGCTGGGAGCAACGGTCGATTACACGATCATCCTCACGCGTTCTTACCTCGACAAACGCCGTGTGCAACCGAAGCGCCAGGCCATCACCGAAGCGATCTCGCGCAGTGCGATCACGATCCTTACCTCAGCGACTATCCTTACGCTGTGCGGTGCGTTCATCGGTCTCATCTCGAGCAACGGGGTCATCGCGAGCCTCGGAACGCTCATCGGGCGGGGTGCCTTTATCGCAGCGCTCAACACGTTTCTGCTCCTACCGATGCTCTTCATGATCTTCGATCGCGTTATCGAAAAGACAACGCTTGGAACGCATTTCTATAAACAGCCTTACAAACAGCCACTCGAAGAGAAAGCGGGCAGGTGAGAGCCATGACGCTACGAAGAACGGCATTAGCAATGGCGCTTTGCGTGCTATTGATCATCGCAACCGCCATCACCGAGATCGCTCCTGCGAATCTTGGGTATGCCGCAGAAGAACAGCAGACCAATGCGGCCGAGACAGAGAGCGCGACCAACACCACGCTCGCTGCGCCGCCTTCAACCCTGCTCGAGGGTACGTGCGAAAAGCAAGAGGTCGTGTATGCGAGCATGACGGCCGCAGGTGCGGTGAAGAGCCTCTATGTGGTGAACGAACTGTTCTCCGAAGAGCCCATCATGGTGAAGGACTTCGGCACCTACAGCGAAGTGGTGAACCTGACCGATGGCACAAACATCGCGCGCGAGTCTGATAGCGTGCTGTGCACCGTGGAGAGTGAATCGTTCGCCTACCAGGGCAATCTCGCCTCGACCGATCTGCCTTGGAACGTGAGCATCACCTATGAGCTCGATGGTAAGGTGTGCTCGCCCGAAGAAGTTGCCGGCAAGTCAGGCGAGCTGAAGATAACCATCGAGACTACCCAGAATCTAGCGATCGATCCACTCTACTTCGACAATTATCTGCTGCAGATCACCTGCACGCTCCCGATGGACCACGTCTCGAACATTGCCACGGAGGAGGGCGCTATCGCGCTCAATGGTTCTAACACCGCAGTCACGTTCAGCGGCATGCCGGGCAAGACAGGCTCCTATACGCTCACTGCCCATGTCGAAGACTTCGAGATGGAGGGGGTGAGCATCGCTGCTATCCCGTTCTCAATGGCGATCGAAGCACCCGATTCGAGTGCGCTCATCGCGCAATTCGATGAGCTCATCGAGGGAACGGGCAAGCTCGATACTGGCGCGGAAGGCCTCGAAGAGGGCACAACCGCACTCGCAGCGGGAACCCGTAAGCTCGAGAGCGGAACGACTCAGTTGCAAGGGGGCGCTCAAGAGCTCTCCGCGGGCGTTGCTGCCTATGTGGCAGGGGTTGCGCAGATAAGCGATGGCCTTGCGCAGGCGGCTGCTGGATCGAAGACTTTCGCCGAACAGCTTGAGGGGCTGAGCCAAGCGAGCGCTGCTATAGTGCACTCGCTCGACCAGACGCAAACGCAGATGCAGCAGCTGGTGAACGCTATTCAAACAAGCCCCACGATGTCGCAAGCTGAAAAGGATGCGATCGTTGCCCAGCTTTCAGGCATGTCTGGACAGTTCAGCCAGCTGAAAGATTATGCCGCGGGAGTTGAAGGGCTTGCAGATGGGTATGCGCCGCTCGACAGTTCGCTCACCAAGCTTTCAGGTGGCCTTAGTGAGCTTGCCCAGCAGGGCGATGAGCTTACGAGCGGTTCTGCCGCGCTCGATGCGGGTGTGAGCGAACTTGCAGGTTCGAGCGGAAGTCTCGCGCAGGGAGCTGACAAGTTGAGTGAAGGAGCCTCGGCGCTAGCTGAAGGAACGTCCACGCTCCATGAGGAAAGCGCGATCATCCCTGACAAGGTCCAAGCCGAGATCGATGCCATGATGGCCGAGTACGACAAGAGCGATTTCGTGCCGAAAAGCTTCGCGGATGCGCGCAATACCAACGTGAACCTCGTTCAGTTCGTCATGACCACCGAAGCGATCGCGTTGCCTGAGCCCGAGCCCGAAGAAGTGCAAGAAACCGACGAATCGTTACTATCGCGTTTCTTCGCTTTATTTTCGTAGTCCTACCTATTACTATGGGGTAGATACGGATAAGTTAACCCCATATAACTAGCATATCGAGCGAGGCACGAAAGAAAGGGCTCCCATGTCGCTTCCAGCACCAAAGCATGATGTCGAACCTGATAATCTCACTACTATGGAACTAGGCGAATGCCTGCCGATGACTGCTGAGGTCATCGATGGTCATCTTCATATCGGTGGCGTGGACATGGTGAAAGTCGCCGAAGAATTCGGCACGGCGCTCTACGTGTACGACCAGGCAGACCTTGAGAACCGCATGGAAACCTATCGCGATGCGTTCGCTTCGCGCTATCCCAATTCCGATGTCATCTATGCTTCGAAGGCGTTCTTGAACAAGGCGGTCTGCCGCCTCGTGAACGCGCATGGCCTTTGCCTCGATGTGTCGGGCGGCGGCGAGCTGGCGCTGGCACAGGCCGTTGATTTCCCGATGGAGCGCGTGTTCGTGCATGGCAACAACAAGACTCCCCAAGAGCTGCGCGAAGCCATTGCGGCAGGCGTAGGGCGCATCGTGGTCGATTCGCGCATCGAAGCACGTCGCGTCTCCGAGATCGCAGGCGAACTGGGCAAGACACAAGACATCTACATGCGCATCACACCGGGTGTCGAGGCTGACACGCACGAATACATCCGCACGGGCTGCGAAGACTCGAAGTTCGGTTTCACCATGCGCGAAGATTTCGCGTTCAACTGCGTAGCCGACATCCTTGAGCTTCCGAACGTGAATCTCGTGGGCTTCCACATGCACATTGGCTCGCAGATCTTCGCACTGCATTCGTTCGACGAAGCCATCAAGGTCATCGTCGAATTCGCGGCGCGCGTTAAGGGCCACTACGGCATCGAAGTGGGCGAGATCGATGTGGGCGGCGGTCTGGGCATCGCCTATACCACCGAAGAGAACCCCTCGTCGATCGATGAATTCGCTGAAGTGGTCACCACGGCCATGAAGAAGTATTGCGCCGAGTTCTCTTTCGCTGAGCCACGTCTGCTCTGCGAGCCGGGCCGTTCGATGGTGGCTGTGCCAGGCGTTACGCTCTACACGGTGGGCATTCTGAAGACGCTTCCCGGCATCCGCAAGTACGTGGCCATCGACGGCGGCATGTCCGACAATATTCGCACGGCGCTCTATCATGCAGACTACGAGCCGGTGGTTGCGAACAAGGCCGACCAACCGCGCACGGAGATCGTGACCATCTGCGGCAAGCACTGCGAAAGCGGCGATGCGGTCGTGCTCGATCGACCGCTGCAGCATCCCGATCTGGACGATGTCATCTGTGTGTTCGGCACCGGTGCCTACTGTCATTCCATGGCGAGCAACTACAATGGCCAGCCGCGCCCAGGCATCGTGTTCGTGAAGGATGGGCAAGCCAAGCTCGTCACGCGCCGCGAGACCTATGCCGACCTCATGGCGTGCGACGTGGATTAAGCGCCAAAGCGCCGCAAGACAATCGAAAACGCTATCTTATCGAGCGGCCCGCGATCTGGCCGCTCGATGTGTCTTCTAGTAGGTATAATCACGGGATACACGATTTTGAATGGAGTGGATCACATGGCAGTTAAAGTCGGCTTGGTTGGAACCGGTACCGTTGGTGGTGGCTGCATCGATATTCTGCACAACCACAAGGAAGATTTCCTGCGTCATTACGGCATCGATATCGAGCTCGTGCGCGTTTGTTCGCGTGAACCTGAGCAAGCTGAAGCGCACGGCGTGGCCGATATCTTCACGGAAGACTTTAACGACATCATCAACGATCCTGAGATCGATATCGTCATCGAGCTCATCGGTGGAACGGGCATTGCCAAGCAGGTCATCCTTGACGCGCTCAATGTAGGCAAGAACGTGGTTACCGCGAACAAGGCGGTCATGGCAACTTCAGGCGAAGAGATCATGGCGCTCGCGGAAGAAAAGGGCGTTGAGCTGGCGTTCGAGGCAAGCGTTGGTGGCGGTATCCCTATCATCGGCCCGCTGAAGCACTCGCTGATCGCTAACGAGATCTCTGCGGTCATGGGCATCGTGAACGGCACGACGAACTACATGCTCACCCGCATGGGCGAAGACGGCATGAGCTACGATGAAGCACTCGCTGAAGCCCAGGCCAAAGGCTTTGCAGAAGCTGATCCCACGGCCGATGTCGATGGTCACGATGCAGCAGCGAAGATCGCCATTCTGGCTTCGATCGCGTTCAACTCGCGCGTGGTCATGGACGATGTCTACACCGAAGGCATCCGCCGCATTTCGCCGGTCGACCTGGCCATGGCGGACACCATGGGCTATGCCGTGAAGCTCGTTGCGCATGCTCATCGCACCGATCACGGTATCGACGTGCGTGTTCACCCCACTATGATTCCGCTCGATCATCAGCTTGCAAAGGTCAATGGCGTTTACAACGCGATCTACGTGATCGGCGATGCCGTAGGCGAGACCATGTTCTTCGGTGAAGGCGCGGGCGCTGGTCCTGCGGCGAGCGCGGTCATGGGCGATGTGCTCGAAGTGGCGCGTCATCTGCAGCTTGGTGTGAAGCCGATCGTTGGCTGCACGTGCACGGATAACATCCCGGTCATTTCCGTTGAAGAGCTGCAAACGAAGTACTATCTGCGCTTCCTCGTGGAAGACCGTGCAGGCGTTTTGGCAGCATGTGCAGACATCTTCGCGAAGTACGATGTCTCGCTCCAGTCGGTTCAGCAGCGTGGTACGAAAGCGCGCGATGCGGTCAACCTCGTGTTCGTCACGCATACGGCTCACGAAGACAGCGTTGCCAAGGTCATCGACGAGATCCTTGCGCTCCCCAATGCGGTCATTGGCGGCTATCCTTCCGTCATCCGCGTCCAAGATTAGTAACAGCTTCTTAGAGGATTTCATACACGAAAAAAGCCAGCGTAAGCTGGCTTTTTGAGTAGTCAGTGTGCTAGGGGTCGGGTAATTCGACACATTTTTGATGTGTCGAATTA
>OGOM01000117.1_pt1 | contig 80312 bp, 53 predicted proteins | sample 1552681 | NCBI WGS metagenome assembly OGOM01 (sample SAMEA2580188, study PRJEB22360) | human gut metagenome | biome: human gut; feature: human-associated habitat; material: faeces | place: Denmark | collected 2008/2010 | reverse complement strand
TCGGTACTCAGACAGCAGTTTTTGACCTTTAACGGTGAAGAAATGCAGGTCGGCGGAAACATCCGCAATGCATATATGAACGATGAATTCGGCAGAGAACAGTTGAGAAAGGTTCTCTCTGATGAATACTTCAACGCCGTTATGGCAGTATGGCAGTGAATGATTCAAATTGAAAGTTGAAAATTGAAAATTGCGGTCGGCGGTGTGCCACCGCAGTCTATTCGAGAAGGCAGTCGGATAAAGAAATTACATAAGATACCCGAGTAAGGTTCTGATGCAATCTTTGTTCATATCAAAAATTTGTCAGTAGCGCCGAACCGTGTTCGCCATAAATAAACAGTAAATTTCATATTAACAAAACAGTCGGGAAGACATTGCATTTTATTTTGCAAACTGTCTTCCCGACATTAATTTTCCATTTTCAATTTTCAATTTTACATTTAATTAAACCTTTCGCTCGGGCATAATATGTTTTTTGATATTCACAAACTGTCTACACGAACATAAAAATTCGGCTCGCCGTTTACGGCTTTTCACCTGTCAAAAATTCAATACTTCTCTCAATTGAATCCTTGGAATTGCCCCAATCTTTGCCGTGGTTGCGGTAATCAAACATTGAGCAGAAATATGTTATATCTTCTTTTAGCGACAGCAGATATTTTTTTGTAAGACCTGCTGTTTCGGCATAGAACTGCGGTAAAAGCTTTGACGGCAACTTGCTCTTTTGGGTTGCAACATTCATAATAAAATCGTAGTGTTTAAAGCAGATAAACGGCTGTTCGTTGTACAGCTTATAAAACTCCTCTCCCTTTGCCCACTCAACAAAAATCGTGTCGCAAAAATGGTGCATATCCCACTCAATTCTGTCGCATACATAACACGAATCAAGTCGCTTTTTAATGACTTCAAGCTGTTTCTTATCAGGCTTGCCCTTCAGCTTTTTCGGCACATCGTTATCAATAATTTCCTGAAGATGACTTTCAAGAATAAGCGCATTCGGCAATTTTTGTCCTTTTTCAAACATCTGCGAAAAATGGCGGTGACAAAAGCCTTTTTTGTTGGTTTCAATCCTGATATTAGGCTCCATCATCGCATCGCCCGTAATGAATTTTACATACTGCTCCTCAAGCATACTCTCCATTCGGCAAAACGGACAACCGCATTTCGGCATAAATATATCGTTAATCGGAATTGTGCAGATAGTTTCTTTCACAATAATCCTCCTTTTGAGTTAATGTAGTGGTTATAACACACCGTTTTCATCATATCAAAACATATGTGTTTAAACAAAATATTTCATCAAGGCTTGCGTTCAATGAGTTCCTGTCTGAAATACAGTCGGGACTGAAATCTGTTTTACAAACAAACTATCTTCCCGACATTCATTTTCCATTTTCAATTTTAAATAAAGTATATCATAATTTTCCCGAATGTGATATACTTTATTAAGAAAATTTCGGCGGTGAAAATCATGGAATGTATTGAACTCGACAACAAAATCAAAATAACCGATGTGCATGACCTTGACCTTGCGCAGACTCTCGACTGCGGTCAGAGCTTTCGTTGGAAACCGCAGGACGACGGTTCTTTTCACGGTGTTGCCTACGGCAAAAGCGTAACCGTCAGCCTTGACAAAACGGATATGTACATTGAAAATGCAACGGCTGACGATTTCAAAAACATCTGGTACAGCTACTTTGACTTTTCGCTTGATTACGGAAAAATCCGTGAAGAAATCAGCACAATACATCCTGTTCTGAACGAGGCGGCAAAGTACGCCCCGGGCATAAGGATTTTAAGGCAAGAGCCTTTTGAGGCACTCTGCACATTCATCATTTCGCAGAACAACAATATAAAGCGAATCAAGGGGATTGTTGAGCGTTTGTGTGAGAACTTCGGCACACGGCTTGATGACGGAGAATTTGCGTTCCCGACAGCCGAAACACTTGCAAAACTTTCGCCCGATGACCTTGCACCGCTGAGGGCAGGATTTCGCAACCGTTACATTATTGATGCGGCACAAAAGGTTGCAAACGGCGAGGTGAATCTTGACAGCTGTTTCACGCTTGGCTATGAAGACGCAAGAGCGGAGCTTATGAAAATTACGGGCGTCGGCAAAAAGGTTGCCGACTGCACACTTCTTTTCGGTATGCACAGAATTGAGGCTTTTCCGATTGATGTGTGGATGAAACGGGCAATGGAAAAGCTGTTCCCGAATATGAACGGTGACGATTTCGGTCAGTACGCAGGCATCGCCCAGCAGTACATTTTTCACTACAGCCGAATGCACCCGGAACTGTTTTAACGGTGTACCACCGTAATGTTAAGGTTTAATTGTAGCGGCGGTCAGTGACCGCCAATCGAAACGATTGCAAAATCGGTTCGACCGTACATTGTCACAATTTTATTGCGGCATCTATTATTGATTTTGTTTTACAACCAAATCAAATGGCGATCGCTGATCGCCGCTACGGTATATCGGTAAATCACATATAAAAAGCAGTCGGGAAGACAATGTTTTGCATTTTGCAAACTGTCTTCCCGACTATAATTTTCAATTTGAATTATTTGGCTTTTTTCGCTGAACTGTCAAAAAGCAATACAAGAGTTGCATTATCGGCTGTACCTGTTTCTTTAAGACCGTTGTTTTTCTGGAATTTCTTAACAGCCTCGGCTGTTACTTCGCCATAGTAGCCTGTCACATTGTCCTTGTCGGCAATGTAACCGATGTTATAAAGGCGGAGCTGCATAGCCTTTACCGTGTCATTTTCATCTTCCTGCTTGAGTGAAAGGTCTGATGTAATGGTAAGATTATACTTATCGGCAACCGACTTTGAATCACTTGCGGTTGTTGTTGCCTGAGTTGCGGTTGTTGCGTCAGTCTTTGACGCTGTCGCATCCTGAGCCTTTGTTGTGTCTGTTGCAGACTTTGGCTTTAGGTCGGGATACATAAAGTAAACCATTTTTTCAAGTGCTTCCAGAGCAGTATTGCCGGGTCTTGACATTTCTTCAAGCGAAACCTCAAGAATTTTGCCTGTCTTAACTGCGCCAAGACTTGCGAGTGTTGTATCGCCCTTAATTTTATCAAGAGTAGCTTTGTCTGCATAGAAGATAAAGTTCGGATTTGCAATCTTGAGAGTTGCAACATCAACATTGTTGTCGCTGATGTTTACTGCGGCATTAACCGCCCCCGTATAGCCGAGGAGCATATCGCCGTATGTTCCGCTTGTCATCATCTTGAGTCTGTCGTTTTCTGTATAGAGATAACAAACCGTATCAAGAATGCCGGAATTTCTGTTATTAACCTGCTGTTTGTAGTTGTTCATCTTATCAAGCAATTCATTGTAGGTATCTTCACCCTTCTTTGCGCCCGTTTTTGTGCCGCCGCAAATTTTGCCGATTGTCACATAGTTTGTTTCAACCTGCTTGGGAGTGTCACCGTGTGACATTGTGACAACCTGAATACCCTTGTCCTGAAGCTTCTTCTTTGCGTCCTCATTTATTGACTGACCTGCAAACACAAGGTTTGTGCCGGAATTGATAATTTTGTCGGTATCGGGATTTTCATATGAACCGACGCTCGGGGCAACTGCGATTGACTGCTGGTCAACCTCATCACTTCTGCCCACAATATATCTGTCATATCCTGTTGCGATGAGGATATCGGCTGTCGGCGCATCAAGAACAACTATGTTCTTTGGCTGACTTTCTATCGTGATGTTTGCCACCTCAACAGGATATTCTCCGTCAGAACAACCGCTGAAAAGCGCAACTGCCGAAAGCATTGTCACAACTGCAAGAGCAATTGAAATTATTTTTGTTTTCATAACTGACCTCCGATTAATCAGCAAAACAGCGATTCAACATACTGTCTTGCACATCTTGGCGAACGACCGCCTCTTGAAAGTGCAAACTGCTCAGCGCCGAGTGCAAGCTCTTCGTGAGTCATCTTGACGCCTCTCTGCTCTGCAAGAGAATATACAATTTCAAGAAAATCATTCTTTGAAGGAATTGTGTAGCAGACTGCAAGACCGAAACGGTCCGAAAGCGAAAGACTTTCCTGCATATTGTCACGAACATTGATATCATCAACAGTATGCGTTCTGTCGGAAATGCTTTCCTTAACAAGGTGTCTGCGATTTGATGTTGCATAAATCAACGCATTATCGGGACGAGCCGCAAGTCCGCCCTCAAGCACGGCTTTAAGGGTTGTATAGCTCTGATCCTGATGCTGGAACGAAAGATCATCGATAAATATAATGAATTTAAGCGGAAGAGCGGCAATCTTGTCAACAAGAAGCGGAAAGTCAATGAGCCTGTCCTTAGGCATTTCAACAATGCGGAGTCCGTCCTTGCGGAACTCGTTTGCAATCGCCTTGACTGTTGAGCTTTTACCTGTACCCTTATCACCGTAAAGCAGACAGTTGTTACAGCTCTTGCCCTGAATAAATGAAAGTGTGTTGTTTACAACCTGACTTCTCTGACGCTCATATCCCGTAAATGTATCCATATCAATCCTGTCAGGATGCTCAACAGGCTGAATGTCACCGTCACGCCAGATGAACGCCTTGTAACGGGCAAACATTCCGCAACCGTTTTCCTTATAATAAGCAGAAAGCTTGTCAAGTGAACCGTCAAATCCGTCAAAGCACGGAGCGCACTTGCCTGTCTGCCACTTTGGAAGAATCGGAATAAGCTCCTTGATTTCATCGGCATGGGTATATGCCTCAAGCACTTCATCGGAAGTAAGCTTTGCGGCTGTTAAAATAGCGTCGCAGTCTGTCTTAACGGCAGAAACAACATTTTCGGGTAACTCGCCCTGTTTGCCGGCTGTTGCGGCACGGGCAAAACAGTTATCGTCAAAAAGAGCCGTTTCGCTGATTGCAAATGCGAACTTATCCGCACAGCCTCTTTCGCAAAGCATTGAGCAAAGCTTGCCGTATGCACCGAGAAATTCCTCAGGCTTTTTGTCGAGCGAAAGCAAAAGTTCATAAAAGGCTTTCGGAACGCTTCTGTTCATTATACCTCTGAATACAGAGAGTGATGACAAAAGCATTTTACACTTATTTACATTATTCATTCTAAACATCCCAATCTGTTCTAATCTATTTAATTGTACACATTTTTATCCGTTTAGTCAATAATTTACGGCAAACAACGGCATCCTATTTTTTACGCTTTAACAAGCCAAAATATGTATAATTTTTCACCGCATCAAGTATATATCGGGTTCAATGGCGGTAAAAACGGCGGTAAATCGGGATAAATACGGGCTTTTCAGGGTTTTAAAAGAATTTTTAAAATTTTTCAAAAAAAGTGTTGACATTTGGTGCAGCCCGTAGTATAATCAATACTGTTCTCAAGAGAGAAACAAAAGTTAATAAGTTGGTGTTGATGACGCTGAGGGTCCACCTGTTCCCATACCGAACACAGAAGTTAAGCTCAGTGGTGCCGAAAATACTTGGCTGGTGACGGCCCGGAAAAATAGGGAGATGCCAACATATAAAGTGTCCACCCAGTAGGGTGGGCGTTTTTTTATACTTTTTTTGCTTTGCAAACCCGTAGGGGCGTTCATTGGACGCCCGCCAAGTAACGGCACAATATTTGCGATAAGGACAAATTATATAAATGTCACAAAGATATTGTTCTACTGTAGCGGCGATCAGTGATCGCCAATCAATTCGTGTGCAAACACGAATTGACTAAATGATAATTTCAATTCGGTATTATAATCGGTTGAAACATATAATTTGTATTTATTCGTTTTGGTTTTGCAACCAAAACGATTGGTAGCCTTGCGACCGCCGCCTGTGGCGGATAAAGGGAGCAGAGCGCTGTTTGAAATAACGAGCAAAAGGAAGCACATTTATGTGCAACGCATTGCGACTATATTTCAGACGGGAGAACAAGGTTCGCCGCTACAAAACAATACACCGCTTTCTTCACATCAAAACATATGTGTGTGAACATAAAATTTCATCAAGACGGGCGTCCAATGAACGCCCCTACGGAATTGTGCAAACGGTTGCTATACTACGCTCGGGCATGATATGTTTTTTGATATTACAAACTGTCTACACGAATTGGGAACGGCGGCTCGCCGTGCTACAGAATTGTGCAAACAATTACAATGCCATATACACTAATTGGAGTATCCTTATGTTTAATATAACCGAACTTTTAAAAAACGAAATATCTGTATGGGAACGACTGAAAAATTGCGGAAAGCCTGTTGTGCTTTACGGAATGGGTGACGGTGCGGACAAGGTTCTTGCCGCATTTGACCGATACGGAATCAAAGCGTCTGCCGTTATTGCAAGTGATGATTTTGTGCGTGGGCAGAAATTCCACGATTTCACGGTGAAGAAACTTTCCGATGTTGAAACCGAATTTGGCGACATTATAATCGCCCTCTGCTTTGCAAGCCAGCTCCCCGATGTCATGGAACACATAACGAAAATTTCCGAAAAGCACGAAACGCTTGTCCCCTCCGTTCCTGTTTTTGGAAACAAACTTTTTGACAATGATTTTATTACCGACAATAAAGAGCAAATTGAAAGTGCATACAGTCTGCTTGCCGATGACCTTTCAAAAAAGGTTTACGAAAACATTCTGAAATTCTACTACACAGGCAGAATTGACCTCCTCCCCCCTGTCACAACCGGCAAGGACGAGGCTTTCAGCAATATTCTGAATCTCAGTGAAAACGAAAGCTATGTTGACCTCGGCGCATACAACGGCGACACGATTGACGAATTTCTGCACTACACAAACGGCAGTTACAAGCGTATAATCGCATTTGAACCTAACGCAAAGAATTTTGAAAAGCTGAAGCTTCATTGTAAGGGCATGGCGAATGTGTCGCTTTGGCAACTCGGCTCATACAGTAAAAACACGGAGCTTATATTCAACAACAAGGCCGGTCGCAACAGCGCAATTGCCGACAAGGGCGTTGCAACAAAGGTTGCGACAGTCGATACGATTCTCTGCGGAATGGCGGCAGGCTACATTAAAGCCGATGTTGAGGGGGCGGATATGGAAACCCTCATCGGTATGCAGAAAACAATGGAAAACTGCAAACCAAAGCTGAATTTTTCGGCATACCACAGATTTGAGGATATTTTCCGCCTTGCACTATACATTCACAGCGTGAATCCCGACTACAAAATCTTTCTCCGCCACCACCCATATATTCCGGCATGGGATACGAATTTATATTGTATATAATATAATTTGATTTGCCGACGGCAAGTCGCCGTACGGGTTTTATACAAAACAAAAATGCATCAGACCTTTTTCGGGATCTGATGCATTTTTTAATAATTTCAGTTATGTCTTATTATTCGCTTACGAACAAGTGACGAACACCGCTAAATTATAATCAATGATTATTTTTTAGTTACTTTAAGTGCTCCTGTTGTCTTGTTGAAGCTGAATGTATATGTACCGCCTGATGCGATAAGTGTTACATTAGATGTGTAAGAGCTCTTGAGGTTCTTTGTACCGCTGTCAACAATCTTTGAACCGATTGTGTATGCTGTACCGTAGTTATAAACCTTGAATGAGTATGTACCCTCACTAAGCTTTACTGTACCCTTTGCAACATTGCTCTCGCCGCCCTTGTCATCAAGTACGAGGTTGATGTCGCCCGATACATGAACATCATCAGCTTTCTCATCCTTTGTAGGAACATAACCTACAACGAGTTTCTTTGTTTTTGTGTTGAGTGTGAATGTGTATGTACCGCCTGTTGCGTTGAGTGTTAGGTAGCTTGAATACTTGCTGTTGAGTGAAAGTGAATTTCCGTTTGTTGTGTTGTTGATTACTTTGCTGTAACCGTAAACCACATTATCTGCAGAAAGCTTGAACTTGTATGTGCCTGCTGCAAGATATGTTGAACCAACTGCGATAGTTCTGCCTTTTACAGGCGAAAGAATTGTGTTGAGGTCACCGATGAGGTAATCATTCGGGAGGTTTTTGTCATACTTAACAACGAGTGTGTTTGTCTTTGTGTTAAACTGGAATGTGTATGTACCGCCTGTTGCAACGAGTGTTGTGCTGCTCTTGAACTTCTTGTTGAATGTAAGACCCTTTGTTGTGTCTGTAAATGTCTTAGAGTAACCGAGAAGTGTGCCATAGTTATCAATCTTGAATGTGTATGTACCCTTCTGAAGAGCGATTTTTCCGCCTACTTTATCTGTACCGATTGATGTAAGCTTGAGCTTGATGTTGTCGCCGTATACATAGTAGCCGTCTGTAGGAACATCCGAAGGAGCAACTGTTGTCGGCTGTGTTGCCGGCTGTGTTGCTGTTGTTGGCTGTGTTGCTGTTGTAGGCTGAGGAGCTGTTGTTGGCTCTTCGCCCTGAACGAGAACTGCCTTTGCAGTAAATGCAGCACCTGCTACTTTGTTAGCACTATTGTCAATATAACCGATGTCCTTCTTTTCGCTTTCGAAGAGCTCATCACGTGTATCAGCCTCTGTACCTGTAAGATAATCAACATTGAGATTTACTGTTGTGTCACCGCTGCCTACAACATCAAATGTAAATGTGCAATAAACATTCTCTGACTTGAAGTTGAAAAGATCAAGGCTTGAGCAGGTGAAGAGAACCTTATTTGTAAGGCTTGGATTCCAAACGATGCTTCTCTGGAATACAGGGAAAACCTTTTCCCTTGTATTTGTTGATGCAAGCTTGAGAACCTTGCTGTCGTATGTAAGACTGCTCTGTGCATTAACGATCATGTGATCTGCCTTGAGAAGGTAAGTGACAACAACCTGCTTTGTCTGTGCATTGTAATCATACGAAACAGGATCTGCCACATTTGATGTAACATTGATCTTGTTGCCTGCACTTGTTTCTTCGCTTGTTTCGGCAGCACTTGCTGAGAAAGGCAGAGCTGTGAACATGCACAGCACCATCATTACCGCAAGAACCACAGAAAGCTTTTTCTGAATTTTTTTCATACTTGCTGCTCCTTTAATAAAATAAAATTACCGTTCGCCACAGTTTTGTGGCAATACTTCTAAGCTTCGGAAACTTTAACAGTACAAAATTCCCGAGGACAACTAAATTATAGCACATTTAAGTTGTTCGGGCAATGAATCTGTTATTCTTTTAACGGAAATGTTTTAGCTAAAAATCTGTGCAAAATAACGGTGAAATTGTTGCTTTGTACAAATTTTCGTGCTTATTATTGTGTATATTGCCTTTTTATCGACCGTTTTTACATATATTGACAATTACAATATAAGAATTTTCAGTGTTTTACGCCTGTTCATTTCATATAAAAAACAAAAGCCCGAATTCGAGAAATATCGGATTCGGGCTTGCTTATTATCAGAATTTATCAGAATGATTTAAAAAGCTCAATTGCTTTTGCGGGATCTGCGGCTCTGAAAACAGCCGTTCCCGCAACGCACACATCAACGCCTGCCTCTGATGCCTGCTCAATGGTATCTCTGCCGATTCCGCCGTCAGCCTCAATAAGGATATTGTTCAGACCTCTGCGTTGGCATTCCCTCTTGATTTCCTTAACCTTCGGCATCATCTCGGGCATAAAGCTCTGTCCGCCAAAGCCCGGTTCAACCGTCATAACAAGTACAAGGTCAAGCTTTTCAAGATACGGAAATACTGTCCAGGCAGGAGTGTTTGGCTTTAAAACAAGTCCGGGTTTGATTCCTCTTGACTTGATTTTCGCAATTGTATCATCAATGTCAGAGTCACATTCAACATGGAAGGTGATGATATCCGCACCTGCATCGGCAAAATCGTCAATATATTTAAGCGGATCGCTTATCATAAGGTGAACATCAAACGGGCGGTTTGAGAACTTTCTTACCGCCTTGATTACGGGAGCGCCAAAGGTTATGTTCGGAACAAAGTGACCGTCCATAACATCAAGATGCATCCAATCGGCGCCCGCCAGATCCATTCTTTCAATTTCTTCACCCATTTTTGAAAAGTCACAAGACAAAAGTGACGGAGCTATTTTCATATTTTACATCCTTTCCTACGGTTTTTGGACAGCCGGAGCAAAAACAGCGGCGGCGCCCCAGAACAACGCATAAATCAATACTTCAAGCGAACCCATAACCTGTACACCGGCATAAAGCGAAAGTGTTGACGCAACGAGCAAGCCGAAAATTACGGCAATCAGCTGAATTATGATTGAAAGCGAAATATTGTGCTTGATTTTTACGCAACCCGTAACTGCACGGGCAAGCGATGCAGCTTTGCCGTTTGTAATGAGATATGAACGGGAGGTTTCCTCAACCGTATCCTCAGCCTCCCTGAGAACATTTCCGAGTCCTGTCGGAAGCACCTTGATACTGCGGTAGAACAAATCGTAGAGTTTTGCAACAAGGTCATTTGTAACATTATAATCGGTTGTTCTGATGAGGAAGCTTATGCCGTTGGTTTCGGCTCTCTGCATTTCAGCCTTGAGCTGAGCGTCGGGAGTGTATCTTGTAACAAACATTGCAACAAGTCTGCCTGCTCTTGACAGATATGTGACCTGTCTGCCCTGAGAAGTATATTTCTCTTCATATTCCATATTCGGGACTTCCACGCTGTACTTTTCCATAAGCGTGCGTGAACCCACAAGGATTCTTTCGCTCTTAATCCATCCCACAAGTCCGATTTCATCCTCATAAAGAACGCTTTCAACCTCGGGAAGTGTTTCCTCGGTTTCTGCAACTACCGAATCAAAAGCATTTGCAATCGGATTCTGAGCCTCTTTAAGAATTGCAATTCCGCAGAGAAGAGATTCATCAATGCCGTAATCCTCAAAGGTTTTGATGCCCTCAAGCGAGATTGACTCGGCAGGGAACAATTCATTTGCATCTATCATTATAGCCGTACTGTCGCAGAACTGCTTTACCGACGGATAACCCGAAAGCATTGAGCCGTAGGAAAGCAGAGTTTTGCAAAGCTTTCTCACGGGGGCATTAACAGAAAGAAGTGTTGCCACAGGCACAGACACCGCAGTGATAAGTGCAAATGCATTCAAAGCGTCTGCAAATGACAGCTTAACAACACCGTACATTACCGCAATGATTATTGATGCAATTGTTGTTATCGGGGCAAGCTTTGATGCCAAATCCTCGCTCGGATCGGGTGCATAAGATATTTTGAGAAAGTTTGACGGAAATTCAGTCTTATGCTGATAGGCAATTATCGGACGGTCGGCGGCAGTACCGCTCATCATCTGCATTGCAACAGACTCGTTGTTGTAAATCTTTGACGCATATTTCTGTCCCTTTGACGAAACAAACTTAAAATTGTCCTTTACACGAAGAACCATATAAAGCTTTCCCACATTATTTGCAAAGAACGCAAGCATAGGAATTACCGTGTAGTAGTTCACATGAAATCCGTTCAAATCGCCGAGGCAGAAGAATGAAACAATTATCTGAACCATTCCTGCCGCACCTGCAACGGCAACGGCTGTATCGGAATTACCTTTGATATGCACAAGCGGTGAAAGTCCGCTGAGCATTGCCACACGGTTCAGCACAAGCGACGCCGCCATAAGAATAAACAGCAAAATTGCGTATGCCGCCGGTGCAAAAGGAACTGCCGAACATATTGCATTCGGAAAAATTCTTGTAACGATTGTGAGAACAACCACAACTGCGGCAATTATTCCCGACAACAGACTTCTCATAAAGAGCTTTCTTATATTATGATTCAGCTCATAGAGAATACTTTTTTCGTCCTCCTCGCCTGTATAATCCTCAACAGGCTTTGAATTTTCCTCTTTTACGGTATCGTTATCGTCGGATTCATCCTTTGAAAAGATTCCGACAAGGGCAGAAATAACCTTTTCACCTATAGGGCGGTTATCCTTATGCTTTTCCTCGGTCGGGGCAATCTCCTCATCAACTATTGTCGGCTCGGGACGAAGCACATGAGCGATTACCGAAGGATTCTTTGAACGCACATACTCCTCATACTCATTCGCTACAGCCTCGGAAAATCTGCCTGCCTTGACATTGAGAATATTTCTCGGTTCATCGGGACGATACACGGGAACTTTTGCAACCACCTTGCGAGGCGGTTTTTCGGTATTCGGAAACTGATGAACGGGAGTCTGCGAAGCCTCTTTCTTTTCTTTGGTTTCGGCCTTTTCCTTTGGCTTATCCTCGGGAATGTCGATATCTATGGTATGGTAGCTTTTAATTTCAGCCTCGTCACGAAACTGGTCAACCTCTCCGAGCACTTCGCCCGAAAATTCTGTATTTTCATCATACTCAGGTGTGAGGGTAACTATCTTATTTTCTTCCTCGGCGGCTTTTTTCTTTGCCTCCTCATACTCACGCTTGGCTTTTTCGGCTTTTTCCGCAGCCTTTTTTTCAGCCTCTGCTTTAAGCTGTTCGGGAGTTACAAGGTCATCGTCATTTCCGTCCATTATAAGCTCTGCCTGCATTGTGGCGGCAGTCTTATCCCCGACTATTGAGTTTGAAGTATCAGGTTCGGATTCATCAAGCGGATTTGTATTTTTTAACCTCGGCTTTTTATCGGCATTGCTGAAAATCTCTTCAATCTTCGGCTTTGCACGGTATTTCTGTGCCGTCTGCTCCATTCGTTCCTGATCGGCAAGATAGTGGGTTTCTTCGAGTATGCTCTCGATTTCAAGCTCTTTAAGCCTGTCCTTGTCCATATCAGCCAAAGCATTCACTCCTTTTTATTTACTCTCGGGCAGATAGTTAGATTTATCGGAAACTATGCCGCCCGAGCGGTACTCTCTGTTTTTACAATCTTTGACATTTAAACACACAACTTTGATAACATCAAATGATTTTATTTAAACATAAAATTTCATCAATGCGGGCGTCCGATGAACGCCCCTACATACTTTCATAAATTTTCCATTTTACATTTTCAATTTTCAATTTGACATCAGCGGTTTTTCATCGCTTTGTACATCAAAATTCCTGCGGCAACCGACGCATTAAGGGAATTTATCTGACCTTTCATGGGCAACGACGCTATTACATCGCACTTTTCACGGACAAGTCTTGAAATGCCCTTACCTTCGTTGCCGATAACAATTGCACACGCACCCGAAAAATCACACTCGTCATAATCCGTGCCGTCCATATCTGCGCCGTAAACCCACACGCCTTTTTCTTTGAGTTCATCAAGTGTAACTGCAATATTAGTCACCCTTGCAACACGCATATATTCAATTGCGCCTGCAGACGCTTTGGCAACCGTGTAGCTTAAACCGGCGCTTCTGCGTTTCGGAATAATAATTCCGTGAACTCCGGCACATTCTGCGGTTCTGATTATTGCACCGAGATTATGCGGATCTTCAACCTCATCAAGCACAACAACAAACGGAGCTTCGCCCCTACTTTCGGCATAATTGAGGATATCGTCAACCGTTGAATAATCCTTTGCCGCCGCAAATGCGACAATACCCTGATGAGTTGCGCCGCCGCTTACATAATCAAGCTTTGTGCGGTCAACCTCCTTAACGGGAATTTTCTTGTCACGGGCTTTTGCGAGGATTCCCACAATCGCACCGCTCTTTTCACCCTTTGCAACAAGAATTTTGTCAATTGGGCGATTACTGCGAACAGCCTCGCTTACAGGATTTCGCCCTGCAATCACATCAGGCTTTTGTTCTGTATTTTCAAATCTTTCGTTTTTCATCATAATCAGCCTTATTCGGTTTCCTTTTTATTTTTTGTGTCTGCATGGGACACACCACTTCATTTTGCTGTCTATTATAACATAACAATTCAAATTATTAAATACTTTTAAGCCATTTGTTTTTAAAAACTCAAACTCTGTACAATGTATCAAGAGCAATCGCTCCGGAGTCGATGTATTCGGGAATTATGCCGTACATTCCCGTTTGTATGTCCTCAAAAAGTATCATGTGCGGAGGGAACACTGTAAAACTGCAGTACACGGCAATCAAAAGCAACATCATAAACACGCAGGGCAAAAAAAGCTGTTCAATTTTTCTTTCACCGTATTCAAGCCTTGCGCTGAGTGCAAACGCAGAAAAACACACGGCAATTGCACAAATGAACCTTGGCAGACCTGTATTTTCAACACCGAGTGCATAGATTAGCAGATATGTCGCAAGACAGAATATTCCGACAAACCACAGCGAAATTATTCTTGACACGGCAAAGCGATGGAATCCCGAGCGTTTTCCGATTGCCTCAACAAGACTCCACACAAGGTAGGAAAGCATAACAACCTTGGTCTGCTCCCACATACTGCCGTTTACAGCACCGAAAAATATGCCGAGCAACGCACCGTTTGTCAGCGAATAAAGATTTTTGAACACAATTATCATCAACGGAACAATGACAAGCCCCCAAAGCCTCATTTTCACGGTTTCCTTTTTCATAAAACACACCTCGCCGATGTATTTTATGAGTATAGATTGTCATATATTACCTTGACACAATTTGAATCGCAGAAAAAAATGTTTTTTTGAATCACAAATTTGCGATTTATTTTTCTAAATTTGCACTTATACATTCTGTATAACTCAACATTTTGAACATCAATGTGGAAAACTATGTTGAAAGTGTTGAAAGTGATGTTAAAAAATCCCGATACTACACGAAATTTACAAAGTTGTAACTTTTAACATTAAAAAAATAGGTTTTCCACATTTTTGGATACAGGATTGTAACGGGGAAATTAGATTACATTCTGTATAATCCACATGTCAAGTGGTATTTTTTGCTTTTTTTCAACATTTTTAATTTACAGAAAATGTTTTATAAAATCAAAAAAACAGGCACACCGCCGTGTACCTGTAAATTTCGTGTTAAATTGTCGGCTTTTAGTTTCTGAGAAGATGAATCGCCGTTTCAGCTTTCTCAATAATCCTCAAATCATTGTCATAGGAGCACATTTTTCGTGCCTGTTGCAAATCAACCCAAATATAACTGTCAATTTCCTCCTCCTGAATTTTGACATTATCCGTAAATGCCTGTGCAAGGAAAAAGACAACCCGTTTGCGAATTTTACCGAAAGGACAGTATTCGCTGATTTCACGAAAGCCCTTTTCAATCACGACATCAAGACCTGTTTCCTCTTTAATTTCACGGATTGCTGTCTGATGTTCGTTTTCACCGTCTTCAATATGCCCCTTCGGAAAGCTCCAATATCTGCCGTTGCTGTTCTTTACAAGCAGAATTTTCGTGTTCTGTCTGCTTTTGTAGAAGATAACCGCACCGCACGACTTTTCGTAAAGGCACACAATGCTTTTCAGCTTAATATTTTTCAGTTTTGAAAGCACCTGTCGCAGTTCGGGCTCATAAAACACCTCACCGTATTGTGAGATTATCGGACGCTCGCCGTCAAGGCCGTCAAATTCGGCAACGGCAACCACAACGCCCTCAAAATATTCTGTTACGGGTTTGTGCGAAATCACATACGCACTTTTACAGCGTCCTGAAACGGAGGTAATTTGTGCCGAATACAGCTTATCGCTTATTTTTCCGAACACGCTCACCTTCACGCTGTCTGCTATCATCGGCATACACCTCCTTACAAGAATTTACCCGATATGATATCAGTTAAAAAGTCCGCTCATACTGTCAAGCTGAACCTGAGTGTTGGCACTCATTACACCGTTCATAAAAAGCACCTCGTCAATTCCGTTGGTTTTGCAGTAATCAACAAGATTATGTTTGAAATATCTGAAATCGATAACATGAACTTCTTCGTAATTATTGGTGAGATACGGAACAAAAGCGTTGCCGTAGCTTTCCTTTACAACGGCAATCTTCTTGCCTGCCGCCGCATTTTTCGAAGCTGATTTCAGAACCGTGAGGGCATTATCACCCATAATAAACACACCGTAGGTGTTTGAACCGCCCTCTGCGGCTTCATAGTAGGGACTGTCATAGCTTGCGGAAGAACCGTCTGCCTGTGTGATATCCATTGTTACATTATAAGGGAACTTCCAATAACTTACCGTATCGCTGTCAAGACCGTCTGCCGAGTTGGTAAACGAGCCTGTAAAGCCGTCAATTTTCTGTTCCTTGCAATCATCAAGCGAAAGAACGGGCAAATCGTTTGTATCGGCAAATGCTGTGTAAGCATAGTAAGCACCAAGGCCTGTCCAATGGTGGTCGCTCTTAAAGTAGACGTAATCTGTATTATGTTCTGCAAGACGGTTGTAGCAGTTAATCGGAGTTACCTTATCGGAAAGAGCCGCATAAGCCGCCTTGATGTTGTCAGCCTGTGAGGTTGACGGAGCGTCGCTGTCTTTGAGTCTTTGCGGAAGTCCCATTTCGGTATGGTTAGGAACAATCATATCATAAACCTTTACGGAACTGCCGAACTTGTCTGCAAAGCCGTTGATTGTCTGAGCGTAGTTCTGCGCTCTTGCATCATCACTGCCGAACAATTCGTAGCCTATTTTGTTCCACACATAAATGCCGTACGAAAGAGTTCCGTTTGTATTGTCGTCCTTTATGCTCGGTGTCATAAAGTATGTAGGAGAAAGCTCGTCTGCTTTGTTAGCTGTCGAAGATTTTGCGGTTTCGTCGGGAGATGCCGTTGTACCCACTGTTCCCGTGGGAACGCTTGCAAGGGCATCTTCCTTTGAACAACCCTTAAAAATTGAAGTTATAATAAAAATAATAACAAACAGAATTACCAATGCGCTCACAACGATAATAATTCTGTTTCTGGTTCTTCTTTTGTTTCTTCTTTTTACAGGTCTTCTGACTGGACGCTGTGATGACGGTCTTGCGGCATAGCTTGCAGAACGGCGCTGTTGCTGTCTGCGACGATATTCACGGGAATCAATGCTGTCATCGAAATTATCAAGATCAAAATAATCGTAATCGTTTCTTCTGCTCATAGTGTTACTCTCCCAAACTGAAGATTTTTAAATTCAATTTGAATTCAATGAATTATATAAGTGTATTAATTACTCGCAGTGTACTCCTGTTTGAATCAAAGCAAGCCTTGCTCTGACCGTAAGGACATTATCACTTAGATTATACAACAGAAACTCATCAAAAACAATACAAAAAGCACAAAAAATACAATTTCCGTGAATTAACATTTACAAATGCAAAATAATAAATTACACATTTTTTGAATAAAATCGCAGTAAAAACAGTCAAATTTCTTGAACATATATGCAATTCGTGATAGAATTACAGGGTATGGAATTTTAAAAAATCCTTATCATCTTAAAAGGAGATATTTTTATGGAATACAGGTTTTCCGACAGGGTTTCAAGCCTGAAGCCGAGTGCTATCAGAGAAATTTTCAAATATGCCGCCGATCCGAGCGTTGTGTCGCTTTCGGCAGGAAACCCGTCGCCCGATGCATTTCCCTCAAAGGAGATTGCGGAAATCTCGGCAAAGGTTTTTGCAGAAGATCCGATTTCGGTTTTACAGTACAGCGTTTCGGAGGGTTACACTCCGCTGAGAAAGCACCTTACGGAATATATGAAAAAGGAGCATAACACAGGCTCCGACAATGACGACATTCTCATCACAACAGGCGCACAGCAGATTATGGATTTATGCTCAAAGGCTCTTGTAAACGAGGGCGATGTTGTAATCTGCGAGGCACCGTCATTCATCGGCTCGCTCAACACATTCAGAAGCTACAACGCAAAGCTTGCAGGTGTTCCCGTTGAGCCTGACGGTATGAGCACAGAAAAGCTTGAAGAGGCTTTAAAAGCCAATCCGAACGCAAAGCTCATTTACACAATTCCGAATTTTCAAAATCCTTCGGGTGTTACAATGAGCCTTGAAAAGCGTAAGAAAGTTTATGAGCTTGCCAAAAAATACGGTGTTCTCATCATCGAGGACAACCCGTACGGCGACCTGCGTTACAGCGGTGAATATGTTCCGAACATAAAAAGCTTTGATACGGACGGAATTGTAATCTATGCCGGTTCATTCTCAAAGGTAATTTCACCGGGTATGCGTGTTGCTTACACAATTGCACCAAAGCCGATTTTTCAAAAGCTTGTTGTGTGCAAACAGGGCAACGATGTACATACAAATATCTGGGCACAATATGTATGCGATGAATTCATCACAAAGTATGACTTTAACGCTCATCTTGCAAAGCTTCGTGAAATCTACACAAAGAAAGCGAACTTCTGCATGGAGCTCCTTGACAAATACTGCGCACCGAAAATCACATATCATAAAATTGACGGCGGTCTTTTCATTTGGTGCGACTTGCCCGAGGATATTGATATGCCGAATTTCTGCAAAGAACTCGTTCTCAAAAAGGTTTGCGTAGTTCCGGGCAACGCATTTTTAACTGACGAAAACGAAACCTGTCACAGTTTCAGAATAAACTTTTCAACACCGACTGACGAACAGCTTGAAAGAGGAATCAAAATCCTCGGCGAGTATGCAAACAGTCTTTAATCACGGAGGGGAATAATGGAAAATCAGACAAAAAAAGAGGTTGTATTCAGCGCAATACAGCCCAGCGGAACAATTACACTCGGAAACTATCTCGGTGCGGTTCGCAACTGGGTTACAATGCAGAACGAATACGACTGCATTTACGCTCTTGCAGATTTGCACACAATCACGGTAAGACAGACTCCTGCCGTTATGCGTAAGAATATAATTGATGCTTATGCTTCAATTATGGCTTGCGGTATTGATGTTGAAAAAAGTCTTTTTTTCATTCAGAGTCATGTTCACACTCACGCAGAGCTTGCATGGGCGCTCAGCTGTTACACACAGTTCGGCGAGCTTTCAAGAATGACGCAGTTCAAGGACAAGTCTGCAAAGCACGCCGACAACATCAACGCGGGTCTTTTCACATATCCCGTACTCATGGCTGCCGACATTCTTCTCTATCAGGCTGACAAAGTGCCTGTCGGTGCAGACCAGAAACAGCACATTGAAATTACAAGAAACATTGCAGAGCGTTTTAACGGTATTTACGGCAATGTGTTCAAGATTCCGGACGGTTTCATTCCAAAGAACGGTGCAAGGGTTATGAGTCTTCAGGACCCGACAAGAAAGATGAGCAAGTCCGATGAAAATGTCAACGGCTGTGTACATCTTCTTGATGCACCCGAGGTTATAATGAAGAAGTTCAAGAGAGCCGTTACGGACAGCGAGGCAAAGGTTCGCTATGCGGAGGGCAAAGACGGCGTAAATAACCTTATGGCAATTTACAGCGCAGTTACAGGCCTTTCATATGAACAGATTGAAAAGGATTTTGACGGCAAGGGCTACGGCGACTTCAAGACAGCTGTAGGCGAGGCAGTTGTTGAAGAACTTCGTCCGATTCGTGAACGCTACGAAAAGCTTGTTGCAGACAAGGCATATCTTGAAAGCTGTTACAGAAAAGCCGATGAAATTGCCCTTAAAATCAGCAGTCGCACAATGGGCAAGGTTATGAAGAAAATCGGTTTTATTTAAACCCGAACAGGAATTTTCTCTATGACAAAAGCAGAAAGCAAAGTCATTGACTTTATAAAAAAACACATTCTTTTATTTTTACTCGTTGCGGTAACGATTATTGCAATTTTCCTCAGAGCCTGCGGAATGGATTTTCAAAGCGATGATTTCAACAGCTTTTTAAATTCGTGGTGGAGCATAATCAAGCTGAATGATTTTACGGGGCTTGCAACTCAGGTGGGTAACTACAACATTCCGTATCAAGTCATAATCTATCTTATGACTCTTTTGCCGCTAAATGCTCTGTATGCGTACAAAATCGTATCAATAATCTTTGATTTTGTACTTGCAATTTCAACCGCAATGCTTGTTTATTCGTTTGCAAAGAATAACCGACGGCTCAAAGCGATACTCACCTACTCAGCCGTACTTCTTTCGGCAACGGTGATTTTTAACTCATCGTTTTGGGCACAATGCGATTCAATTTACACCTCGTTTATAATCCTTGCAATCCTGTTTTTGCACAAAGACAAGCCGATTGCATCGTTTGTGTTCATCGGCATTGCGTTTGCATTCAAGCTGCAGACCGTATTCATCATTCCTGTTCTGCTTTATTACTGGATTTCGACAAAGAAAATTTCGATTCTGCATTTCTTTATAATCCCTGCGGTTGATGTGATAATGTGCCTGCCTGCAATTATTATGGGTAGACCGTTTATCGATATTATCACAATATATGCGGAACAGACCGACTACGGAAAGCTTATTCAGATGAACTGTCCGAACTTTTACGCACTCATATGTGACGGAAACGATATTACATATTATTATCTGTTCAAGCAGTTTTCGGTCTTTCTGACAATTGCCGTACTCGGAATTATGATGTGCATTATCATCTATAAAAAGGTTGATTTGAAAAACCTTGAAACTTTTCTTCTGACAACAGCGTGGACTGTGTTCACCTGTATCATGTTCCTTTCGTCAATGCACGAACGCTACGGATATCTGCTTGACATTATTTTAATTGTCTATGCGGCGGTAAGTGCAAAGCATTTGTGGATTCCGATTGTGTCAATGCTTATAAGCCTGAGAGGCTATTGCTACTATCTGTTCTCCTACGAGCTTATTAGCCTTAAATTTACGGCAATCATCTACACCGCACTTTATGTTTATATAACATTCTTGCTCGTAAAAACAATTTTCAGAGCAAAATCATCTGATAATGTTTTTGCAAAAACAATTTAAAATTAAACATATTTTAAATAACAAACAACCGCCAAAATCCATTATATCGGGTTTTGGCGGTTGTTATTTTTATTTATTCAATGATTTTTAATTTTTGCAAATACAACAGCAACAAGAAATGTGACAAATTCTGTAATTGGGAACGCAAGCCATATGCCTGTCATTTGAACAGCGCTGTTTAAAAGCCAAATTACGGGGACTAACAGCACGCCCTGTCGCAACAGTTGAACTACAACGCCGGGCATAATACTGTCTGTTGCCTGTTCATAGGTTGCAATCATTGCGGAAAAGCCGCTGAACACAAATCCGAGTGACATAATTCTCATTGCCGGCACTCCAAAAGCACACATTTCTTCCGATGCCGAAAACAAAAACAATATCTCTTTCGGGAAAATCAGCACCAAGAGCATACCGACAATCATCATAACAGTCGCAATAATTGTTCCGCTCTTATTTGCTTGTTTAAGGCGACCGTACTCTTTTGCTCTGTAATTAAACCGCATTATAGGCAAACAGCCTTGAATCAGTCCGTTCACCGTCATAAAAATCAACTGCTGAACCTTGAAATATGCTCCGAAAAATGCAACCGCCGTGTCCGAATATCGCACCAAAAACATATTTGCAAAATTCACGGTGAATGCTCCCAACGCATTCATAACAAACGAGGGCAATCCGTAGGAAAATATCAGCTTTATCATCTGCGGTTCAAGGCAGTTTTTAAACACCGGCTTAACCTTTTGTTTTGTAAAAAACAGCTGTATCAACGCAATGATTGTTGAAACAACATAGCCTAAAACCGTGGCAACTGCAGCTCCGACCACACCCATTTTCGGAAACGGACCTATGCCGAAAATGAGCAAAGGGTCAAACACGAAATTGAATACAACACCTGCAATTTGAAACCACATCGGAGCAATCATATTGCCTGTTGCCTGAAGTATTTTTTGAATTACAATATGCACCATATTTGGTATCTGCATAAAAACGCAGACGCTCATATACGCAATTCCGTATTCAAAAATCTCTTTGTTTTGCGTAAAAGCCGAATAATAGGGATTTATTATGAAAAGCGAAAGAAAATTTATCAGCACTCCGACAACTACCGAAATTACCACTCCGAGAGCCGCTGCAGAATTTGCCTTTTGCTGATTTTTCTGTCCCAAATAACCTGCAATCAAAACATTAACACCCACACCTATCCACACGGACAACGCATTCATAAGCGTTGTAATCGGGAATGCAAGCGATACTGCCGCAAGCGCCTGTTCATTTATACCCGCAACAAACATACTGTCAACAAGGTTGTATGAATACTGAAAAAACATTGAAATCAGCGGCGGTGCCGACATTTGAATTATAAGTTTGTTGACAGGTTCATAAGCCATTTTGTTTTCCGTTTTAACGCCCATATTAACACCCCTTGCGTAAAATAAAAATCGCCATACACCCATAATGAGTGTATGGCGAAAATAAGAATCACATCTTAGAAAAATCCATACCAATTTAGATTTATCATATCAATGAGTTAAGTATATCATACCTGTAAAAAATATTCAAGATTATCACCAAAAATTTACTTTTTGCTTTCAAGCCACATATCAAGGGCTTTTTCATAGACATCAATGCTTGTGATTCCGAGATTCATAATAAATGTGTGATATTCCTTTGCGTCAAAGCTTGAGCCAAGCTCGCTTTCGGCTGTTTCACGCATATCAATCATCTTGAGGTAGCCTACGGTATAGGGGAGAAAATAACCCGGATTTGAACGGGCAAGGTCATACGCCTCTTTTGTTGCGGCTGTAACGCTCTCGCTGTCAGCCGAACCGAGTGCCGTTGACATATACTCCTTGACTTTTTCATAATCCCAGCCGTTGTAGTTCACACCGACATCGACCATGGAATAGAGAATATAGCCGAGAATATCATTTGCGTAGATAAGCTTCTTAATGCCTTCGCTTGTATCAAGGTAATCAAGCGTACATTTCGAGGCATACTGCGCCCAACCCTCGGTTGCGCCGATAAAGCTTAAAATCTTGCGGACATTCGGGATATCCTTGTTTGCATTTGATGCGGTAAACTGATAAAGATGACCGGGATAGCCTTCATGGGCAAGAGTTGTGTACATCTGAGTCATACCCTTATTTGCAAAGTCGGGGTTGATTTTGATGATATTAACGCTTGTATCGTCAATTCGTCCCTGAACATAGTACGCTCCCACATTGTCGCTCTTTGCGGAATCGCTCATATAATCTGCCGTGTAAGAGGTTGTAACGGGAGTCGGAAAGTCCTCCTCGATATTCTTAATCAAAAATTCAAGCACCTCATCGGCGTCCTTAAAGTCGGGTTTGTAGTCCTGAAATTTGCTCAAGTCATCCTGTGAAACATTGCTCATGCTCATTCCAACCTTTGTAAAGCTGTTTGTAAGGTATGACTTAAGCTCCTCGGGAGTCATACTGCTGCTTGTTTTGTCTTTGACAATTGCCGAATAATACTTTTTGCCGATTTTGCCGTAACCGCAAAGACCTTCTTCGTTTTTGCCTGATTTTTTGAGACTTTCAAGTGCTGAATTTGCTGATTTCAAAGCAGGAATGTAGTATTCTTCAAAATACTTTTTATTGGTTTCGACAACAGTCTTTTTCTCGGAATCGCTAAGACCGAGTGACTTTATTCTCGACTCAAACTCGTCAACAAGCACGGACTTGTCATTCTTAATATGCTTTTCGCACTCGTCAATTGACTGCTGTGCGATATCTTCAGCCATAAAGTAACCGTCCTCAGCCTGTTTCCTTGTGAACTCAATGCACTCGTCCATATAGCGTTTTGTGTCCTTCAAAACAGCAAGGTAAAGGTCGGTATCATCCTTTTCATAGAAAGTGAATTCGGACAGGGTGGTAAAGAGGTTTGCAACAATTCCCGACTGCGGTGCAAATATACTCTGCAATTCTGTTGTACCATCATATGAAAGCTGAATTCCAAAGTAGCTTTCAAGGGTGTCATATGTCTGCTTTTGAGAAGAAGTAAGTCCCGAACGGTCAAACTCCTCCAAATCCGTTTTTGCCTTTTTCAGTTCATCAAAGGATTCTTTTGTTTCTTCATCGGACACATGACCGAGGGTATAGTCCTCCTCGTCATATTTCAAACCGTAGTCCGACGGATTTGAAATGTCAAAATGTGCAGTAAGAGCGTCATCCTCAAGTTCTTCCGAAAACAAATCGTCACAATATTTATCAAACTGAATTTGTGCATCCGTTTTGGTTGGTTCTGTGCCAGAGTCAAAGTCACAGGCACAGACAGAAAACGCCATAACGGCACACAACATAACAGCAAGCGTACCCTTGAGTGATTTTTTATTTATAATTTTCTTCATTTTGTCCTCCGTAAAGATTGTTGTTTACCAAAGTATAACATATTATCGTGCTGTTATTCAATGATTATTTTTAATTTTACCCTTTTCCGCAGTAACCGTAGCAACGCTCAACAGGCATTGCCGTTCTTTTTTAACAATTGTTGAAAACTATGTGGAAAATGTGTATAATAATCAGCTCTGTTCAATTGTATTTTTGTAAAATGTAACCATTTGTAATTATTTGTAATTTTCTCTGTAGGGGCGTTCATTGGACGCCCGCCTTGATGAAATATTATGTCCATACACATATGTTTTGATATAACATAAATTGTGTATTCAAATTTGCACAAATTGGGTACGGCGGCTCGCCGTAATTTTCAATTTATAAATGCTTTATCGCTTCGCTTAAATCCGTACACAAAAAATCTATCATCGGTTTAATTTCGGCTGTCGGCTCTGACAAATCGGGAACCATAACCGTGGTCATACCTGCGGCATGTGCAGATTTTATGCCGTTAATGCTGTCCTCAAACGCAACGCAGTCCACCGGCTCAAGCCCGAGCTTCTTTGCGGCAATCAAAAAAACCTCGGGATCGGGCTTGCCGTTTTTAACATCATCACCGCACACGAATGCGTCAAATTTATCATAGAGATTGATTTTCTTCATAATCTTCAAAGCCGTTTGTGACGAGGTTGAAGTTGCAAGCGAAATTTTACAACCGACTGATTTTAAATAATCAAAAATTTCGTACAAGCCTTTTTTTACAGGCACACCGTTCTTTTCGATACGCTTAAAATAGCGGATTCTCGACTCCGCCTTGTAAGCGGGATAGTCAAAATCATCGCCGTAAACCGACTTGTAATATTCGTAGGAATCCTCACTGCGAAGTCCGATTGTCTTTTTGAAAATGTCAAGATTAAACTCTTTGCCGTCCTCACCAAGCATTTCCTGCCAGATTGAATAAACAAGCCTTTCACTGTCAATCATAAGCCCGTCCATATCAAAAACTGCGCCCTTAAACATAAAACCGCCCCTTTTTTCGCTTTTAAGTCTGTATATAATAGCATATTTTACAAAAAAAGACAAATCGGTTGTAATTGCGACAAAGTTATGATACAATCGTTTTAATGGTCTGTGAAAAATATAAATTTGAGGGTAAGGAAGTTTTATGGCAACATCAATTTATGCAAAACCTATTAAGGCAAAAACGATTCTGAAATTCACTTTGCCAACCGTTCTTATGATGGTTTTTATGTCACTTTACACGGTTGTTGACGGAATCGTTGTTGCAAACTGTGTCGGAAGTGACGCATTGTCCGCAATCAATATTGTATATCCGTTCACGCTCGTATTTATGGCTGTGGGCTTAATGTTTTCAACAGGCTCAAATGCCATAATCGCAAAGAAAATGGGAGAAGGCAAACAGGAGGAAGCAAACCGACTTATGTCCGGTGTTGCAATCACGGCAACGGTCATTTCTGTTATCATTGCTGTGCTGTTCACAATTTTTGCCGAACCTATGTACATGATGTTCGGCTCAAACGAAAAAATTCTCCCCTACTGCATTGACTACGGCAGCGTTATGATTCCGTACGGCTTTGTAATGTGCTGGCAGATGCTCAACCAATCGTACCTTGTAACAGCGGACAAGCCACATATCATGCTTGTTTTCTCGATACTGTCGGGTTGCACAAACATTGTGCTTGACATTCTTTTTATGGCAGTGTGGGATTTTGGAATAATCGGCGCAGGACTCGGCACAATCATCGGAATGGCTGTGGGTGCAATTCCGCTTTTGCTCTTTTTCAACAAGAAGCAGGCTCTGCACTTTGGCAAGCCTGAATTCAAGGTAAGTGAAATCCTCTTTGCAATGGCAAACGGCTCGTCAGAGGCTGTGACAAATCTTTCAACAGCCGTGACAACAGCGCTGTTCAACATTCAGATGATGCACTTTGCAGGCGCAAAAGGCGTTGCGGCTATAAGTGCTATTTTGTACATTCACTTTATTTTCACTGCGGTTTCGTTTGGATTCACTTCGGGAGTTTCACCCGTCATCAGCTTTAACTACGGCGCACAAAACCACGAAAAACTGCAAAAGCTGTTCAAATTATGCATAAAAATCACGCTGATAATTTCGGTTGCAATGATTACGGCATCTGAATTTTTTGCAGAACCGCTTGTCGGAATTTTCTCGGCAGGCGACGAAAAAATTCAGCAGATTGCACTCAGCGGATTCAGAATTTTTGCAATAAATTATCTGTTGTGCGGAATGAATATTTTCGCATCGGGACTTTTCACCGCACTCAACAACGGCAAGATTTCAGCCGTAATTTCAGTTGCAAGAACGCTTGTTTTCGAGTGTGCCGCAATGCTGATTTTGCCGATGTTTATAGGCATAAACGGTGTATGGTCGGCATTGCCCGTTGCAGAATTGTGTGCCGTTGCAATTTCCGTAACATTTATAATTACCAATGCAAAGAAATATCATTTGGTAAAAGTTTAATATATAGCGATACGTAGCGGCGATCAGTGATCGCCATTTGATTTGGCTGCAAAGCCAAATCAACCATACACCAATATTTTGAAATACGGTCGAACCGATTTTGCAATCGTTTCGATTGGCGTTCACTGAACGCCGCTACATATTTAGATTCACACAAACAAAAAGTCCGAACATTTTGCGTGTTCGGACTTTTTTCATAGATTAAATTTTCAACGATTAAATTTTAATTAAAATCAGATTGCACGAACTCTGATTACGCCGTCAACTGCTGCGATTTTTGCAAGGTCATCTGCACCGGCGCCTGCAACATCAATAATTGTGTAAGCATAGTCGCCACGGCTCTTTGAAAGCATATTTTCAACATTGCCGCTGATCTGTGTGAGAACCTTTTTGAGAAGCTCGGGAACATTCTTGTGAGCAACGCAGAAACGGGTATCGTCAGCATTTGTTCTTGCAAGTGAAATTGCAGGATAGTTTACGGAGTTGATGATGTTACCGTTCTCGAGATACTCCTTAACCTGATCACAAGCCATAACAGCACAATTTTCTTCACTTTCGGGAGTTGATGCACCGAGGTGTGGGAGGCAGATAATATTCTCTTCACCGAGGATATCGTCTGTTCCGAAGTCTGTAACATACTTAGCAACCTTGCCGCTCTTAACAGCCTCAAGAACTGCTGTTGAATTAACAAGACCGTCACGGCTGAAATTGAGAATACGAACACCGTCTTTCATCTTGGCAATCATATCGGCATCAACCATATCTCTTGTGTCGTCAGTAAGCGGAACATGGATTGTGAGGTAGTCGCAATTCACCATAACATCTTCTGCGCTCTTCATGAGCTTAACTGTAGGAGCAAGCTTGAGAGCGTTGCCCACAGACATAAACGGGTCAAAGCCGATTACATTCATACCGAGAGCAACAGCGGCATTTGCAACAAGAATACCGATTGCTCCAAGACCGATAACACCGAGGGTCTTGCCCTTGATTTCGGGACCGACGAACTGACTCTTGCCCTTTTCAACCATCTTACCGACAGCTGCACCGTTGCCCTTGAGAGTCTTTGCCCATTCATAACCCTCAATAACCTTACGATTTGAAATAAGAAGTCCTGCGATAACAAGCTCCTTAACAGCGTTTGCGTTAGCACCCGGTGTATTGAAAACAACAATGCCCTGCTCACTGCACTTATCCTTCGGAATGTTGTTTGTGCCTGCGCCTGCTCTTGCAATTGCAAGAAGGTTGTCGGCAAATTCCATATCGTGCATTGCGGCACTTCTTACAAGAACTGCGTCAGGGTTCTGAACATCGTCACCGTATTTATAGTTATCACCGAGACGGCTTGTGCCGATAGCGGCGATTTTGTTTAATGTAAGAATGTTATACATCAAAATCAATCCTTTTTAATTTTTTATTTTAAGAATTTACAATAACAGGCGAACAGCGTTCGCCCGTTATATCATAATATTCAATAATTACTTGTTTTCAGCCTCGAACTTCTTCATAAACTCAACGAGTTTTTCAACGCCCTCATAAGGCATAGCGTTGTAGATTGAAGCTCTCATACCGCCGACTGTGCGATGACCCTTGATATTAACAAGACCGTTTTCAGTAGCCTCTTTAACGAATTTAGCGTCAAGGTCAGCGTCACCTGTAACGAACGGAACATTCATAAGCGAACGATCCTCGGGAACAACAGTACCCTTGAAAAGCTCTGAAGAATCGAGGAAACCGTAGAGAAGGTCAGCCTTCTTCTTGTTGATTTCATACATCTTATCAAGACCGCCAACCTCGTTCTTAATCCACTCAAGAACAAGCTTTGCAATGTAGATTGTGTAGCAAGGCGGTGTGTTGAACATTGAACCGTTGTCAGCGTGAGTTTTCCAGTTAAGCATTGTAGGAGTGATATCCATAGCGTTGCCGATAAGATCCTCACGAACGATAACAACCGTAAGACCTGCCGGAGCCATGTTCTTCTGTGCGCCTGCATAGAGAACGCCGAATTTTGAAACATCAATCGGTCTTGAAAGAATACAGGAAGAAATATCTGCAACGAGCGGAACATCACCTGTGTCGGGAAGCTCGTGATAAACAGTACCGTAAATTGTGTTGTTCATGCAAATGTAGAAATAGTCAGCGTCCTTTGTGAATGTTGAAGGATCAAGCTTTGGAATGTATGTGAAGGTCTTGTCAGCCGATGAAGCAACAACATTAGCCTGACCGTAACGGGCAGCCTCTGCATGAGCCTTTTTAGCCCACTGACCTGTAATAACATAATCAGCCTTACCGCTCTTTGTCATAAGGTTCATAGGGATAGCCGCAAACTGTGTTGACGCACCGCCCTGAAGGAAAAGAACCTTGTAGTTGTCAGGAATGTTCATAACCTCTCTCAAAAGAGCCTCGGCACCCTCGATGATTGTACCGTAAATTTTTGAGCGGTGTGACATTTCCATAACGCTCTGACCACTGCCTTCGTAGTCGAGCATTTCTGCCGCTGCTTTTTTAAGCACAGACTCAGGCAGCATTGAAGGACCTGCCGAAAAATTATATACTCTTGCCATTTCTGATATCTCCCTTTTTAAAGAAAATTTAAAAATATAGTTGTAAAAATAAATACATTCAAATTATACGCTTTTAGCACGCTAAAGTCAATAAATTCATTGCACTAAAGCATAAAAAACGAAAAATTTCGTGATTCTGTTGTGCAAATGAATCAGCCAAGCTTAATTTTGCCGATGCAACCAACGATTTCATCCCTCATACGCTCAGCCTCTTTACGAGCGGCAACGGCAAAGTCGTCTTCTGTAAGCCCCTGCTTTTTCCATGCACACATAATGCCGCGGCTTGAGTTGATAATTGCACCGAGACCGTTTTCGTCAAATGCGTTTTTAACATCATCGGCACCGCCGCCCTGAGCACCGTAACCGGGAACAAGGAAAAATGTGTGCGGAAGTTTTGCTCTCATTTCACCGAGCTGTTCGGGATATGTTGCACCCACAACTGCGCCTACTGCCGAATAGCCGTGCTTACCCATAAGGTCTTCGCCCCAGCCTTCGCACATCTTGCCCATATGCTCATAAACGCTCTCATTTGTTTCAAGCTTCATATCCTGAAGTTCGCCCGAGCTTGGGTTTGAAGTTTTTACAAGAACAAAAATGCCCTTGTCGTCCGAATCGCAAATTTTTGCAAGCGGCTTGATACCGTCTGTTCCGAGGTAACCGTTTACAGTGAGTGCGTCTGCACCGAATGCGTCAATACTTTCGCCTGCAACATCTGTATGGCCGAGGTGTGCCGTAGCATATGCCTCCATAGTTGTGCCGATATCGTTACGCTTGCCGTCTGTGATAACGAACATACCCTTTGACTTTGCATAAGCGATTGTGTCACAAAGAGCCTTAACGCCCTGCCAGCCGTACATTTCATAATATGCAGCCTGTGGCTTTACGGCAGGAACAATATCATAAAGTGCGTCAATAAGCGCCTTGTTGAATTCAAAAAGTGCAGCAGCCGCACCCTCAAGCGTCTTGCCGTACTTTTCAAAGCATTTTGTTTTGATTGATTCAGGAACATAGTCAAGCTTTGGATCAAGACCTGCAACCGTAGGATTCTGCATTTTTACAATATTTTCGATAAGTCTGTCAAATGCCATAGTGATTCTCCTCATTTTTTGTAATGTAAAAACAATTTGTTCGTTCATATTTTGATTTAAACAATGTCATTGCTTAACCGTAGCGGCGGTCAATGACCGCCAATCGTTTTGGTTGTGAAACCAAAACGAATAAACAACAAATGTATTGTTATATCGTGGTTAATTACTTTAATTCAAATCGTTTGTATGGTCGAACCGATTTTGCAATCGGTTCGATTGGCGTTCAATGAACGCCGCTACAAATTTAATTAGCTGTTGATAATATCATAAAGTTCATTTGAGAACTTGTAATAATCCTGTCTGTCCTCTTTTACGAACTGAATTGCAGGACGGGGATGTGTGTTGTACTGACCTGTGAGAAGGTACGGAATATCGTAACCCCACTTAACGCCCTCAGCCTTAAACTTGTGGGTGTACTCCTCAATGATTTTGAGAATAGGAGCAACCTGATACTTCGGGTTCTTGAGGAAACCGAGAAGAAGTTCAAGCGCACAGTTGCCTGCGCCTCTGCCCATGCCGTCAACGGTTGCGTCAAGGTAGCTGACGCCCTGAGTCATAGCCTCAATTGTGTTGGCAAAAGCAAGCTGCTGGTTGTTGTGAGCGTGAATACCGACCGACTTGCCATACTTGTCAGCAATTGAGCAGTAAAGGTCTGCAAGTCGTCTTGACTCCTCGGGATAGAGTGCGCCGTAGCTGTCAACAATGTAGAAAGCGTTTACGGGAGTTTTGCCGAGAGTTTCAAGAGCCGCTGTAATATCCTCGGTTCTTGCCTTTGAAACAGCCATAATATTGATTGTTGTTTCGTAGCCCTTCTTTGCAGCGTCCTCAATCATTTCAACAGCCGCAGGAATTGCGTTGATGTATGTTGCAATTCTGATGAGGTCAATCGGGCTGTCCTTCTTTGCGATAATATCCTTCTTAAAATCTGTTCTGCCGACATCAGCCATAACAGCGATTTTAAGAGGAGTCTTGTTGTCGCCTACAATTTTTCTGATATCTGCATCGTTACAGAATTTCCACTTACCGAAATCTTCTTCGTTAAAGATTTCCTTTGATGCCTTGTAGCCGAATTCCATATAATCAACACCGGCTTTAACATTTGCATTGTAAAGAGCCTTGATAAATTTGTCGTCAAATCTGAAATCGTTACAAAGACCGCCGTCACGGATTGTTGCGTCTACTACTCTGATGTCCTGTCTTACCGACAGGAGGTCGCCTTTCTGTGCCATAATTTTACTCCTTTATGTTAAAGTTTATATTAAATTAAATTTATTTGGTGAGCGAACACGGCGAGCCGCCGTCCCCAATTCGTGCAGACAGTTTGACAAATAAAAAACATTTATGCCCGAGCGTAGTACAGCTACCGTTTGCACAATTTTAATCGTATCAACATCTACAATTAAAACAAACTCAATCTTCAAAAACTACCTTACCGCCGAGGATTGTCTTTTTGACTTTACCTGTGAGGGTTCTGCCTTTAAACGGGGTGTTTTTGCTTTTGCCGTGAAGTTTACCGGCATCAACTGTCCATTCTTCATCGGGATTTATAAGAACAACATCGGCATTTGCACCGACTGAAAGTGTGCCTGCGTTGATTTTCAAAATCCTTGCAGGATTAACACTCATCTTCTCAACAAGCTGTGAAAGCGTCATTCTGCCTGTCTTAACCAGGTATGTGTTGCAGACCGCAAACGAGGTTTCCATGCCGATTGAACCGTTGGGGGCTTTTACAAAATCAGCCTTTTCCTCGGGTGTGTGCGGTGCGTGGTCGGTTGCTATGGCATCAAGCGTACCGTCACAAAGCCCGTTGATAATCTCGTCAACATCAGCCTGAGTTCTGAGAGGCGGATTCATTCTGTAATCAGCGTCACCTCTTAAAAGCTCCCTGTCCGTGAGCGAAACATAATGCGGAGCGGTTTCGGCGGTCACCTTAACACCTCTCCTTTTGGCATCACGGATAAGTGCAACGCTTGTTTTGGTGCTGACATGGCAGATATGAATAGGCTCATTAAGAGCGGCGGCAAGTGCAATTTCTCTTGCAGTTCCGCAGTCCTCGGCACCGGCAGGGATTCCCTTGACTCCGAGCTTTTCCGAAACCTCGCCCTCGTTAATTTTACCGCCGTCGGCAAGGAACAAGTCCTCGCAATGTGCGACAATTGTCATGCCGAGCTTTGGAGCTTTTTTCATTGCGTCACTCAAATACTTTGTGTTTTCAACAGGTCTGCCATCATCGGTAAGTGCTATTGCACCTGCACTTTTCACAGCGTCAATGTCTGTGGGTTCTTCGCTTTTAAGCCCCTTGGTAACGCTTGCCGCAACATAAACACGGCTGTCGGCATCTTTAGCCTTGTCAAGAATATACTTTACAATTTCGGGGCTGTCGGTTGTGGGATTGGTGTTAGGCATTGCAAGCAGGCTTGTAACACCGCCTGCGGCAGCCGCCTTGCATCCCGTGATAATATCCTCTTTGTGAGTCTGACCGGGATCACGAAGATGCACATGCATATCAACAAATCCCGGAACGGCACAAAGACCGTCTGCGTCAATAATCTCTCCGTCTGATGTAATGCCGCTGCCGATTTCGGCAATCACACCGTCCTTTATGAGAATATCTGTTTTTTCGTTAAGCTTGTCGGCAGGGGAAACAACCACTGCGTTTTTAATTAGCATTTCCATGTTTTTCCTCCGTTAAGAAAAGAAATTATCTTCTCTTGTTTCTGTTTGCAGGGTGGCGATTCTGCTGGGGGCGGCGGTCGGTTCTGCTGTGAACCTGAACAAGTCCGTCACTCTCGCCTCTTTCGGCACGCATTCTTGCACGCTCTGCCTTTTGTCTTTCTCTCTCTCTTCTCTCTTCCTCTGCCTTTTTGCGTTTGGCAATCGCACGCTTACGCTTTATCATTATTGAAACATTCTTGCAGAAATATCCGCAGTGAATGCCAAAATTCTTAACTCCGCCTGCAAAGCCCCTGAGAGCGTTACCGATGTTTTTGCCTACATTGGCAAGAACCTCTTCCGTTGACCGTTTATCGGTCGGTTCGCCCTCGGTTTCTTTATTATTCTCTTTTTCAAGAGCGTTCTGCTTTACGGTTTCTGCTTTTCTTTCAACCTCGCCGATAACATCAACGTCCTCGGCATCTCTGAGGTCTGAGCTTTTGATAACCCCCATTGACTTTTTGGGAGCTTCGTCAAAAAAGTCATAACCGCTGTCAAACTTGTTTTTCTTAGCCTTTGCCCTTACAAGCTCCTCATCATCAACCTCTTCCCCGGTTTTCTCCTCGGGATCGTCACTGCCGAAAATGATGTTTGCGTACTTGTCAACCTTTTTTTCAAGCGGATGCTTTTGTTCGGAAACCTCCTCGGTTTCTTCAACATCGGCATCGTCCTCACGGTCGATATCGTCAGGCTCGCTTGTTTCAAAAAGATCGTGTTCGGGTTCGGGGATAACGAGTGTAGGACCTGACGAAGAGCTTATGTCCTCGTGTTTTTCAGGTGTTTCTGCGTTATCTTTTTCGTTTTCGTCAATTTTTTCGGGTTCAGTCTCTGAGGTATCTGCTGCGGTAGGCTCCTTTTTTTTTTCGTCCTCCGTGCTGTTTTCCTCGTAACCGTAGTTGTTTTTATATGCCTCACGCTCAAGCTCACTCTTGTAAGCCTTTGCGGAGTTGATTATCTCGTCAATTTCTTTTTCCTTGGCGTCATCCGTGTCATAACCAAAGTTTGAATACTCACTTGTAATTTCTTCCGGTTCTTCCATATTTTCGATTATCGGCTCAGGAGCATATCTTCTGCCCGACAAAGCCGGTTCTTCTTCAACCTCTTCCGCATATTTCTGCTTTTTCTTTGAGCGTTTATCGGGCTTTTCGGGAGAATCGTCAAAATTGTCAATGTCGTAGTCCGTACCCTTTTCACCGAGTTTATACTTGACTGCAAGCTCCTCAAGAATAGCGTTATTCTTCTTAGCCTTTTTATGCTTTCTGATTCTCACGGCAAAAATTATGATGAGTACAATCAAAATAAGGATAACAACACCGCCGCCGATGATTATGTACGGAATAAATCCCTTTGAAAACGGCAGGTCGCTGAATTTTACCGAAGATACAACTTTGGAAAAAGTATCGTAGTCAACGGTTGTAACATCACCCTCTGTTCTCTGCATTGTGATATTAATGTTCATACCGTCATAAACCGTGTTGGCAATAAAGGTTTTCACATCGCCCTTACTGCTCTGAGCAGTTGCGTCAAACACAAGCCACACAACTTTTTCTTTTTGGTCGGGAGTACAGCTCCGATACTCGTCGGAATTAAGAAAATTGTTGCGTATATTTGAAAGCTCGCTTGAAGAAAGCTGAGCATAGTTGCCGACATTCTCACTACTCTCATTTTTTGTCATTGTCACGGTCAGAATAACCGATGACATATTATCCATACCCTGAAGATAGATATTTCCGTTCTGAAAGGTTTTCATTGTTGTGTCATAATCAAGACCGAAAACAGAAAAATATTTATCTGTGCTTTTACTGTCCCTTGTAACAGCGCTCATACCGTCAGGCATTGAAAGCGTCATATCGTCAATCTGCGGAATCTCGTAATCTTTTGTTGCGCCTGAACAGGCAAAAATACCGCAAAATACCGTTACGGCACAAATTGCAAGCGTTACAGCTCTTTTAAAAACAGTTTTCATCATGTCCGTATATTCCCCCGAAACTAAATTAGATTCATCAATACTGCTTTTTAGAATGTATATCTAATTAATTATACATAATCTGTCAAAAAAATACAAGGTTTTTACCGTTTAAATTTGAAAACAAGAGTAAGTTATGTAGGAGCGTTCATTGGACGCTCCCACAATTAAGCATATACTTTCATATAAATAAAAAATGGTCGGGCGACAATGATTTGCATTTTGCAAACTGCCTTCCCGACCATAATTTTACATTTTCAATTTTCAATTTTCAATTAAAAACAAGACTGCCGTTCGGGCAACTTAACCCTCGCATTTTTCGGACTCTCTTCCCGAACGAAATCACATCTTATTCTACAGTAACCGACTTAGCAAGGTTCTTTGGCTTGTCGGGATCAATACCTCTGTTGATTGATGTGTAATAAGCAAGAATCTGGAGCGGAACAACTGCTGTAATCGGCATAAGAAGCTCGTCTGTATGCGGAATTTCGATAACATAATCCGCAACACCGTCCTTGAGTTCTCTTACACAGGCGTCTGTGCAAACAAGAATAACCTTTGCACCTCTTGACTTAACCTCAACAACATTGCTGATTGTCTTGGGGATAATACCTGTCTGAGTTGCAACGGCGATAACCGGAACATCCTCGTCAATAAGCGAAATTGTGCCGTGCTTCAACTCGCCTGCGGCATAGCTTTCTGAGTGAATGTACGAAACCTCTTTGAGCTTGAGCGAACCCTCCATTGAAAGGGCATAGTCAAGACCTCTGCCTATGTAAAGCAAGCTGTCGGTTGCAACAAGCTTTGTGGCAACGAACTTGCAGGTATCCTCGCAGTTGTCGATTACATACTGAACTGCCTCAGGCATTTTTGTAAGAGCCGAAACAAGTCGCTTGCACTCGGCTGTGCTGATTGTTTCCTTTGCAAGAGCAAGCTCAAAGGCAAAGAGATACATAACGGAAAGCTGTGTGATATATGCCTTTGTTGACGGAACGGAAATTTCGGGACCCGCGAGTGTGTAGATGAGCATATCCGCCTCACGGGCAATTGAACTGCCCTTTGCGTTTACGATTGCAAGAGTTTTTGCACCCTTCTGCTTTGCAAGACGCATTGCGGCAAGGCTGTCGGCTGTTTCGCCCGACTGTGAAATGATGATTACAAGGTCGCCCTCGCCTACAATCGGATTTCTGTAACGGAACTCAGACGCAATGTCAACATTTACGGGAACTCTTGCGATATCCTCAATAACATACTTGCCGACCATACCTGCGTGCATAGCAGTACCGCAGGCAACGATTGTGATATTTTTGAAATTCTTGATTGTTTCCGTTGTGATGCCGCACTCCTCAAGAAACGGAAGTCCCTCTTTGATTCTCGGCATAATCGTTGTTCTGATAGCCTCTGGCTGTTCGTTGATTTCCTTAATCATAAAGTGCGGATAACCGCCCTTTTCGGCAGCCTCCATATCCCAGTCGGCTGTCTGAAGTTCCTTTTCAATCGGATCAAGGTGTTCGTCAACGAACGAAACACCGTCAGGTGAAAGTGTTACGATTTCATCATGGGCAAGAAGATAATAATCCCTTGTGTACTGAAGAATTGCGGGAACATCGGACGCAATAAAGCACTCACCCTCTGCAACGCCTACGATAAGAGGACTTTCACGTCGAACCGCAAAAACTCTGTCGGGGAAATCCTTGAACATAATTCCGAGTGCAAACGAACCCTTAAGCTCAGCCATTACACTGTCAATTGTTTCAAGAGGATTTCCGTTGTATTTATAGTCGAGGAGCTGAGCAACAACCTCTGTATCTGTGTCGCTTAAAAAAGTTCTTCCCTTTGAGATGAGGAAGTCTTTAAGCTCCATATAGTTTTCAATAATACCGTTGTGAACGATTGTAACCCTTGCACCGCTGTGTGGATGTGAGTTTACATCCGAAGGCTCGCCGTGGGTTGCCCAACGGGTGTGACCTATGCCGACATGACCTTTCGGAGTGCCGACCTCTGCAAGCTTATCCTTTAAGTCCTGAAGCTTACCCTTGGTCTTTACGGTCTTGATTTCTCCGTTATCAAAAACCGCAATACCTGCCGAGTCATAGCCTCTGTATTCAAGCTTTGTGAGAGCATTAACAAGCACCTCACTGCAATCCTTAGGTCCTACATAACCTACAATACCGCACATAAAATTTCTCCTTTTCGGTTAATCATTGACCTTGTGGCAAAAAGTAGGTACAAGTTCTGCCAAAAGTTCAACTGTCTTTTCACTGTCATTGTTTTCTGCGGTTTTTTTGAGAACCTCAAGCTTTGACAGCATATCTGTTTCGTCTATTTTAATTTGATTTCCTATGAAAATTTTCTTGTTCTGTGTTGACTTAAGACCTTCTTCGTCCATAAGAAGCTCCTCAAAAAGCTTTTCACCCGGACGAAGTCCCGTGAAAATAATCGGAACATCTTTGTACGGAACCTTACCGTACATTCTGATAAGGTTCTCGGCAAGGGTTGTAATCTTGACGGGAGCACCCATATCAAGAACAAAAATCTCACCGCCCTTTGCCATTGCACCTGCCTCAAGAACAAGCGAAACAGCCTCGGGAATAGTCATAAAATATCTGATAATATCGGGATGTGTTACAGTAACGGGAGCACCGTTTTCAATCTCACGGCGAAACAGCGGAATAACCGAGCCGTTTGAGCCGAGAACATTACCGAATCTTGTTGTTACAAATTCGGTATCGGTGCTGTGCTGCGCCTTGTACTGAATAATCATCTCGCACGCACGCTTTGTTGCGCCCATAACATTTGTCGGATTAACAGCCTTGTCGGTTGAAATCATAACAAACTTCTTTGCCTTGTACTTTTCTGCAAGGGTTGCAACATTGAATGTGCCGAAGATGTTGTTCTTTACAGCCTCCTCGGGAACGGTTTCCATAAGCGGAACATGCTTGTGAGCGGCAGCGTGGAATACGAGTTCGGGGCGATATGTCTTGAAGATAAGCTCCATTTTGTCGTAATCACGAACCGATGAAATAAGCGTTACAAGGTTAAGCTTTGTGCCGTATTCAAGCACAAGCTCCTGCTGAATGTCATATGCGTTGTTTTCGTAGATATCAACAATGATGATTTGTTTCGGATCATTCTTTGCAATCTGTCTTACAAGCTCACTGCCGATTGAACCGCCGCCGCCTGTAACAAGACAAACCTTTCCGTTGATAAGGTCATGAATCTCCTTTCGGTCAAACTCAATGGGTTTTCTGCCGAGAAGATCCTCAATCTTGATTTCCTTTGCCTGTGAAATAAGCTGTGTATGCCCGTCATCAAACAAAAGCTCACCGAGATAAGGGATAATCTTGATTTTGCACTCTGTTGCGGAACAGTAGTCAAGAATCTTCCTCTTCTCATCTTCCTCACATGACGGAACTGCAACAATAATATTGTCTATGCGGTATTCATCACATATTTTAACAATTTCGGGACAGGTTCCGACAACGGGGATTCCTTCGATTTTCTGATTCAGCTTTTTCAAATCATCATCGACAAAGCATACCGGAATGATGCTTTTTGAAGGATTATTAACATCACCCTGCTCTTTCGCATTGTGAATTTCACGAACAATCATTCTGCCGGCATTGCCTGCGCCCACAATAAGGGTGCGCTCTCCGCCCTCTGCCCTTCCTGCCTCGGTAAGGTCAAGAAAAGCCCTTCTGAAAACAAAACGGAATGCAAGAATTCCGACAAGGGCTATTGCGAAATGTACTATACAAAAAATCTTTCTCTGCGGAATCTGCAAAAACAACGAGATTACAAAGCCGAGCGTAAACCCCGAAAAGATGGCAATTCCGCACACAATATAGTCCTTTGCGTTAAAGTATCGCCACAATTTTGAATATGTTCCGCTTATATAAAGCGTAAACAGACACATGACAAGATCAATAACAATATAGCTCAACAAGCCTTTGCTTGAAGCAGCACCTATGTAGCCAACAAGCAAGAGAATATAATTTGCAAGAATACCGCTGACAACGATAATAAACACATCTGCGAGAGCCAGAAACATCTTACGCAAATTAATCTTCTTCATAACCCATACCTCTTCTGTTTAACTTTGTGTAAATTCCCGAGTAACATATAAATACAATTATGATTTATTATACAACAGTGCAAAAGGAATGTCAAACAAAGCAATTCCTAAATCAACTTAAAATCCGACAATCAAAGCACAAGGAACAGTAATAATCAGACTTGTTCGACACACATTTGTTGACAACCGCACAAAACGAGCCTAAAATAATACCATACTTAATATGAGCGGTGAATTGAATGAAAAAATTTTCGATAATCCTCGGAGCAATAATACTTGCGCTGTTTGTGACTCTCGTAATATGGGGCGTTTACTGTGACAACACAATTGCAATCACAAATTACTGTGTAAACAATACTAAGAACGACGCAAAGCTGAAATTTGTTGTCATCACGGATCTGCACAACAAGGAATACGGAGAAAAGAACGCAGACCTTGCAGAGCTTGTAAAGGAACAAAATCCCGATTTTATTGCAGTTTGCGGAGATATGGTCAACCGTGGCGATCCCGACACAACAAAGATGAAAGATGTGCTTGAAAAGCTTTCAAAAATTGCACCCACATACTGCTGTCTCGGCAACCATGAGCGTGACAATGCCGCCAAATTCGGAACAGATTTTAAAAGCGAAACAAATTCAACAGGCGCTGTATTGCTTGATAATGAATACATAAAATTCACCAAAAACGGCAAGAGTGTGCTTATCGGCGGAATGAGCGACTACCCTTATTATGAGTTCTACACTCCCGATGACGATGTTCCGTCAAGAACGCTGTGGGAAGAATTTGCCGAAAAAGCAAAGAACAATTTCACAATTCTTCTGCACCACCAGCCCGAATACATTGCCGAGGACGCAAAGAAAACCGACATAGACTTAATCGTCTGCGGTCACACCCACGGAGGACAGATTCAATTGCCGTTCATCGGCGGAGTAATCGCTCCGAATCAGGGACTTTTTCCGAAATATGACAAAGGCGAATTTGACCTTGACGGCACAAAAATGATTGTCTGCGCAGGTCTGAGCAACACCGTATTCATCCCCAGAATCAATAATCAAGTTGAAATAGGTGTTGTGACGGTTGTATAACATCGGTTCTCCCCTATTACTTTCATATAAAGCAAAAATTGCATCGATGCCGTATTCGGGCATCTGATGCAATTCCTTTATCCGAGTATCTTCTCAAATAGATTGCGGTGGCACACCGCCGACCGCAATTTTCAATTTTCCATTTTCAATTTAAAAAGCTTTCGCATCGATACGACTGTCTTCACGAACCGAGAACGGTGGCTCGCCGTCAGTTCTTCTCACTGTAATTCCTAAGTTCCGCAGGAGTTCTGCCGTATTCGGACTTGCAGAACAGGATAAACGAATTTACATTTGGAAAACCGTTTTCAATCGCCGCCTGTCTGACGGTGATTTTTTTGTTTCTCAAATCATCAATAGCGTGTTCAAGACGAACACGGCGAAGATACTTTGAAAATGTTTCCTCTGTTTTATCCTTAAAATATTTTGAAAAATGAGCAGGCGTCATGCCAACATAATTGGCAATTTCATTGAGCGTGATTTCGTGTTTGTAATTATCGTGCATATATCTGATAGCACTTTTGGCGCAGTCAAAATCATCAGCCTGAGAACCGTGAACATATTGTATATCGTTGTCAATGCAATCACGGATGAGATAGTACGCAACGCTGTACATCACCGCTCTTACCTTCATGCTGATAAGCTTGCTCTTGTACTCTTCATATCCGTGTAATATGTCCATTGCTTTTCTGATAAACTCAAGAGCTTCGCCCTCGGGTTGTTTGAAACTCGGCACAATATGCGGATCGTCAACATACGGTGCAATTGCCTTTGGAATGATATTGAGCATAACAGCCTGAGTATCCTCACCGATGTCCTCATAGGAATGAACCTCCTGACTGTTAAGAACATAGACATCGCCCGCATTGAGAATAATTTCACAGTCAAGCTTGTTAAGCCTTACCTTACCTTTTTTTATATAGGAAATTTCATATGAACCATGCCACCTGAGTCCTGCTTCAAAGGCAACTTTTCTGTCCGGATATCTTGTAACCCTGCCGCTGTAATACGGCTCGGGCGGTAACAACACCTTCTTGTACTTCATGGTTTCATCCTCAACTCAATTAAAATCAATCAATTGTTAATAACATAGTCAGCGCAAAAATAAATATATTTAAGATCCGCAATTACCGCAGAATGGTCTGTTTTTACTACAACTGTTCTGCGTTCTTTTTTGCTGATTTCCTCAACACAGCGTGCAACATTGCACCTTGAAGGCTCGTAGCCGTACTTTTCAAAAAATTCTTCCGCAGTCATAACAAGCGAGCCGTAGCCCTCAAACATATGCAAAAGAGAATAGTCAATCAGCTTGTATTCATCTTCAATAAGGCTGATTCCGATATCGCAGTTTGTGACTGAACCGATGTAATACGGTGCGTCATTGAGGAACAAGCCTGTCTTGAACGAACCGATTGAAACGGTAAGATCCGAGTTTACCGCCGTACTGCACACACCCGTGTCACCGTTGATTCCGCTGTTGATGTCTGCACTTATAACATAGGCATTTGTCATATTAATCTGCTCAACCGCTTCAAGCATTTCACCCTTTAATTCACCCGAAAAGCCTGTTCCGAGCAGACAGTCAACTACAATGTCAAATCCCGTGAAAGCCGCCGCCTGTGACATCGGCATCTCCTCGGCACCGAGCGACATTGCGGTTTTATAATAGTAAAGGCCATCCTTTGAAAAGCCGTCGCTTGCTCTGAAAATTGTCGGTGTAAAGCCGTTTTTGCATAAAACACAGGCGAGCGCATAACCGTCGCCGCCGTTGTTGCCCTTACCGCAAACTATGGCAACCCTGCCCACAAACTTTGCCGAATTAAAAATCCCCTGTGCGGCTCTGTACATAAGCTCCGCCGAAGGAGTATGCTCCGCAATCGTCCTTGCGTCGCTTTTTCTCATATTTTCAACCGAAACGACCTGAACAAATTCCATCTTATATTCCTCCGCTTTCTGAAATTTCCATAGCCTTATCCGCCGTTTGCGGCATTGTAAGCCGTCATAACAGCACTTTCATCCATATTACAACCGAGCAAAAACAACGGTGTTTCCTTAAAGAACTCATCAAGCAATTCAAGCAGCTTTTCCATTCTGCTCCGCTCAACATCAATAACCGTTGCCTCAAGCAACTGTTTCATAACCTGTGACGGTAACACCCTGACTGCCGTGTTCTCTTCTGCTCTCTGAAGAATATACACAGCCTTAACAGGTGCTTTTGTATTTGTTCCTATGTCAGCTTTCCCCATCCACGGAGTTCCGTAAGCATAAAATTTTCCGTCACATTTTCGTATAACCGGCTTGTCATCGTTAATCATCGTCACCCTGTTGCCAAAATGCCTTCGCCACAGAGCCGTGTGGGTAGACTTGCCCGTTCCGCTGACTGCCGAAAAAACATATCCCTCGCCGTCAAGCTCAAGACAGGACGAATGAAAAAAGAATCCGTCAAATCCGTCAAGCACGGCGTTGCAGAATTTTGAGAGTATCAGAACATCCTCCGCACCTTGTTCGCTGAGGTTGTCGGAAAGCCTGAGACGCTCACGGATTTCGTCATCCGAAACCGATATTGCAATGTCGGTCTTTCCTGATTCATTCGACTTAACGGCATAGCTTTCAAGCCGTTTCCTGCATATTTTAAATTTTGGATTAACTTCAACATTCAAATCAGCTATTCTGTATATCGGCATATCTGCTCCGCTAAATACTATAATGAAATATTGTAACACAAATTAATGTTTTTTGCTACGGCGAAATGAATAAATATTGTTTTACCTTTTAGTGCAAGTTGTTCAGTCGCACAGCTTTAAAGGCAAATATTGCACAATACAAGCCGTGTTATTTTGTAACAATGCACATACAGCTTATTTTTTATTCATTTTAAAGCCTGTAAAAAAAGCATTATTTTACGACTTTTTCAATTTTGTTTACTTTACCTGTCCGACTTATTTTTTTGCATACTCTTCAAGGTATGCTCTTTCATAAATTCAAATATCCTGTGCGTAACCGTTCCTATAAGAATCGGAATGAATATTCCTGCGGCAAGGTAGATTATGCAGTAAAAATTTAAGCCGTTCGGACGATAAATGTACCAGATTGTTGACTTGAGTTTTAAAATATCAAAATCTTTGAACAGCGGTGTAATTACGCTCAATCCCCAGAACGCCCATTTTACAATCATAAAGGCAAAAATGTGGTGAATCATAATGCTGTAGGTATTGTCCGAAATCATCCTGACAAGCTTTTTGTTCTTGATAATCGGAGTAATCAGCTTTGCAACCCTCAGCCAGAACGCAATACCCGTGATTGCGGTTACATAAGGAATGACGCAGCCGTTGTCAAACTTCACGCACTTTGACGGAGTGTATTCAAGATTTTCACAGAATGTGAGGAGAAGAAGCTGAACTCCGAGAACGATTGCAAAATATGCAACACTGTTGAGATTATCGTGTTTTTCAAGCTTTTCGTGATAAAATCTGCCAAACTCAAAACACGGCAGAAAAAACATTGACCTGAACAATAACAGCAACGCACCCTTTGGGGCAGGATTCCAAATGCAGTATTGCACACCGAAAATTCCGATTGCAAGATACACGGCAAGAATGACATACTCGTTGCCCCTGTGAACCTTTTTGAGCAATTTGCGGAACAGTATGTTAAAAACATAAACACAGAACAGCGGATATACAAACCACGAACCGAGGTTGTAGGCAAAACTTTCGCCGTCAATAAACGGCATAACAAAAAGGTTGTACAGATCAAATTTGCCCTGAGCAATCGTATAGCCGACCTGAGTAAGTGCGAATGCGATTATTCCGTAAACAATGTTCCATAGATACGCAGGAATCAACAAGCGTTTTGTCCGTCCCCATATATATTTGAAAATATGTTCCTCGTGCTTTTCCTTATAAAAATAGCCCGAAATGAAAACGAACAAGGCGAGATTGTACGAATACTTCGGAAACCAATCGTACATCAGCGACACACCGCCGTTGTAGCAATGCCCCGAAACTATGATAATAATGCCGATTGCCGACAAAATTTTAAAAGTAAAATTAATGTTTCCGTCATCGCCGAGCCTTTTGTTTTCAGCTGTGACACTGTTTTGTTTAAGTGCAGATTTACTGCGTGTTTTGTTCTTTCCCATAATTCCCTCTCATCTGTATTTGTCGCAATTTAAAAATTCCGCAAATTCACACGGTAATTGTACCACAAAAGCAATCTGCAATCAATATATCAAATTCACCGTGCTAAACACATATAAATCATTATTTTGCACAATCTCACTTTTGTTTTAACAGGTATTTAAATCTTTTATTTGCATATGTTCCGCCATACAATTGTGTACATACCCTTAAAAAACTAAGATTAAAATGTAAATAAATTCAGTCAAAAAGCCGGACAAAGCATAAAATAAAAAAATATACAAAAAACTATTGACACAACCTTTACATAATGCTATAATAATAAAGCTGTAAAAAACAGCAGAGTTGTATATCGCGGGATAGAGCAGCTCGGTAGCTCGTCGGGCTCATAACCCGAAGGTCGTCGGTTCAAATCCGGCTCCCGCAACCACTAAAAAACGGCTTAACCACTAAGGTTTTGCCGTTTTTCTTTTTATGTTCAATATTTGTTTTCTTACATATTTCCCCCGAATTTCCCTCGGATGACCTGATTTTTCGTGATATTATACTGATTTACAATTTGAATATGATATGAAAATAGCCTGAGTATCCAAGACAAAAATACTCAGGCTGTTTTATTATTTTTTATTTCTCTTTTTTACTTTTTATTATTATAGTTCACGCTCATATGTGCCAACAATTGATCCGTTAGAATATGAGTCATTTCGTATCCATGCATTTTTGTAAAAATCCGATGATGTGTGAGAAGTATAATTTGTTGATAAAGCTTTTGCAGCATTTGCTGAATCTGTTGGAGATAAATGTGCAGGATAACCATTATTCCATTTACCAAACAAATTCCAATTCGTAGGACACTCAAAAACGGCTGTTGTTAATCCCGACTGATAAAATGCGTAAGCTCCGATATAATCAACATAAGTTGGGAAGTAAATATCTGTTAATGCAGAACAACCATAAAAAGCATAGCCTGCTATTTCCTGCAATTCACTGTCAGTGCTGATGTTTACATTTTTTAAAGTGTTGCAACCATAAAAGGCACGGGTGCCGATACTAAGAATACTATTTGGAATATTAACAGTTTTCAAAGTTATAATATTCTCAAATGCATTACTATATATCTTGGTAACAAATTTACCGTTAAATTTTGATGGTATTGTGATTTCTGTTGGATTATCAACCAAACATCCTGTTACGGCATAAGTTCCGTCAGAAAGAAGAGTGAATTCAAGTGTATCACTTTCATTTAAAATAACATCATCACTTTTTCCAATAACCGATTTTGTTCCGTCAGTATAAGTTATAACAATTTCTCCATTGATAATTGCCATATCGGCAATACCTCTGCCATCTTTACCATCAACACCATCTTTGCCGTCAGCACCTTTATCTCCTTTTTCACCTTTTTCTCCTGTGTCACCCTTTTCGCCTTTGACATTACCGAGGTTTAACACTGTGTTATCGGTGAGAAGAATACTCAATTCACCATCAGCTGACAAAGTAACAGTCTTAATACCAATTCCGTCTTTTCCGTCAGCACCTTTTGCACCAACGACAACACCGAGATTTGCAGTTTCTCCGCTTGTATAAGTCAATAGCAACTCACCGTTTGAATTGATTTCTGACTTAGAAATACCTATGCCGTCAGCACCCTTAATGTTACCGAGGTTAAGTACAGTACCGTTGGATAATTCAACGCTCAAAGCACCTTCAGCAGAAATCGTTACATTGACAATGCCTGTGCCGTCTTTACCGTCAGCGCCGTTTATACCATCCTTACCATCTGCACCATTTGTACCGTTAATGCCGTCTGCTCCTACAACTTTTCCGAGATTAGTAGATTGACCATTTGTATATGTAAGTACAAATTCTCCGTCAGCATTGATTTCTGATTTTGAAATACCAATACCGTCTTTGCCCTTGATACTTCCGAGATTTAGTGTTGTTCCGTTTGTAAGTTCAACATTCAAAACACCATCATCAGTAATTGTTACATTGGCAATTCCGATACCGTCTTTACCGTCAACACCGTTAGCACCATCTTTACCGTCAGCGCCATTTGCACCATCTTTGCCATCAGTTCCGTTAATACCGTCCTTGCCGTCTTTTCCGACAATACAGCCGAGGTTAATACTTGATGAATCGGAGAAAGCAAGTTCCAATTCACCGTCTGAATTTATAACTACATTAGAAATGCCAATGCCGTCTTTGCCATCTTTGCCGTCTGCACCATTTTGACCGTCTTTTCCGTCCTTACCATCAACTCCGTCTTTACCGTTGACACCGTCTTTACCGTTAGCACCAACTATAACACCAAGATTAGAAGAAGTTCCATCAGAATAAGTTATTACTAATTCTCCGTCAGAATTGATTTCTGATTTTGTAACACCGATACCATCCTTACCGTTAGTACCATCTTTACCATTCTTACCATCAGTACCGTTTTGACCGTCTTTTCCGTCCTGACCGTTAATTCCTACAACTGTACCAAGATTTGTAGATGTTCCGTCTGAATACTTAATAACAAGTTCACCGACAGAATTTACTGTTGTTTCAGTAATTCCGATGCCGTCCTTTCCGTCTGCGCCATTTGTTCCGTTAGTACCATCTTTACCATCAGCACCGTTTTTACCGTCAACACCGTTTGTACCATCCTTGCCGTCCGCACCCTTAATATTGCCGAGATTTAATTGTGTACCGCTTGTTAGAGTAATTTCGAGTTCATTATCTGAACTGATTATTATATTCTGAATACCAACTCCGTCCTGACCGTCAGCACCGTTGACACCATCTTTGCCGTCTTTTCCGTCAACGCCATTTGTACCGTTAGCACCGTCCTTACCATCTATTCCATTGTTACCATCTTTACCATCAGCACCAACTACAACACCAAGGTTAGAAACAGTATTATCTGAATAGGTTAAAACAAGTTCGCCCTTTGAATTGATTTCCGATTTTACAACACTTATACCGTCTTTACCATCAATACCGTTTGTGCCATCTTTACCATCCTTGCCATCTGTGCCGTTAGTTCCGTTGACGCCATCTTTTCCATCCTTGCCGTCAAGTCCGTTTGTACCTATTACATTTCCAAGATTAGAACGCTGTCCGTTCGAATAGGAAAGTACAAGCTCACCGTTTGAATTGATTTCAGCGTTAGTTACACTGACGCCGTCTTTACCATCAGTGCCGTTAATGCCGTCAACTCCATCTTTACCATCAGCGCCATTGATACCGTCTTTGCCATCAGCACCTACTATAATGCCAAGATTAGCAACTGCATTGTCTGAATAAGTTAAGACTAATTCGCCCTTTGAGTTGATTTCGGACTTTATAACGCTAATACCATCTGTACCGTTTTTACCATCAATGCCGTTAGTACCATCCTTACCGTCTTTTCCATCTTTACCATCAATACCATTAGTACCATCCTTACCGTCTTTTCCATTTTTGCCATCAACACCGTTAATGCCGTCTTTTCCGTCCTTACCATCAACACCGTTAGTGCCATCTATGCCATTTTTACCGTCTGTTCCGTTAAGTCCGTCTTTACCATCAGCACCGACAACTACACCAAGGTTTGAACGCTGTCCGTTTGAATATGTAAGAATCAACTCACCGTTAGAATTGATTTCAGAATTTGAAACACTGACGCCGTCAGTACCGTTCATCCCGACAACCTTGTCAAGATTAACAGTTTTTCCGTCTGAAAAGTTTAGTACAAGCTGACCGTCAGAATTGATACTTGCATTTGTAATGCCAACACCGTCAATACCATTTGTACCGTTCTTTCCGTCTACACCGTCTTTACCGTTAGTACCGTTAATGCCGTCAGCACCATTTAAACCGTTTGCTCCGTCTTTACCGTCAACACCATTTTTACCGTTAGTTCCGTTTTTGCCATCTTTGCCATTAGAACCATTGACGCCATCCTTACCGTTAATGCCATTAATTCCGTTTGTACCGTCCTTGCCATTAGCGCCATTCTTGCCGTCAGCACCTATAGCTTTGCCGAGATTTAAGACAGAATTGTCGGACAAGGTTATAAGCAATTCACCATCCGACGAAAAAGAAGCGGTCTTTATGCTTGCACCATCCTGCTTTGATGAAGCTTCAAGTGCAGATGTCCATTCTTTTTCAGTGCCTGAATAGCCATTATCTACCGCAATATCATAGGCAGATTTGCCTGAAAGAGAATCAAGCCATTCCTGCACAGTTCCCTCATAGCCGTATTTTACAGCCAATTCATATGCAGAAAGTCCGTTTTCTACTTTTGAATCACCCTTAAACACAACAAAACCTATTGTGCCAAGCAAAAGTAAAATAATCAGAATAACACTTAGTATCTGAAAAAATTTGCTGTTCTTATTCTTTACTTTTTGATATTCATTTGTTTGCTGTTCTGTTTGTTGTAACATATTCATACCTCCGTGTCAATATAGTATATTAGTTTTATTATATTACTCGTTTCGTAAACTGTCAACGCACTTCGTGTTATTATCTAAAAATTTTTGTCAATACCATATAAGATATATACGAGGTGATTTAATGAATTTTGGTGATAGATTAAGGATTTTAATTGACGAACGAGGCATTACACAAAAAGAATTAGCTTCACAATTAAATATAGCTCCCTCAACAGTAAGCAGTTATGTTCAGAATACCCGTGAACCCGATTTTGCTACATTAAAATCTCTTGCAATTTATTTTAGTGTTTCAATAGATTATCTTTTGGGGTGTCGAACCAACAAAGCCTCTTCTCGTCAGGAGGATGAACTATTAAGAGTATTTCGCAGTCTTACAGCAGAGCAAAAAGAAGTGTGTATTGAACAATGCAAAGTGTTTGTAAGGCTTAATCAAAAAGCAAGAGCAAAATCATCGTAATCGATTTTGAACAAAATAATTTGTAAAAATAAAACTGCCCTTGACTAAATTATAATCAAGGGCAGATACTTTGTCCTGTGACCCGACCCCAAAAAGTTAGACCTAAAAAATCTAACTTTTTGGGGTCGGGTCAGTCATATCGGTGCTGTTTTTTGTTTTTATTATAAAGTTTTTGCTGAATAATCAAAGCTTAATGTTATTCATCTCGTCACCGAGGACATCGGCGATTTCTTTCAGGTGGCCTGTGCGTTTGCCTTTTAGTTTATAGAACTGCAAAAGTCCGTAGCCCGGGTACTCGTTGCCCTCAACCATAACGGGACCGTTCTTTGAAAAGGCGATATCCCAACCGATATATCTCACCTGCGGAATCTTTTCCGCTGCCTCAACAACCATGTCAAGAGCCTCTCGAACGCCTGCAATCTTAACCTCGGAGAACTTTTTGCCTGTCATCGGGTGTTTGTCATAAACATTGCCGTAGTCGTCAATTACATTACTGTCGATTCTGCCGTCTGCATCAAGGCTGAGGTAGAGGTCATTTGTACAGCCGATAACATTTGACTCGTCCTGATTGATACGGAGAGCGTTATTTATTATATGCGCCTTGCCGTCCTTATAGAGCGTAACAACTCGCCATGAATTTACAACGCACGGATTGATTTCGTTGAGGTCATCGCTCTGAACGATTGCTTCCTCAACAAGAAGCTGACCGTTTGCCTTGAGTTCATCATAAAGCTTGTTGCTGTCCTTTACATCGGCAACGGTGATTTTTGAAATGCCGTGACCGCCCTCGCCTGTCGGATCTTTTGCAAAAACGGTTTCTCTGCCGTCAAGGAACATCTTGAAATCTTCCTTACTGCCTGTGCGAAGGTTGATGAAATCTCTTTTGAGATACTTTTTGAAAAGCTCGTCAAAAACAAGCTTGTCACGAAGAAGAACTATATATTCCTCATCGTTGAGATATTCAAGAATTTTGTAGAAAGTCTTTGCAGTTACAAAGGTTTTTTTCTCTTTAGCCGAAAGGTTGATAAAATCGCAACGAAAATAGTCCGTGTAGCCTGTGCCTCTGATGAGAAAGTTGCGGATTATGTCGAACTTGATATAAGCCTTTGACTTACCGCTGTTCTTGGCGATAATGTCAATGTGCTTATCCATTCTGCTGTGGTTAATATCTCTGAATTTATTCAAAAGCCATTTGTGTACCGAAACTGCCATCTTACTTCTCCTTTACAACCTTACCGTCTTTTACATAAAATCTCGGATTGTTCTTGCCTATATTCACAAGCGCCTCGGCATTGCCCATACCCGAACTTCTGCCGAACATTCCAACTGTTATGCCGTCACCGAGGAGTGTTACCTCGTCATCAATTTTTACCGATGAATCAACCTTAACAGCCGTCATATTCATACACATCTCACCGACAACAGGATATTTTTTGCCGTTGATAACAACATGTCTGCCGTGATTTGCGTGACCGATGCCGTTGTTGTAGCCGACAGGAAGAATTGCAAGAATAATATCCTCATCTGCCGTGTATGACGCATTGTAGCCGAACCACTCACCCTTGTTCACCTTTTTAAGCTGAAGAATACGGGTTTTCATCTTCATAGCCGGCTGTAAATCTATCTTTACATCAAAATATGTTTCGCTGATGTTGTACTTCTTAATGAAGTAATTGTTTCGCATTTTGCGAAGTTTGTCCTTTGGCGAATTTGAAAGAGAATCGGGGGCAACATTGTAGCCGTAGATTGCAATGCCCATTCTCACGCCTGTTGTAAAAGGCTGTTTCGGGTGGGTGAGCATTGAAACGGAACTGCCCATATGGACAATCGGGATTTTCTTCAAATCAATAAGCGATGTAAGCTCCTTGAAGTTTCTGACCTGCTCGTCCCAATGGGGATCAAAAATTCCGGCTGTTGCAAAATGCTGATAAATTCCCTCAAGAACAAAATTTGAACCGTTAATCATATCAACGGCAGTTTTAACCTCGTCCTTATCCTTGAAACCAAGGCGGTTAAATCCTGTATCAATCTGGAGATGAACCTTGAAATTGCAGTCAATGTTCAAATCAAGCAACCTTTTGAGGTAATCAAGCTCATTCACGGCAATGGTGAGATTAAGCCTCTTTGCCTCCTCAATTCTCGAAAGATGAACCGGATGCAGGCACAAAAGCGGAGCGTCCTTGTTGACCTTACGAAAGCTTTGAGCCTCCTCAAGAGAGGACACGGCAAAATAGTTAATGCCGTTTTTGTACATTTCATTTGCCACTTCCATACCGTGGCCGTAACCGTCACCCTTGAGAACGGCAATAAAATATTTGTAGTCGCTGTATTTTTGTGTTATCGCACGGGCATTTGCACCAATTTTGTCAAGGTCAATTTCAACATATGAATCCAGCATTCCAAAGCCTCCGTTAATACACTATACCCTTAGAATTATAGCATAATTGCATGGGTAAATCAATAGCGATATTGAACAGTAACTGTGTACGGTTCGGGCATAAAATTGAAAATTGAAAATTGAAAATGGAAAATTATGGTCGGGAAGACAATTTGCAAAAATGCAAAACATTGTTGCCCGACCGTTTTTGTATATGTGGAAGTTGTTGCAAATTTGTATGGGCGGATATTATACGCCTACAGATTTGTGCGAACAATCACAATGCTATGCAAAGCAAAAATTGCATCAATGCCGTATCGGGCATCTGATGCAATTCCTTTATCTAACTATCTTCTCAAAAGGACTGCGGTGGTACACCGCAGTCCTAAATTTTCTATTTTCCATTTTCAATTTTCCAACGGCTTGCCGTTATATAAGTCCTACAATATACATCTGAATTGTGGTTGCGTCAATGACGGTAATATCGGAATCAAAGTTTACATCAGAGTTTATACGCTCTATCTCGTTCTGATTGACGATACCCACAATTGCTTTCTGAATTGCGGTTGCATCGGCAACATTGATTTTGCCGTCACCGTTTGCGTCACCGTAATATGCCTTTTCGGCTGAATTGGTGCTTGCAGTCATAACATAGTTTGTCATACCGATTGCAAGGTTGCCCTTGTCAACTCTTTTTACATACTGCAAAGTTGCCTTGTTGTTCGGAGAATCCGACACGGCAACATACATTGCGTCACCCTTGAGAACCATACCGTAGCAAAGCTTACCTGATGATGCGGACACACCGCTGATGTCGGATGCGGCAACTGCCTGTCTGCCTGTTTCAACATCGTATGAATACACGGCGTCGGAGGTATTAAAATACAGAGTATCGTTGTATTTTTCAAGGCTCATAAATGTATTTATCCAGTAGGAATTACCGCCTGCGCTCCATCTTTCGTTCAATTTCAGCTTTTTCTCATATGTATTGCTGTCAAGCTTGTATTTTAACAATGCACCCTTGTTAGCTGAAGAATTGTTGTTGACAAAGCCGTAAAATTCACCGTTAACCTCGCAAAGCCTTGTGTCGAAATTATGGATTTCGTAATTATCATATTTTGTCGAATTTGCACCGTAGCTTATTGTGTAATCATAGTGCTTTGACGGAAGATTCTGAATGGCATTGTCACTCAAAAGGAAGTATGTATGCTGAGCGTGTCCCGGTCGGTCATTAAGAGGATCATCCCATGTAACATCAACATTATACCAAGCGTTGCCGATATGAACCTTGTTCCACATATGGTTCATTGAGTTTGACTCAACAAGTTCGGAGTCTATTCCGACAAGTGAAAGCATGTAGGAATACGCAAGTGCATAGCCCTGACATACGGAAGTTTTTTCAACAAGCGAATTGTAAATATCAGCCTTGTTGTAATCTGATGTGCTGTACTCGCTCATAATGGCAAGCTCATCGTGAATTACAAGTGCCTTTTCGGAATCGGTCATATTCTCGTCCACAAGCGAAAGAATTCTCTCAACCTCTTTATCAAGCGACTTTTTCTGTGTTGCGTACTCGCTCTTGCTGATTGTGTACTCGGGATAGATTGACGCAACCTTATCCTCTGACGGATAGTAGGAGTACGAAAATCCCTGATTCACATAGTAAAGCTCCGGATGAGTCAAGGTCAGCACCTTAAAAAATTCCGCAGCATCGCTTCTCGGAACATTAAGACTGCTGATATCAATTTCCTCGTCAAAATTTTTAAGGCTGTCAAGAACCATACCCTCAGCCTTACCGTATTTGTCGTACATTGTTTTATTATAAAAAATTTTGCCCTCTTTCGGTGCTGTGTATGCCGAAGCTGTAAAAATGCCCGTTGACACCGCACAGGATACTGCAACCGATACCGTGAGAATCATTGCAAATAATTTACCCGCTGTTTTTTTAATATTTTTCATATGTATTTCTCCTCTCAAGCCATAGAAGCAAAATGCACAAAAAAATTTGATTTTCTCTGACTTTTACAACTAAATTATACCATTTACAGACACAACAATTCAATTCACATAAACACCGAAGTTATGAACACTAATTTGTCTGTTTATACAAAAATTTAGTTTAATTACAGATGAAACGCAATAAAACACAATAAAACGCAATAAAACATACTAAACTATACCGTCATACAATCTGCTTTTTGCACATACAATCTATTACAGATGTCCCCCTAAGGAGGACAGACAGGAGGGCTGTATGTGAAAGGTATCGTAGAAGAAAGAGCGGCAATGCTCGGTGAATACATAATCGAAAGCAAGGCAACCGTGAGAAGTACGGCAAAAAAGTTCGGTGTTAGCAAAAGCACCGTGCATAAGGATGTCAGCCAACGGCTAAAGGTACTTAACCCTGCACTTTACCGACAGGTGAGGGAAATTCTTGACACCAACAAAAGCGAAAGGCACATAAGAGGCGGTCTTGCAACAAAAAAGAAATATCTGCAAAAGAAAGCCTCCGAAAGCGAAAAAAGCTGAAAATCAACTGCAATACGGCTCATACACCATACAAAACCGCATTTTCAGGGTATATTTTGGGTATTTTGGAACTTTACTTTTTATGACTTGCGTTGTATAATTTAATATATGTGTCATTTGCTCGTTTGGCGATTGAAACTTAGAATTTCAGTAAAGATTTAACCTTTTGCCGAAATTCAGATGAGCTGACGCACCTTTGTACTGCTTGCAATCGGTTGCAACTTTTGTTTCGGTTAAAAGAGTGCAATATTTTCAGATTTGTCTATAGTTTGTGTGCGGCAACGCTTAACACAGGCTGTATCCGAGGAGAAATTTAAAATGAGAAAAATTCCCTTTTCGCCGCCTGACCTTTCTCAGGCAGAAATTGACGAAGTTATAAAGGTTCTGAAATCGGGCTGGATTACAACAGGTCCCGAAACAAAGCTTTTTGAAAGCCGTATTGCAGAAAGATGTCACACGGAAAAGGCTGTCTGTCTTTCATCGCAGACCTCTTGTGCCGAACTTACTCTGCGTATTCTCGGCATCGGTCCGGGAGATGAGGTTATCGTTCCGGCATACACCTACACGGCAACCGCATCAATCATCTACCATGTGGGCGCAAAGCCTGTTATGGTTGACTGCAAAAGCGGCAGCTTTGAAATGGACTACGATAAAATGGAGGCGGCAATCAACCACAATACAAAGGTTATCATTCCTGTTGACCTTGCAGGTGTTGTGTGCGATTATGACCGTATTTTTGAGGCTGTTGAAAGAAAGAAAGGCGTTTTCAATCCACGCAACGAGCTTCAGGAAAAGTTCGGCAGAGTTATTGTTATGGCTGACGGCGCTCACGCATTCGGTGCGCAATGGCACGGTAAAATGTGCGGTGAAATTGCCGACTTCACAAACTTCAGCTTTCACGCTGTAAAGAATATGACAACCGCCGAGGGCGGTGCGGCTGTTCACCGTTCACATGACGGAATTGACGAGGAAGAAATGTATAAGCAGTATATGCTTCTCTCGCTTCACGGTCAGACCAAGGACGCATATCAAAAAAACAAAGTCGCATCGTGGGAATATGATGTTGTTGACACTCAGTACAAGTGTAATATGACCGATGTGCTTGCCGCAATCGGCGTGGCTCAGCTTGAACGCTACGATCAAATGCTTGAGCGCAGACATCAACTTATAAAGCTTTACAACGAAGAATTTAAGGATTTGCCCGTTCAGGTGCTTAATCACTGCGATGAAAACCACCGCAGCAGCGGTCACCTTTACTTTGTAAGATTTATCGGCAAAGACGCAGAATACCGTAACAAGTTCTATAATATGATGGCTGACCACGGCGTAATGTGCAATGTCCACTTCAAGCCGTTGCCGTTGCTTTCGGCATACAGCAAGCGTGGTTTCAAGATTACCGATTATCCGAATGCGTATAATATGCACAAAAACCAGCTCACCCTCCCGATGAACTCAACTCTCACAGACGATGAGGCATGGTATGTAATTGAAACATTCAAGCAATGTATGAAAACACTTAAATAACGGCGAGTCGCCGTTCCCGGTTCGTGAAGACAGTTTTATAAATGCGAGAATAAAATCGCCCGAGCGTATGGGAAATTGAAAGTTGAAAATTAAGGTTGGTGGTGTGCCACCGCCCGTAATTTGAGAAGACAGTCAGATAAATAAAATGCATCAGATGCCCGGTAAGGCTCTGATGCATTTTTGTTTTGTAAGGAATCTGTAGGGGCGTTCATTGGACGCCCGCTAAGTAACGGCAGAAAATCTATGTTAAATCCAATTATATAAATGTTGCAAAGTTACTGCTATAATGTAGCGGCGAACCGTGTTCGCCATTTTAAACGATTGTAAAATCGGTTCGACCTAATACAAAATATTTGTTTATTATTTTGTTTGATATATCAAAGATTATGTACGGGCATTTTATTCGTTTTGGTTTTTCAACCAAAACGATTGGCGAACACGGTTCGCCGCTACATCGGAATACACAATATTCTTCATATCAAAACATTTTTATAAAACAACTCCACTCATCAAAGCGGGCGCCCAATGAGCGCCCCTACGATTTGCAAAGCAAAACAAAAAGTCAGGAAACTATGTTTCCTGACTCTAATTGCTGCATATCATATTTTTAGCTAAATTAAATTCACTTTTAGCTGTCCGTCAGGATAATTTAGCTTGCGTAGCAAATTTAGCTCACGCTTGCGTGAATTTAGCTGACGAAAATCAAGGATTTTCGTCAATACCCCCACCTGTCAAAAAATCTGACAGTCTGATATGTCAGGATATAATTCTGACTTTCGTGGAAAGCACTCTGAACCATATCGGGATTATACATATACATAATGCGATGCTGAACGGCATCCTTGTTTTCGTCAAAGATATAGCTTACCGCCTGAATACATTCCTGATTTGTGCCGATTTTGGTACTGCCGGTATAATGGCAGTTCTCGATAACCGAGGCAACTGTCGGATAACCGTCAAAGCACATTGCATCTTTTACCGACTGAGCAATGAGTGCCGCTCCTATAAAACCGCCCGAACCGAATTCGCCCATGCAAAGCCTTTCAAGAAGATCCCTGTCCTCATCGGTAAGCGTTACCTTGGAGCATTCATAGGTTTTGTCCGGATTGTCAATTGCCACAAGATAACCTGCGTCCCATTGAGATTGGTAATCGACAGGCTCTTTCGGCGGAATTGCCGTAGCAAACGGAACGGTTGCCTGTGTTGTTGTCACGGGCTGAGTTGTCGCTTTTGTTGCCTTTGTGGCTTTTGTCTGGGGCTGAGTTGTTGCCTTGGTTGCTTTAGGCTTTGCCGTTGTTGTTTCAACGGGTACGGTTGTTACGGAAACAGTTGTTGCCGGAACAATCTTCCGAATATTCGGATTTACCCTTGCCATTGCCGATTCTGTCGGAGTTTCGCCGGCATTGAGAGTACCGTTTGAGCAGACGAACTGCAAAACTACCAAAACGGATACTACAACAAGCACAACCGACAAAACCTTGTTTATATTTTTATTGAAAAACTTCATCGTTTCACCGCCGTTTAATACTTCTAAACACAAATGACGCACAAAAAGACACGCTGTCACACATACAACAATTATACCACGGTATGCTTTTCTTTTCAATTTAAGCATTCTACAAAAATGAACTGCCTTTTTTAAACAATATTACCTAAGCGGACAAATTATTACCATAAACAAAAGCCGACGCATATGCACCGGCTTTTTATTTTGAAAATACTTATTTAAAATGACTGTTTCTCGGCTCTTCTGTACTTTGAAGGTGTTGTTTCGTAGTACATTTTGAATGCTCTGTTAAAGTTTGAAATGTTGTTGAAGCCCGACATACCTGCAATTTCGATAACGGGAGTGTCCGTTGTGGTAAGAAGCATTGCGGCTCTTGTCAGTCTGAGCTCGTTAAGGTAGTTTACAAATGTTGTATTCATAAGCTCCTTAAAGAGATGCGACACATAGTAACGGCTGAGACCTGTTGTCTGAGCTATTGTATCAAGAGTAATGCTGTCGCAGAAGTTGTTGTTGATATATTCTGTAATTCTGCGGAGAGCACGGTACTTTTTGCCCTGAGCCTCAACATCACAAATCTTAACAAGACCCGATGAGAAAAGAATATAGAAAATGTCGTACATTTTGCCGTGAACAAGAATCTGGAAGAACTCGTGCTTTTCGTTCTCGGCAGAAATAACCGTGTTCATATCGTCAATAAGATTGTTATAACGGTAGTCGCCTCTCGTAACCTTCGCAAAGTGAGTGCAGTTGCCTGTTACAAGACCTCTGATCAGACTCTGCGGAATAAACTCCTGAGTGAGCGATGCAGGATTTGAAAGGTTAAGAAGAATAACGTCAACTCTTGCGTTGCCTGTATTATTAATTTTGTATCTCTGATTAGGTGAAATAAAGTAAATGTCGCCTGTTGAGAGCGAATAAGTGTCAGCACCCATTTCAACGGTCATATAGCCGTCCCTTACAACAGCCACAAGAACCTCGTTGTGAACATTCCACATATTGCTGTCAATAATCATTTCACCGCAGACTACTCTGTAAGCTGAACTGGATGCGGTTGCCGAACGCAAGAAATCAAAATTCATAATAATAACCCCGATTCTAAAAAATTATGTTTTCAAACATTTTGTGTCTAAAAACAACACAAATAATCACTGCAACAATATAATAGACTTTATGCACAATAAAGTCAATAATTACGACAAATGTGCAAAAAATAAATGTATAAACTGCAATTAGTGCAAATTTTAAATATTCCGCTGTCTGCTGTATGTTAATTGATTTTTAATTCTACGCAATAATGTATCAATTTATCTACTGATAATTGTTATGATTGTTTCCGAGTCAGACATTATTATTTAACGATTTTAATATGAAATATTGCCAACCGTATGGCAATTAAAATGAATCGTTTACATTTTCAAGCTGCTTTTTAAATTCATCAACAACATTTTGCGGTGATATAATTCTGACCTTTCCGCCAAGACCGAATACCCAAGCGTAGAACTGTTTGCTTGTCATAATATCAACCGATACACCGAATGTTGTGTCGCTTTCCTTTGTAACAAAAATATCCCTGCCGAACCTGTCAACAATAACACCTATGCAATCATTGTCAACCGACAGCTTAACCGTAGCTTTTTCACCGCCGAACATTGAGAAAACACCCTTTGAATAATCTGCAGGATCAAATTTTTCAAAGGTCTTTCCCCCGTCACGCTCATCGTCAAGCACCTCGATATCGTCCATTTTGTCAACACGGTAATGCTTTATACTGTCGGCACAGGTGTCATAGGCAATGAGATAGTAATTCTCATCATCCCAGCACAGCGCCCACGGTGATGCCGTGTATCCGCCGTCCCTGATTTTTTCACGCTTGACAATTCGCTCCGTTCCCGAAAAATCGAGTTCCCAACGGTAGTATTTGAACGAGATTTTGCGGTTGAGTGCTATTGCATTCTGAATTTTGTCAACCGAATAATAAATTCGTTCATTCATTGTTTTAGCTCTGTTTGCGACAAAAACCTGCCGTTGCAGTTCCTTGCCGTCGTGAACACTTGCAAGCCCTTCAAGCTTATGAATGAGGGAAATGCTCTTTTTTTCGGTAATGAATTTTGAGCTTTGAATTGCGTCAACAAGAAGCTTCAACTCGGGCAGTTCAAATTCTCTGCTTGCAACATAATATTTAACGGTTGATGATTTGCTCTTGCAGATGTCCATTCCGAATTTTTCAAGCACCTGCAAATCATCGTAAAGACTTTTTCGCTCCGCAGTAATTCCGTACAACGCAAGCTCTGCCAGAATTTCACTTGAAGTCAGCCCGTGATTTTCATCGGTCTTTTCAAGAAGAATTTTCCGCAGATACAAAAGTTTCTGTTTTTGCATAGGATTTCTCGACATAATACAGTCCCCCTCAAAGGATTATATATTTTTATGTGTTCATTATATCAAATTTTAGCCTAGATTTCCATATATTTTTACGGTGAGCCACCGTTCCCAATTCGTGTAGATAGTTTGTAATATCAAAAACATATCATGCCCGAGCGTAGAATTGTAATTGTTTATTTAATCCTCCCACATAGCGAGCCGCCGTTCCCAATTCGAGAACAGAAATTTTCTGCCATTACTAACGGGAGGCCACGGTTTTCCTCTGCAATTAAACAGTTAAATTCATATAAAATAAAAATTGCATCAATGCCGTTTCGGGCATCAATGCAATTCATTTATCTTAACTATCTTCTCGAAAGGTCTGCGGTGGCACACCGCCGACCATAATTTTCCATTTTCAATTTTCCATTTTACATTAACTACTAAATCCGCTCATCATGCCCGTAAGCATTACGACAAGCGGCATTGTTGCAAGTGAAAATACCGTAGTTGCGGCAACGATACTAACCGACAGCTCAACATCCTTGTTGAACTTTGTTGCAAACATAGTTGTTGTTGCGGCAGTAGGGGCTGATGTGGCAATTACGCAAGCCATGGTAATTATGGGTGTGACACGGCACAATGACATTACAACCGCTGTAATCATCGGTAAAGCAATCAGACGGACTGCCGAAGAAAAATATACGCCCTTGTCAGTGAACGCCTTTTTAAAGTCAGCCTGTGAAAGGTAAAAACCTATAATAAGCATCGGGAGCGGAGTGTTCAGAACTGCAAGATATTCAACCGGTTGACTGATTATGTACGGAAGCTTAAAACCTGTAATAAACAGGATAATTGCAAGAAGGACACCGATAAGGCCGGGGTTGAGAACAAGCTTTTTGAATGAAAGCTGCTTTTTGTCACCGCTCATTGAAACAAGTCCGTGCGTCCATACAAAAATGTTGAATACTGCAACGAAAATTGAGCCGTAAAACCAACCGTCATCACCGAGAATTGCCTTCTGGAGGGGCAAAGACATAAAGGCACAGTTTGAATAGATTGTTGCAAAGCGGATAACAGCCTTACGGCTTTCATCTTTATCATGAAAAATCAGGTTACAGATAAGTATTGACACAGCGAAAATAAGTGCAGAGCAGGCAACGCAAATTATAAGTCCGCTCAAAAGTTCAAACGAGAACTCCCGCTGAAAAGCAGAAATCATAACGCAGGGCGTCACAACATACAATACTATATCGGTCATGTGACGGGCGGAAAAATCGGTGATAATTTTCTTCTTACCGCAAATAAAACCGACTGCAATCAAAATGAACAGTACAAGCACATGTTGTGCAATAATAATGAAATTCTCTCCCATAAATCATTCTTCTCTCTTAAATTAATCGCTATCATTTTAGCACAGTTGCAAGAGGTTTTCAAATGATGATGTGCTTTTTTTCGTTTTTTTTGACAGAAAAAACGACATAGTTCACAAATATGAGGCAATAACATTGTGCATTTCAACTAACAGGAATTTTATTTTTTCGCAAATATGTATTAACCGCCGAATTTTTGTACAGTTTATTGACATTTTTTACTCTGAAATGTATAATATTTACAAAAGATAAAACTTTTATTTCTGCAATATTTTATTACTTTGAAAGAAGGATTTATTATGGCAACAACAAAGAAAACAACTGCAAAAACAGCCCCTGCAAAAACTGCTCCCGTTAAGGAAGAGCCTGTAAAAAAGACTGTTGCAAAGGCTGAGCCTGCTAAGACTGTTGCTGCAGCTGCAAAGAAGGCTGAACCCACAAAGACAGAAAATGTAAAGGTTGAAACTGTTAAGAAAGCAGAACCCGTTAAAAAGGCTCCTGTTAAGAAAGCAGCTCCAAAGAAGGTTGCTCCAAAGAAGCCCGTTCCGGTTGAAACAAAGGTTAATTTCTTCGTAGAATATGCAGGCGCACAGGTTCCTGTTGAAGAAGTAATCAAAAATGTTAAGGCTACATACGGCAAGGATGCAAAGGAAATTTCAATCTATCTCAAGCCCGAAGAAAGCAAGGCATACTTTGTTGCCGACGGCAACGCAGAAGAAATGGATGTATTCTTCTGCTGATTGCAATAAATTTTGAATTTAAAACACAAGCTTTAAAGACCGCTCAAAAGAGCGGTCTTTTGTTGTTTTAAGATGAATGTTGCGAAAAATCGTAGTGCGGATATTATTCGCCCCACGACCAAACAGTTAATTTCATATATAAAAAACGGTCGGGCGACAATGATTTGCATTTTGCAAACTGTCGTCCGACTTTGATTTTTAACTTTCAATTTTCCATACGCTCGGGCAATTTAACCCTCGCACTTGTAAAACTAACTTCTCGAACGGGGAACGGCGGTTCGCCGTATTATCTGTCTTTCAAATCAACATATTCCTTGTTTTCGGAAATGCTCATATATGCAGGACGGATAATCTTACCGCAGTTGATAAGCTCCTCAAGTCTGTGTGCGCTCCAACCCGTAATACGAGCTGTTGCAAAAAGCGGAGTATAAAGCTCACACGGAATATCAAGAAGGCTGTAAAGAAGTCCGCTGTAGAAATCGACATTTGCGGCAACGCCCTTATAGATTTTACGCTTTCTGCCGATAACCTTCGGAGCCAGTCTTTCAACTCTCTCATAAAGATCAAATTCATCATTGTGACCTTCGGCAAACGCAAGCTTTTTAACAGCACCGTGAAGAATCTGCTGACGGGGGTCGGAAATTGTATAAACTGCGTGTCCCATACCGTAGATAAGACCTTTTTTATCAAAAGCCTGCTTGTCAAGGAGCTTCTCAAGATAATCTTCAAGAGCGTCCTCGTCCTCCCAGTCCTTAACATGCTTTTTGAGATCCTCAAACATATAGTAAACCTTAACATTTGCACCGCCGTGCTTAGGACCTTTGAGTGATGCAAGTGCCGCAGCTACTGCCGAGTATGTATCAGTACCCGAAGATGTTACAACATGTGTTGTAAATGTTGAGTTGTTACCGCCGCCGTGTTCCATATGGAGAATGAGCGCCATATCAAGAACCTTTGCCTCAAGCGGAGTATAGTGTCTGTCGGGACGAAGAAGCGACAGAATAACCTCGGCTGTTGACATTGTAGGCTCTGCACGGTGGATATAAAGGCTGTTATCACGCTGATAGTGATTATATGCGTGATAGCCGTAAACCGACAAAAGAGGGAATACGGAGATAAGCTGTATACACTGTCTTAAAACATTGTCGATTGATGTATCGTTAGCGTTCTTATCATAGCAGAAAAGTGTGAGAACACTTCTTGCTATTGAATTCATCATATCGTTACTTGTGGCCTTGAGGATAACATCACGAACAAAGTGCTGAGGAAGGGTTCTGTACTGAACGAGAAGCTTCTTAAAATCTTTAAGCTGTTCTTCGTTAGGCATATCGCCAAAGAGAAGAAGATATGTAACCTCTTCAAAACCGAAACGGTCATCCTCAAGAATACCGTCAACGATATCCTTTACATTATAGCCCCTGTAACGAAGCTCACCCTCGCAAGGAACAAGCTTTCCGTCAACAAGCTTATTCTGTGTGATTGTAGAAATATATGTAAGACCTGTGAGAACACCCTTACCGTCAAGGTCACGCAGACCTCTTTTTACATTGTACTTACTGTATAAATCTGTATCAATAACGGAGTTATGCGTCATTTTCTGAGCCAGAGCATGAATCTGCGGTGTAACATCCGAATACTCGCTGTTTGTCATAAAAAACACTCCTTTTTAAAATTCACAATAAATTGAAACTATATTTTATATATTATAGCACATTTTTTAAAAAAAGAAAATGTACAATTCTTGCAGAAGTGTCATAACGATTTTAAACCTTATATGTAGAATTTGCATAATTTTCTGTCTTTTTATTCATCATTATGCAACTTTCGGGATGTTTATTTATAAATGAAGTATAATTTTGACGGATATAAATCTGCAATCCGTCATTTGAGGGTTTAGGGCAGAAAAATACGGAGCAGGAAAAACCTGCTCCGTAAAAAACAACATTATTTTATTACTTGAGATATGCGCCGTTAGTGCCGATCTGACCGTCAATTCCGGTGAAACCGTCTGCACAGCAAACATAAACTCTCATATTAGCCCTACCAACAGAAGATACTGTAAGTGTGCCGTCTGTGACATACTTAACATCGCCTGTAACTGCATCAATGTACTTGCCGTTAGGAAGGTTCTTGAATGTAGCACCGCCTGAGATAGTTACACAAGCAAGGCTGTCTGTAGCGCCCTGTGTGTAACGGCGAACGAATGCCATATTACCGTCAACATAAGTCTTGCTTCTTGTATACTGACCCTTCTGAAGTGCAGGAACTGCTCTTCTGATTCTGTTGAGCTGCTGAATATGAACAGCGAGAGGTGCTTCAAGTGTGCTTGCAACAGCACCGCTTGCGTTAGAATATGTACCAAAGTCTGTTGCTGTTACGTCGCCCTCGAGGTAGTCACCGAAGTATGCACGACCTGTTGTTGCAAGAGGTGCGTTAGGACCTACGTCCATAGGAACACCCTTCTGGAACTCAAGCTCAGAACCGTAGTAAAGACACGGAATACCACGGAAAGTAAAGAGTACATCAAGGTTCTCAGCCCATGACTGTGTACCGCCGTCGTAACGGCTGTCCATATCAGGACCGTAGTCGTGAGAATCAACATATGTTACATTCCATGATGAGTCATTGTAGTACGGATCTTCTTCACAAGCACGGGTAAATGCGTTGCTTGCATTTGAGAAGTTCCAATGCATCGGGAAGTCGATTACGCTTGTGCCGTTTGACTTGCTGTAATCAGGTGTGTGATACTTAAGACCGTCAAGATAAACATTATCAGATGTGGGCTGATTTGCTGTACTTGCGTTGCTGTCATAGTGCTTAAGTGTAAGATTAATGTTTGCAGCCTGATCATTTGTAAATGAATCGATGTACTGGCTGTCTGATTCAGCCCATGTATAGAACGGAGCTGAAATTGCAGGAATGTTGTGGTTCCAGAATTCACTTACACGAGTACAAACCTCACCAAAGATGAAGAAGTTTTTACCGCCTGTCTTGAGCCATGACGGGAAGTAATACTGGTTAAGTGTAAGTCTTGAAACGTGCTTTTCAGTATCAAGTCTGAAAGCGTCAACGCCCATGTTGATATAGTTGTTATAAACGTCGTTAAGGTAATTAGCAACTGTAGGATTCTCTGTGTTGATATCAACGCAGTCACCGGCAATCTGACCTGTCTGTACAGTCGGGCTTTCCCAGCTGAGGTCTTTGAAGTGGTGATAGTAGTTTTCAGTGTCGTGATTACCGGAGTCAAGCTCCTTAGTATCCTTCATGATATTAAGTCTTGCAGCATACTGATACTTAGGCTCAAGGTCATTGTAGTTCGGGAATGTTTTAGCAAAGTCGCTTCCCTCAATAACCTTCATGCAATCTACAGAAGCAAGATCCTGAATTGAGTCGTATTCCTTTGTAAACATAGGAGCAAGAGTTGCCTCACCGAAGTTACCTGAATGGTTAACTACGATATCCTGAACAATCTTGATGCCCTTTTCATGAGCGGCATCAATAAGATCCTGATATGTAGCGCCGTCGCTCTCATAACGAACATCAACTGTTGAGAAGTCCATTGCATGGTAGCCGTGGTAATCGTAGCCTGACGCATTTGTTACAACAGGAGTAATCCAGATTGCGCTGAATCCGAGAGCCTTGATGTAGTCAAGCTTGTCGATAAGGCCTTTGAAGTCACCACGCCATGCGGGATCGCTGTCGGGGTTGTTTGCCTGTGAGTCGTCCCAGCAATGAACATCGTTACCTGTGTCACCGTCATAGAAACGGGTTGTGATTACAAAATAAATTGTGTCTTCACGCATGTCAACACGGTCAAATTCCTGCATATCTTCAGGATTTTTGCTTGACCATCTCTTATTTTTGTACCACCACTCGCCTGTGTTTCTTGTGAGTTCCGCAGACTGCTTTCCGTTTGTAACAAACATCATATTGATTTTTGTTACATCGTTGAAAGTGTACTTGTAGTAGTTGTTTCCCTCGGAAGTCATCTTAACGCCGGGGTACTCCGTGCTGATGTTTTTCGGAAGACTGTTCCAATAATAGATTGTGGGCGTGCCTTCCTCACAGTAGTAATGTACTGTGATTGTGCTTGATGCCGAAGTGTCGTTATCGTCATCTGTATTAGCCGCACTTACGGACATAACAGATACCGTGCAAATTACGCAAATCGACAAAATCAAAGCAAGCAATTTTTTGATTTTTGCCATAGATTTTCCTCCTTTTGTTATACTTTGTACAACATAACATACAATTATATTATAATTTAGACAGCCTCATATATTTTTCTTTTAAAGAATTATTACAACTTTGATGCCGCCAAAGATTAAGCCCTCAATTTGGCTATTATATACAAAAAGGAGCGACAGATTCTGTTTTTTCAACTCTTTTAAAGGGTTAAGTCAAATCTGACGCTCCGTTAAATTATATTTTATATTTTCAAGCTTATATTAGGTTCAAACTTTGCGACTATTGCTTTAAAACGAATTTATCAAGTGTGTTTGCAATACCGTCGTTATCGTTTGATTCGCAGATGTAATCGGCAATCTTCTTTACATCGGTTTCGGCATTACCCATTGCAACGCCGAAGCCTGCATAACCTATCATTGTCATATCGTTGTAGTTGTCGCCGAAAGCGGCAAGCTCTTCCCTTTTAATCTTGAGTTTATCAAGCAAAAGCGGAAGCATTGAGCCTTTTGTAACACCAAACGGCATAATCTCAAGAAAATAAGGTGCGCTTTTATATACATCGAGCAAGCCGTCATAACGGTCTGCAAGAATTTTCTGATACTTATCAAGCTCATCGGGTTCGCCTGCAAGAAGAATTTTGTTGATATCAAATCTTACAGATGAGATAAAATCGTCAACAACAACCATTTCAGCCTTGATAACGTCCCTTTCAACATAGGTATAGTCATTAACCTTATTATCCGAGATGATTCGCCTGTCATCGTATGTGTTGATTGTAATGTTTGAATCCTTCAAAACATTCACGATGTCGGGAAGATATTCAAGCGGAAACAGCTTGCTCACCATAGTTTCGCCTGTTTCGCAATTGATAATCCTGCCGCCGTTGAAAGCCATAATAAAACCGCCGAAACGGTCAAGCATAAGGTCTTTTGCTATCGGCATAATTCCTACGGGATGTCTGCCTGACGCAAGAATAATTTTCTTGCCCTGCTTCTGCGCCTCCATAAGAGCATATCTTGTACGGGGAGTAATCTCCTTTTGGGAGTTTGTCAGCGTACCGTCAATGTCAAGCGCTATTAATTTGTAATCCATGAAACCACCCTTAACATATCAATTTCTAAACACAATCAGTATGTTACAGTCAAATTTGACCGTATAAAATATACCACAAATCGCCCAAAAATGCAACTAAAAAGCCGATTTTAGCCCATATAAAAGCTATTTTCACCATTTTCCCGCTTTGTCTTTTTTGCCAACAAAAAACGGACGAAAAGAGAATTTTCCTTTCGTCCGAAATTAAATATATTCAGCTTTTATTTATTCTTCCGATTTTGTATCGTTGTCGGATTCAGTCTTTTGTTGCAATTTTTCCTTCTGCAAACGGTCTATAATTTCGTTGATGTCGCCGTCCTTCAGTGATTTGTCATGTCCCGTAAGTATTCGTATTATAACGACAAGCTCATCAATGAATATCAGCAGCAGCGCCGCAATAAAAATCAGCAGTCCCCACGGTGAGAAGAAAAGGTTGTACAATGTGTCAATGAATCCAAGCTTGCACACCATAATATAAAGCACATCTTCGGTTGAAATTTCAGGGTCGGGAGCATCGTTTGCAATGCCCTTTGTCTGTAGCTTATATGTGCCGTCAGCTGTTTTATACGGTGCAACTACAACCTTATGAGTCACGAGAAGTCCCTCGGTCTGCCCACTGCCACGATAGGTGATAATATCGCCGACCTTGAGGGCGGTCGGATCGTCAACACTCTTTCCGAGAATAACATCGCCGATCATAAGCTCGGGCTGCATACTGCCCGTTGAAACTCGTAGCACGGAATATCCGAAAAGCGAAGGCGTTTTTCCGTTCACCTTTGAACCCATAAACACAATTACGGTCAGCACAAGTATTGCAAGCACTCCCCAGCAAATTATATTTTTAATTATCCGCAGGGTTTTATGTAGCTTTGATTCATGCCTTTTCCTTATTCTATTTTTTGATTTGGGGTGTTCGGTTGTTACAGATGTCACTTCAACCGCATTTTCAAAATCGTTATTTTTATCCATAAATTCCTCCACGGTGTGCCACCGTTCTCAGTTCGTGAAGACAGTTTGTTAAATTCAAAACACATTTCGCCCGAGCGTTGTTTTGTGGTTTGCGTAATTATTCATAGCGGTGTGCCACTGTTCTCAGTTCGTGTCAGTAGGGGCGGTCATTGGCCGCCCGCCTTGATGAAATTATTTGTTTATCCACATAGCTTTTGATATGCTAAAAGTAGTGTACAATATGTTCATACACATATGTTTTGATATAGCATGAATCATGCATCCAAATTTGCAAGAAATTGCGTGCAATCGTGTGCAATGCATACGAACCGGAGACCTGACACAAACTATTTGTTTATTAACACATTATTTTATATAACAAAAATGCGTATATGTTCGTTTTGATTTTACAACCAAAACGATTGGCGAACACGGTTCGCCGCTACAGTATAACAATTACATTGTGGCATTTATAAAATATGTTTTACATATAATTTGTGCGGTTACTTGCGGGCGTCCGATGAACGCCCCTACAGAATAACAACAACTATGCAACATTTATCGGATTTTGTTGCAAATACTATATATTTTTTCTACCCTTGCTTACGGGCGGATTTTATTCTCTGCTACCGATTATAAATTATAATAAAAAAGGGCTGTAAAAACAACCCTTTTGGAAATTTAAAAATCTAAAATTTTAAAGTGAAATTTGCAGATCGCCAAGTGAATATTCAGCGTCGGATGCTGTATCGTTTTTGATATACCAATACACCTTTGTAACAACAGGATCGTTGTCGGCTTTGCCTTCAATCTTCATATTCGTAACAATCGGAATATACGAGCTTTTAACCGGTTCTTTGCTTACGGTAAGCTCACATTTTGCAGTTATTACATCACCGTACGCACCCGTAGATGTAACAATAACAGTAGTCTTGCCTGCCTTTTTGGCAGTAACCTGACCGTTATTGTCAATTGTTGCAACACCAGTATTTGACGATGTGTAAGTAACTGTACCCTGTGCCTTTGCGCTTAAATCAAATTTCTTACCTACTACAGCTTCTGCTCTAGAATAAAAACTTGAAATTCCGGCAGACGGATCTGAATGTTTCATAGCTGTAGATGTATCATCTGCTTTAAAAACATAAGTATTATTCTGAGCTGTAATTTCTAAATCAGAACCGAACCACTTTTTAGAATCACCAATACCAAGCCAGAGCTTCGCGTGGTCGTGTTCCATAGAAATTGTAACATATGATATTTTATAATCTACATTATCATAATTAACAGACTCACCTTCAATGTATCCGCTAAGTTCTTTATCAGTAGGATCGGTATCTACATTCTTCCAAGTGTGCATAGTGTACTTCGTAGGGTCATCCACATTCGTAGCTATATACAAATTCTTCTTATTCACATTACTCGGTGTCTTGGTAACATAAGATGTTGTTTGTGAATCGGAGGTAAATCTCCTGTAGGTTCTGAGGGGGCTGTTCACACCGACAGAAAGTTTGTTAGTTTCCGAATTTTTAAGGAACAAAGAAATTGACTGCGGTGCAGCTCCCGTGTTCTTTACCTCTGTACAGAAATATTTTGTTTCATGGGCGGGAACAGTTGTCGAACCACTAAAATCAAACGGAACAGTATTATACTCACTGCCGTCAGGTTTTGAAGCATCATAAGTAACAGCAGTAATATTTTCTCCGTTGGTCACATTGTAATCTCCGCGCCAAGAGAGGGAGTCGCCCTTTTGCACATCAGGACGATTAAACCACGAAAAAGTCGTAGTTGTTCCACACAACAAACACAGTACAAGTCCGAGTACAATAACAAGTGTAAATTTAGATTTCTTCATGGTTTCACCTCCGTTGAATTTTTAATACGTCTCCCAACTGCCTCCATTGAAATTGCCATTAACCTTGAACAAGTTTTTAGTATTATCAATAGTTGTATCAAATCCGTTATAGTAACTGCCGGAAACAGCTCTTGACAAATAAATTTTGCCCTTATCTATCGGAACACTCAATTTATAATAAGTTTTTCCGTCTTTAACCACTTCAGAGTAATCAGACTTATAAGAATCACTATCACTAAACTTATAAGCGAGTACTGCATCATTGCCATTAAACCATGTGCAATCTCCGGTATAAACATATATCTCTCTGATAACATTTTGTCCGGGAACATAGGTCATCCAATAGCCGGTTGAACTTCCTCCGCTATTTGGAGAAGATGTTATAACATAACAATTATTATTGTAATCAATTGTTATATCAGAAGTCTTATTCCAAACATAGCCATTCCAATCTTTCGTTGGGAAATCGTTCAAATTTTTGCTCGGATCATATCTTACAAAAATTACTTGCTTCCATTGATTATTATCTAAAGCAAAGCTGTAATAATTGTCATAGTCAGTTTTAGATACTTCAAGCCATTTCTTATTGCCATTATCATCCCAAACATACGCTGCAAGTTTCGCCTTATCACCTGACCACAAGCCTCCATCATTAAGGTAAAATGTAACGCCTGTCTTCAACTCAAACTTAGCATACAGAGTGATTCCCTTGCTAACATTATTTAAGGTTATAGGTGACGCATTGTTGTTTTCATTGAAATACGGTTCATTACAAGCCTCGTCCTTATACCAACCGACAAACTTGTAACCGTTATTGGCACTTGCCTTAACTGTTACATTTTCGCCCTCCATAACGGGAGCTTTCGATATTTTATCGGCTTTTTCGTTACCAACCTGTACAGTACCGGCTGTATAAACATTTTCGTTGTTGTACATCGCTTTGGCTTCTACCGTATACAAAGCCTTAAATCTTGCATAAAGTGCATATGTCTTTACATCAGAATATTGTATCGTCATTGTTGTAGAATAGACGCCGTTATTTAAGGTACAATCTTTAGCCGCTATCTTCGGATTTGCTGCATCTTTAGTCTCATACCAACCGATAAAAGCATAGCCGCTTTCAGGCTTAGCATAAAAAGTTACTTCTCCGTTACGACTTACCGTTGTTGTAACTTTCGACGCATATTTTTCATTATTATTGTCAAAAGATACCTTACCGGCATCACCGGAAGGAACATTGTTACCGTGCTGAGCGTATGCTTCTACAGTATAAGTATCAACTTTGAATTTCGCATACAACTTCTTGGAGATCTCAACATTAGCCAATTCATATTTATCACTTGAATTCTCCAAGCCGGTCTTACAGTCTGCATCTGTGTACCAGCCGTCAAAAACATATCCGTCTTTAGCTTTTGCGTAATATGTAACTGTGCTGCCCTTAACAGCATTGAGTGTAATGTGTGTTCCATAGTTGGAATCTACAGTCGAGTTTTGGTTTCCACACTTAATTTCAACTGAGCCGCCATTTGTGTTTTCAGAAAGGCTTGCACCGTCATATGTTCTGACATAAGCCTCAAATGTCAACGACTCAACATAAACGGCTGTAAAGTTATAGTTACCTGAAGCTGTCGGGATAAAATAACCGTTGCTGTCAATGCCGTCTGCCACGGTACTTGTACCGCTGATTACCCAGTTTTTCAATACGAAACCTGTTTTAGGATTTGCTTCTAGCTGAACCTTTGTACCGGGGGTTACAGAAATTGTAGCACTTGTCAAACTATCATAACTAACTTTAGGTTCTCCTGCATCATTCTTGCCTGCAGTAACAGTAATAGTAGCAGGTGGGTCCCAATAACCTGTTGTAGCAGAAGTAACAACAAAATGCGTTGAATTGCCTCTGTTAGGAGCAGGAATTTCATATTTTTTATTGTTATTTGTAAAAGAAAAAGTCATGTCGTCTGCCTTTTCCTTTGCAATATAACCGACCCAGTTTTTCTTGTCAGCAGTAAATGGCATTCTAACTTTACTGTAAGAGTCATTTTTATCCGGAACCATATATACACTTGAAACATTGCCTGTATTAGGGAGTACATCGGCGGTTTTGCTTGAAACACTGATTTCAATCACTTCGCCCCATGTACCGTATCCGGCATTACTTTCATTATGATCGCCATAGGCGGTGTAGTACATACTTTCGCCTGAGTTGAGCGACTTCATATCAGTAGACCAAGTGACACTTCCCGAGGTGAACTTAACTTCTGTCTTGCCATCAGCGGGTGTGTATTCACAGGAATATGTATGCGATTTCTCATTAAACTTCATCGTTACAGGAGTTTTGTCACCCTGCTGAAATGTTACACCCTTTGTCCAATTTTTTATATCTTCATTTACGGTACGGTCAACAAAATACACTTTATTGCCTTTTTTGTTCTGAGTTACAATATTAACACCAGATATTGAGACAGTTTTACCGGCATATTCAGTAGTCGCCTTATCATCCTGAAGCCACACTTTAATATTTATTGTTTTACTGCTTCCTTTATCAACCCTAAACAACTCGGTTGGTTCAGATTCAGGATTAACAACAAAATCGCTAAAAGCACGAACAGTCTCAGGAGTTTGATTGCCCTCTGCTTTACTGACAACATTTTTATTACTTGCCTCAGAACCGCATACAACCGTATTTTGAGTATCGGTATCTGTAATTGCCATTCTTACAAGGTTTCCTGAAACATCTGCACCACCTATAGTTATCTTAGGTACTTGTTCAAGGTAAAACTCTGCATGATTCGCGTTAAAGGTTTTATCCACCTTTACATTAAATGAAAAGTCAATATAATTAACATTCTTATCGTTTACATCCGCACATCTGTAAGAATTAGCACCAAAATCAGAAACATCCGATTTCTTTATCGGGAAAAATATATTTTCACCGTCAGCACTTGAAGCCGAAGCAAGATGCACTCCACCCGCAGCACGGAAATATTTAGTCAAGTCAATGGTTTTGCCTGAATAACCATTACCACTGCCAATATCGGCATTAGTATAAACATAGTTGTCAATTTTTGCGCCCTCAGCTTTAATTGTGATTGTTGAAATAGTTTCAACCCAAGCCGAAACGGACACAACCGATATGGCAAGTACTTCAACAAGTGCCACCATAGTGAGTATAAAACCTTTTCTTGTTTTTTTATTCTTGCCAAATGCAAGTCTGTTTTTCAAATACTCCCTTAAAAGAGCAAGTCTTTCTCTCATCGTGACACCTCCTTAATGTGTTAATCAATTAATTTTCCCAATTGCCTGCTTTTATGATTTTGCCAGATCCTTCATTTACCAATTCATAGGATATGTTATAAGAACTGCCACCTTCACGCACTACAAATGTATGCTGAATGGTATCATGCACATCATATCCGCATTTTTTTGTATCTGTATCAGAAATATACAAATCAAATCTTACAAGCTTCGAACCGGCTTTAACACTTGTCCTATTTAGTTTACACTTATCTCCGCTGCTCTCCGGTTTCATTGCATAAGCGGTTTCATTACCGTGTGTATCGCTAAATACGGCTTTTAGTACAAAAACATTCTGACTAAGCAGATTTCTCAGACCTCCGCCGCCGTTATACCAATTATAATCATTAAACCATAATTTGTTATCAATTACGATATCCGCCTCTGCATATGCATCTCCGGTTGTCGGCTGTTGTTCGGTTGTAGTCGGTTCAACACTGCCACCTGAACTGTTGGGATACTTTGTACCCCAATATCCGATACAGGGGGCAACATTTTCAGCAACAGTAGGGGTATCGCCGTAACCGTTACCGTGTACGGCATAATAGGTATTTTCTTTATTTCCGGTTGCAGTTCCGTCATCTGTGCGGTATGTCTGAAGACCGTGTTCTTTATTTATTTGATGTGACCAATTAAACGCTTTTTCACCTTTGCCACTATTATTTGCTTTAATCCAATCATTTACTTCAGCTGTTGTATGCCATACATTATATATTCTGCCTACCTCAACCTCATTAGTTCCGTCAAGCTTAATTTTCTCTTTTACTTTACTATATCGCATAAAAGATATGTTTGTTATTTTATCCTTTGGCAGATAAGCTATCCATTCAATAGGTTGTGGTTTTCCCTCAGCATTAACCTTAGTCTTTGACGCACTCATTACTACTGACTTTGGATTTTGAAAGTTTTCGTCATAATAGGTCATAACAAGGAAACATCCGGCATTGCCAACCCACATGAGTTCCGTATTTTCGTCATTGTCAGCATCACCTTTTGTTTTGTCAACGAAAGTAACATATTCCATATCTTTCCAGTTACTTTCAAGTTCAACTGTAATTGACACATTCTGACCCTCGTAAGCGTCACAGTTCTCTCCGGTTGCCTCAAGCCAAGCAACCATGGTTATGTTTTGGGATTTAAGACCGTCAAGAGTAAAAAGAGGAGCACCTGTACCGAAATAGTAGTCGGAAAATGACCTGCCCTTTGCTTGAGTGGTTGTTGCCGAGCCGAGCGAATTAACAGAGCTTACTGCCTGACATTCGTCAGCGTAGCTGTCAATAATTGCAGTGGGATCAATAACGGTCGAAGCCTCAGCACTGTTTCTGATGAATGCAATCCTTATTGGGCAAGGATTCTGATATGCCAGATATGTCAATGGCTTTTTGTTGCCGTCAACAGTAATATGTGTTGCACCGTCATAAACTTCTGTCTTTTTTGTATATTTATTTGTTACCTCAACTTTGTAACTTTTTACATATACCTCAACCTGACCGCCTGTTTGACCGGTAAGGGTAAAATCGCTGTATATGTATCCGTTATTTTTATCTCCTACTGTGCCTTCACGAAATTTCATTTCGCTTGTGTCAACGCTTTGTCCTTCAACGCCGTATCCGCGATCTACAGGAAAAAACATATTGCGACCGTCAACACTTGATGCTTCTTTCAGCTTTGCCTGTTTTACGGTGATTGTATTTCTTATTTCTTCACCCTTATTAACTCTCATTCCGGCAGCAGATTCAAGAGAAAAGGGATCTGAATCAATAGTTGCCGTATCTCTTATTGTGAACCATGAAAAGGTAGATACTGCGAAAATACTTAAAACAAGAAAAAGAGCAACATATGAAGTCGTGACCTTTTTTGTGTTATTCAGTCTTGAGTCAACTAAACCGTTGAGAAAGTCACAAAACTTATCTTTCAACTTCATCAAAAATTCCCCTTTCCTACTTTAAATAAAATCAACTTTCTTTTGTCAATACAAGATTAACCTTAAACTTTCCGTTTACAAGAGCAAGTCTTGCCTCTGCGTCTTCGCCCTCAATCCACATATTACAGGTTACCATAGCGCCGTAGTCGCCGTAGTATGGATCGGTATCGGTATCTGAGGACTTTTTAAGTTGTGCAATGTTTTGGTTTTGACCAAGCTCATAGGTAAATTTTCCGTCAACAAAACCTTTATTATTCACAACAAACGCATTATCAACTTTAGAATCGCTGACTGTTTGTTGTTTTTTATTCTTGTCATAGTATACATGACTGTACGATTCTCCGCTTGGCATATTGTCTGACAAAGTGTACTCGTCAGTCGTCTGCTTCAACAAGATATTCGGAGCCGGCAACCACAGGAGCTTTTTTGAAGGAGGATCATGCTTATAGTCAACAACCGAGAATCTTACTGCACCAACTACGGAATCTCTTGAAAAATTACCGTACTTGCTTTCATTTTTAATGACCGTACCGTCTTGAGTTGTGAGTTGAGGAGCATTCGGTTTTATTGTTGATTTTTTGCCTATTGATATATTATACTGCGATTTTGAACGAATGTAAAGGTCAAATGACAAATAATGCTCATTTGCAGTAGGCTCACTCCAATCTGCATTTGGATTAACATGGGCTTGACCGTCTGATTGAATCAAAGCAGGTTTTCTAAAATATGTGCCGTCACCGGTTATTTCGGTCAACTGAAGTTTCTCAAGAAATTTGCAATTAGTTTTATTAAGCGTAATATTACCCACTGTATATTTATCATTGGCAGGAGCAGGGGCACCGTGCCCAACTACAGCAATTTCAATACCGTCAGGTGCCTGACACTCAACCGCTATACCGTTGGCTTCGGCTGAACGCTTATCCGTAAACCACGCCTGAATGCCGCAAAAGCCGGCAAGTGCAACAGTGAACAGAACTATTAAATTTTTAGCAATCATTCTGCCCGTTTTTCTGTTGGGCGCAGTAGAATTTTTCATTTTTGCCCCTTATTCTTTACCAAAGTAAACTGAAACAAATCCGTTTGCTTTCAGAGTTTTGTTATGGAAAACAGTTGTTTTTCTTTTGGTTGCATCTCTTACAATGTTCTCAAAATTCATCACAAACGGTCTGTCAACACCGGAGAATGTAATTACAATCGGCAGATTGCTCATACCTTTCAGCATTGAACACAAATCGTTAAATGCAACAGTAAGATCTGCCTGCTTTTTATAAACATTATATACGCTTGCGCCGCTCTGTGAAAAGCCTGCAAGCACAACACCCTTTTTACTTCTGCATATGCAAAGAGATCTTACGCTTTTCTGTGCGTTTATAAGCTCGTCTGCGATTGAAAGCTTGCCGAATTTTGCAAGCTCTTCGGCATATTTTGAAACAACTGCAACACTGCCGAAGCCGTAGTCACGAACGAACAAATCGCCTGTATCCTTGACAGATTTAATTTCATCCTTAGCAAGGCTGATTTTTTCGCTTGCTTTCTTTTCGGCTTTGCGAATTTCAGCCTGAGCCTCTTTTTTAACCTCGGCAACCTTGGCTTTCATACGCTTTTCACAAGCTTTTTCTGCAAGCTCAACCTTTTTGTCAACCGACTTATAAGCCTTTTTAAGCTCAGAAGCGTGAGCGGCATTGCTTGCGGCTGATGATTTAAGGTTGGCTTCCTTAATTTCAGCAAGTTCATTCTTGTGAGTTTCTTCTTTATCTGCAAGCTCTTTGAGATGCTTTTGCTCGGTTTCATTTGCCTTTGCCGCAAAATCCGCATTAAGCTTGGCAACATAATCATTATGTTCGACCTCAGCATCCGCAATCTTATGATTGAGCGAATCAACCTCTGCCGAATGAGCATCATTCATCTGCTGTTTTTCTTCAGCAAAATCGGCATTCATTTTGTTGACTGTTTCCTTATGCTGAATGCGTTCGGTTTGGAGAGTATCAGTGAGCTTCTCATTTTTGTCAGTCAAATCAGTAATCTTACGAGCGTCCTCTTCAATCTGCGCATGACATTTTTCAAGGTTTTCCGTAAGAGCCGTAATCTTTGCAAGCTGTTCAGCAACCTGAGTTTCAAGCTCTGCAATATGAGCCTTCTGCTCGGCGATAACAGCTTCCTGCTCTTTCACCTTTGTCTGCAAACGAGCATTCTCCTGCACAAGAACAAGTATCTTGCTGTTTAATTCTACTATTTTTTTATTGAGTGTGTCAATAGTCTGATTGAGTTCATCAATCGTTTTATTCAACTCTTCAATAGTATCTTTTAACTGCTGATTTTCTTCCTCAAGCTCGGCAATTCTCTTTTCTGCCTCCATCAACTTGAGTTTTGTCTGCTGGAGCTCTTTCTTAACCTCTTCAAGTTGGTCTTCAAGAGCAGAAACCCTGCCCCTAAGAGTGAGAATCTGCTGTTCTTTCTGATCAATTATAACCTTTAAATTCTTGATTTCATTCGTGAGGTCAAGAATTTTCTTTTCGCGTTCACGGATTTCACGAAGGCGGATTTCCATCTCCTCTTTACGAACAGCATCAAGCTGTGCCTTCATAACCGCCTCGCGGGTCTTCTGCGGCTTTGATTCTTCCTCGGCAATTCGTGCATTTTCAGCGTCGTACTGTTCCTTAAGGATTGAACGAAGTGCCGGGTTTGTAGCAATAGACATCATAAAATGCTGGAATCCCATCGCAAAGTAAACATCCTGCTGAACAGTATCTGTCATTTTGCCGTTGTATTCCTCGCTTACAACCTCAAAGCCTTTACGCTTGTAACTGTCGAGAAAGTTCCACAGCTCAACCACTCTTTTAAAGTTGGGGTTCTTTTTGAGAAGGTTGGTCTGCATGAGCGGCGGACGAACCTCAGGCTCTTTTGAGATTTCCTTAATCAACTGAGTGTTTAAAAACTCATTAAGGGTTGTTCTGATTCTTCTGATTCGGTCAAAGTCCGAAAGCTGAGAAACATCAAGAACATCAAGGTCATCTGCAAGAGTTTCGTGAGATTCATTTATATAGTTAAGATTAAAATCTACTTTTTTCTCATTAAAATCAATGTGGCGAACCATAGAAATTTTATTATAGCTGTCGTTCGGCACATCTTTCATTTTTGAATATTTATCGTCAACAAAATGAAGCGCTTTGCGAATCAGCGTCATAAGCACACGGTTTTCATAAATAGCAAAGCTTTCTTCGCGCTCGATTGTGAGGATTTTGTTAGGCGTTACCATATCACCCTCAACCTTGGCAATAAAGTTAGTGTGCTGCGAAAGGTGCTTAACCGACTCGGGGCCAATCTTTTTTGCAAGCTCAACTCTAACAACATTGTCAACCTGCTTAATAAAACGGCGCTGTTCGTCTATTGCTTTCTGAATGTACGGAAGTGTTTCCTCAATGGCAACAACCCATTCCATATCAATTACCTTTTCGTTGGTCTTACCGTCGAGCTTATCCTCGCCCTTATCGCCGTCCTTAAGGCCTTCTGTTATGTAATTGTAAGTAAAATCATTTTTCAGAATGTCCTGCATATACATATATGCTCTGAAATATTTACCAAAATCAGCCATTGATTTTTCTCCAATCAGATAGTTTTACCGCTAAAGGAACAAAGTCCTTTCACCAAGCAAAGGGCGAACAGAGTTCGCCCTGAATTGCTAAAATTATACAAGCTTCTTGAGCATACGGAGATAATCCTTGCTCTCAGTCATATTTTCTTCGCCGAAAAGCTCGTCAATATACGCACAAAGGCCATCTATTTCATCACGAATGTATGAAAGATTGAGTGACTCAAATTTTCTAAATACCTTGCGGGCAAGAACATAGTCAAGACCGTCAAGCTCTGTACCGCCTGTTCCGACATAAGCAGGAACAAAGTCACGAAGCTGCTTTACAATACGGTTACCAAAAGCTATGCGGAAATGCTCAATAACATAATCATCCAGAAGGGCAATCTTTTTGAGGTTCTCTTCCGAAACAACAAATTGAACCTTAGCGGCATTGAGGATGTACTCAAAATGTTTGTATGAAATGTATACAGAGTCTGTGAGAGGTGCGTCAAAAGGAACACCCTTTGTGTCGATGTTAATCGGCATAGCACGGTCATAAACCTTATCTGTGATAGCAAATGTCGAGTCATCGTTATTCGCAGTACCGATGTACCACATATTCGGCGGAATTTTGAGCTGACCGTTCACGATATGCTTCGGGTCAGACGGCCAAGAGTTCGGGATGATATCAACAACCCACTCATCTCTTGACGGCATTTCAAGAATTGAAAGCATCTCGGCAAAGTAATACTCAACTCGAGCGATATTCATTTCATCGAGGATTACCGCATAGATGTTTTCGTTATACGATGCCTCGTACATTGCACGGAGAAGCTCGGTTTCATTGAACTTCTTTGTAAATTCGTTGAAGTAACCGAAAAGCTCTGTTCTGTCGCGCCATGACGGCTGAACGGAAGCAACGATTGAAGGATTGTTTACAAACTTACCAAAGGCGTAAGCAAGTGAAGTTTTACCTGTACCTGAAATACCCTGAAGGATAATAAGTCTGGTAGACGCAAACGCAGCAACAAAAAGTCTGATAAGCTTAATATCGTAGTAAAGACCAAGCTGTGAACAAGCAAAGAGTCTGAAACGCTCACAGAACTCGGGAAGTGTGATATCGTTGTCATAAACCGGCGGAACATAATCTGCCCAAAGCTGGTCGATTTCCGTAAGTTTGTAGAAACGGCTTTCGCCTGTGTCCTCTTCTTCGCCGTTGTTGAGTGACTCGATTTCTTCGCCTGTAAGCTCTGAAATCTCGTTGGGGTTAAGACCAATCTGTGAAACCTTCATAGAGAGAATCTTATCCTTTTCAAGGTTGAGTCTCATAACCTCTTTGTTGAGTGCCTGAACCTCTTTAACAAGAGAATCTGTATCTTTTCTTCTTCTGTGCGAACGAATAAACTTTTTTACAGCGACGACAATGAGCCATACGCAAAGTGCAAGCACAGCTACCAGAAGCACAATGGCAATAATCGCAATCACCCATGCGAGGCCGCCAAGCTCCGTGGTATAGGCATTAATAATGTTTACATAAGCGGAAAAATCAAAGGCATTGCCTACTCCGCCAAATAACCCGGTGATTATTGACCATAATGAGCCAAAAAACTGACCGAGAAATTCAAAAAGAAATTTAAATACTGTATCCACGGTACTTCGTCTCCTTAAAAAAATCTACTCTCATCTTTTGTGTAAGAACACATTTCTAAATTCCTATCTGAAATCTGTCATAAAGGACAGATTCTTCAAGGCGGGCGGCCGATGACCGCCCCTACAGGGGAATTTAATCTGTGAACGGCTTATATCCGCATAAAGATACTACCATTCGCAATAATATTTGTCCATAGTCCATTTCTGTGGATTATTGTCGATATAATTCCAAATTTTTACATAATCATCTTTGTTCCTGATAATATGGTCATAAAACGACTTCTGCCATACGGAACAGCCTACAGCCTTTGTTACAGCTCCTTTTAACTGATTCACGATTTGCGAAACAGTAGGGGCGGTCATTGGCCGCCCGCCTTCATCAGACTTTAGACTTGAAA